>OGFO01000302.1_pt1 | contig 39804 bp, 19 predicted proteins | sample 1570981 | NCBI WGS metagenome assembly OGFO01 (sample SAMEA2581955, study PRJEB24529) | metagenome | biome: Human gut stool | place: China | collected 2011
TCAAATATACCTCAAGATTCGTATATTGTCCATTCGGATCTTTCGTTTTTGTATTTCCATCTACGGGATTATTCGGATCAAGTCCGTTTTTTATTTCCCACTCATCAGGTATGCCATCACCGTCCGAATCTACCGATGCCGAAAGACCTGCTATTGATAATTCCGGCCAAGGAGAATCGCCTGTGTCTTTGGGGCTATTGATGAATCCGGGTTTATTTCCTTCTCCGGTGAAAGTTGCCGTTCCTTTCCGGGTGTCGGAAATGATACGTTTGTCTACTTCATCACGATAATTACAGCAACCTGCATAGTTCATCACCTGTTCATAAGCCTTGTCAGCCGAATAAGTAGTGATTACTCCAAAATCAAGAGGTTCTTTCAGACGGATAGATTCTTTGGCATCTTCTGTCCAGAGGAAATCTACTTTTTCATCATTCTTCAACTGGGCATAGACTCCGTTCGTCCAGTTATCGGCAGTAACTTTGTTGTTTCCTTCTATCTTATTTCCATCAATATAGAAAGTTCCCCATTTCTGCAGGTAAGGTTGAAAAGCTAAGTTCTTTTTGGGTTCTCCATCAACGTAAACATAAGCTTGTGGATAAACTCCGACTTTGGCAATACGATATTGCACCTGTTTGGAAGCCTGTTTTGTTGCCGGTCCCGGTTTATAATAGTTATTAACGATATTGACATGCTGATCTTCCCCGCCATAGCAGCCGTTTCCAGCCCAGTTGTAGAAAACATTATTCCGGATATCAACACATTCGCCAAGAGCTAATGTAGAAGGACGAGGGCCCAGACGAGGCACGCGACTCTCACAGTGAGCGATCAGGTTATGGTGATAAGAAGCTTTATGTCCTCCCCAATTGCCTCCATATCCATGTGCCCCTTTTACATGAGTCGCTTTTCTTAATGCTTCAGAGCCAATACACCATTGTACCGTAGAGTTTTCCATACCATAGACGGAAAGACATTCATCCACACTCCAACTGACAGAGCAATGGTCTACCATAATATCCTTTTTATCACAGCCGCCCAATCCATCGGGTTCTTTCCCACTGGCTTCTCCGGGGCGGAAACGAAGAAAACGGATAATTACATTATTAGAATTAATAGAAAAGCCATAATCAGCCAGACAGATCCCTCCGGGAGAAGTCTGTCCTGCAATGGTGAGATGATCTTTCCCTGTTCGTAATTCCGATTTCAGATGAATCGTACCTGCCACATCAAAGACAATCGTTTTAGGTCCATTTTGTTTCAAAGCCCAACGTAAAGTCCCCTGCGAACCATCGTCTTCCAAAGAAGTCACATGATACACTTTACCACCACGGCCGCCTGTCGTGTATCTACCGTGTCCTTCAGCTCCGGGAAAAGAGATCACTCGATCTTCCCGGACGCCTGTCTCCTGTTTTTCGGGTATGTCATAGGAAAAGGACATCATTCCTCCCGCAACCATTGCCAGCAGACAAACATAAACTAATTTTCTTTTCATTTCCTTATTCACATTATTAGATGATGGAAACAAAAGTAGTGGAAGCTTTTCATTCTGACATTCATTTTTTGACCGATATGGGGGAAAAATCAGTTTTTATGATAAGATTGAACAAATTTTAGATCCCCAATCGCTCTTTTAATAACCGGTAACCGGAAAGACTTACTTTTAGTTTCACGCCAGTCTTCAATAACAACTGATAAGTTTCTTTTCCGAAAAGCTCGACCCGCGAAATTTGTGTTACGTTGACAATCGTAGAACGATGCACACGCACAAAAGTATCAGGAGACAGATGTGTCTCAAAATATTTCATAGTTTGTTCTTTCAGATATTCTCCGGTAGGGGTTATCAACATTACATAATCTCCACAGGCTTGTATGTAGATCAGTTCGTCTGTCTTTACCAGATGAATGCGGGAACCGTCTTTCACCGTAATGCGATCTATTAATTCTGTCTGTGGTTCTCCTTGTTGTTCGGTCACAGTTAGCTGATGTGCAGCCAATTCTTTATCCAGTTCCTGATTCTGTACTTCTTCTTTAGTTACGATCAGGCGATACCATAAAGTAATGGCAATCAAGGTTGGCAGTCCGAACAGTAACCGGAAAGGTATTGTCTGCGCAAAAGGAATATAGGATACGCCTACAATCCTCACCATGATATCACAGATCATAAAACTACCCGCCAGCCATAACAGGCTTCCAACGATTATCATGATTATATCCGTCTGGAACAACGAAACAAGACCGACCACAAACCAGGCCAAATAGGCTATGGCTACCAGCCAACCAATTGTTGCCACTCCATCTACCAGAGCAGGAAGATAGTCGTTTCCGGTATATCCACAGACTAAAGCCACCTGTGTCGCAACCAGAATCAACGCCAGCACCAGCATCGGAATCCAGCGGAATGGATAATCTATTATCGGATGTGGTTTCATACGCTAGTCTTTAACTTCCAAGCCTCCAAAAGAAAGCGTTCCACGAATGACCAATATATTCTCCTTGTTTACATTCCCATTTTGCCAGCGTTTGTCATCACATCCTCCAAAGAAAGCATTGCATTTGAACACGACTGTCCAATCCGACGGGACATAAATCTCGACTCCTCCCCAACTGCAATCCAAATCAATATAGGTTTCTCCCGGTGCAATATGGGTATGGCGAAGATCAATAGTTGTTCCCCCGAAAGAGGTACGAATCATGGCTCCTTTAAACAACTCATCAAGTACTACGTGACGTGCAGCTCCCCAGACATTCTCCGAACGCAAAAAGCCATCTACTGATTCCGATTGTTGTTGCTCACTCTCAAAGTTCATGCCGGGTCTACCCTGATGCATCTTCATCCATTGCCGACGATGTTCCATTGTATGCTGACGAGCCCATTGCGCCCTCTTATTTCTACCGGGTTTGAAGATAAATAAAACACCTGCTATTATCAGAGCGAGGGGCCACACCATTGCCTGTGAATTTTCCGGTAACCAGGAAAGTCCTCCTATCAGAAAATAGACACCCGCCAGAAAAAGGATGATTCCACCGATGAAATGGCGGCGAATCATAGCATATATACCTAATAATATAAGGAGTGAATGCCAGGATACGATCAAATCAAATACTTCAGAAGTTATCCATCCCATATTACGGGCAAACAGTAGAATCCCGGAAAGGATAAAAAGCAAAGCTATCAGTATTTTACCGGAAAAGCCTGTAGCACGGGGAAAATTTTGTTTCTCTTCCATTGTCTCTATTATTAATTGATTAATGGTTCAAAGATACATCATTTCCCTATGCTTCCACAGGCTTTTCAGTTGATTTACGGTATAAATTCCGATGAATACCGGATAAAAACCGGTGAAAAAATCAATTTATAAATCTCTGATTCGTATATTTGCCGGCCTTTAGAACACAAATAACACCCTTCAAAGCTAATAACTACACCTCGCAACAAACTAAAAAACAAAAAATACGAGGTGAAAAACAAATATTGCACATCACTATATCTTCATTCTCATACTTTTGTAGCGATGAATGAACTCTCATCGGGATTTTTATGAAATATCAAACAACAACCATTAATTAATAAACATGCAAAGAATGTCTAACAAAGTGAAAAACATGCGCTCCTTATTGCTAATACTATTTTCAGCAATATCGCTTAGCGTATCTGCGCAAACGATTACCGTAAAAGGTAACGTGAAAGACACCAGCGGAGAGCCTGTTATTGGAGCCTCTGTTGTAGAAAAAGGTAATACTACCAATGGTACGATTACAGATTTAGATGGTAATTTTTCTATTAAAGTTGATGGCAAAAAAACATTGGTTATTTCATACATAGGTATGAAAACTCAAGAAGTAGCCGTTCAAGGTAGAAAAACAATTAATGTACAAATGGTCGACGACTCGAAAGCTTTGGACGAAGTCGTAGTAATTGGTTACGGTACGGTCAATAAAAGAGATTTAACCGGTTCCGTAGCCTCTGTTAGTGCCAAAGACTTAGCTGCTATACCAGTAGCAAGTGCATCTGAAGCCCTTACCGGTAAACTTGCCGGAGTTAGTGTTACTACTACTGAAGGTTCTCCCGATGCAGATATAAAGATCCGTGTTCGCGGTGGTGGTTCATTATCACAGGATAACTCTCCTTTATATATTGTAGACGGTTTCCCTGTTTCAAGCATTAGTGATATCGCTCCCTCGGAAATTCAAAGCATCGACGTATTGAAAGATGCTTCTTCCACAGCTATCTATGGTGCCCGTGGTGCAAATGGTGTAATCATCATTACTACCAAGAGCGGAAAAGAAGGTAAAACGCAAGTAGACTTCGGTGCTTCTTTCGGTTTTAAACAGGTAACCAAACTGACTGAAGTCTTGAGTCCTTACGATTTCGTTGCTTATCAGCGTGAAATCGGTTCTCTGGATTATGGAAACTTTGCCGATATGGATATCTGGCGTTCTATTGATGGTACCGATTACCAAGATGAAATGTTCGGACGTACTGGAAACCAGCAACAATATAACATTAATGTAAGTGGCGGAACCAAGCAAATGACTTATAGTGTCAGCTATGCCCATAATGAAGAAAAAAGTATCATGCTTAATTCCGGCTTCAAAAAAGACAATGTAAATGCAAAAATTAAATCAGAACTGAATAAATGGATGACACTGGACTTTAACGCCCGCTTAAGTTACTCTACCATTGACGGTTTAGGTGGTGGTGCTGATACCAATGAATCCAATGCTGCCAATTCAACTGTGGCTAATGCTACCGTATTCCGTCCGGTTGATTCACTTAAATACAGTGATGACGACGAAGAAAACAGTTCGGCACAACAGAAATCTCCATTGGAACGTCTGCTTGCAACAGATAAAACCCGCAATACTTTCAACCAGAACTACAATGTAGGTTTAAACTGGAAACCATTCAAGAACTGGACATTCCGTTCCGAATTTGGATATGGATGGAAGTTTGACGATACAGAACAGTATTGGGGAGTAGATGCAGTATCTAATTCTAAATATGGATATAACGGTCAGCCACAAGCCTACCTGTTAAGAGAGAAGACGATGAGCTGGCGTAATGCCAACACATTGACCTATGATAACAAAAAACTGTTCAAAGGTCGTGATAAACTCAATGTATTGATCGGACATGAAGTAAGCAGCAGCCAAAGGAAATCAATCGAAAATGTATCTGTAGCTTTCCCTGTCACTATGAATTTCGATGATATGAAAGCAAATATGGGTTCGGGCAAAGCTTTAGCCAACCAATCTACCATTGCTGCAAAAGAAAACATATTATCATTCTTTGGCCGTGTAAACTATACCATGATGGATAAATACTTGCTTGCTGTTACAGTACGTGCAGACGGTTCGAGCAAGTTCGGTTCCGGAAATCGTTGGGGTGTTTTCCCGTCAGCAGCTTTGGCATGGCGTATCTCTGACGAGGCTTTCATGAGTAACACTCAAGACTGGCTGTCAGCTTTGAAACTACGTTTAAGCTTCGGTACTGCCGGTAACAACCGTATCAATTCCGGTTTGCTTTCCACCACTTACTCTTTGGGAGGTAATGATGCACGCAATCCTTTCTTCAACGGAGAAAGCACTACCATGTTGGAACATGGAACGAACTTATACAACCCCGATTTGAAGTGGGAAACAACAGTAACCCGTAACATCGGTATTGACTATGGATTCTGGAACAATCGTATCTCCGGTGCTATCGACTTTTACTGGAATACAACCAGAGACTTATTGATGCGTACTGAAATTCCTTCTCTCTCCGGATATAACTATCAGTACAAGAACTTTGGACAGACATCCAATAAAGGTGTAGAATTGTCTGTTAGTGCTGTTTTATTTGATAAAAAGAATTTCTCTTTGAACTTCAATGCTAACATTGCTTACAACCGCAACCGCATTGATAAACTGAATACAGACTCTCCCTGGCAAAGTAGTAACTGGTCAGGTAGTACAATGGCCAAATACGAAGACTTCCGCGTAGAGAAAGGCGGACGTTTGGGTGAAGTTTGGGGATATAAGACAAACGGTTATTATACCGTATATGATCCTGTCACCAACCCTACCGGCGAACTGGTTTGGGCAGGTAGCGAATGGGGATTAAAAGACGGAATGCAAGATAACAGTCCTACTATCACCGGTGGTAAATACTATCCGGGTGGTTTGAAACTGGAATGTGATAAAGAGGGTAACCCTCTCAAACAACGTTTGGGTAACACTATCGCTCCTACAACCGGTGGTTTTGGATTCGATGGTCGCGTAGGTAATTTCGACTTCAATGTATTCTTCAACTACTCTCTCGGAAATGTAATTGTCAATGGAACAAAACTGGCAGCTTCTTTCCGTTCAGGTTCAAGAACCGGTTATAACTTAAACAATGATTTCAGACTGTCTAACCGTTACACATGGATTGATCCGGAAACTGGTTTGAACCTGTCGTCCAGCTCTACAGATGTCCTCAATACCTATGGAGACATGACAACAGCAGGATTACGTCTGAATGAAATAAACGCTAACGCCAATATGTACAATCCGGGCAGCGCTACTACCATGCAGCTGACTGATTATGCAGTAGAAAAAGCCTCATTCCTGCGTTTGAATAACATTACTATCGGATACTCTCTTCCGAAAACAATTGTAAGGAGAGCGTTTATGCAGAATGTGAGAATCTATCTGACAGGATATAACCTGTTCTGTTGGACTAACTACAGCGGAGCAGACCCTGAAGTCGATACAAGCAGTAAGAAAAATGCGATGACTCCGGGTATAGATTACGCCGCTTATCCTAAGAGCCGCACATTTGTGGGTGGTATTAACGTTACATTCTAATTAAAACATTAAACAGATTGATCGTATGAAAATATATAAGACATTATTCCTGGGGCTGGGGTTAATTGCCCTGTCTTCCTGTTCGGACTTCCTGAATCAGACCTCACCGTCTGAGTTGGATAATGAATCAACTTTTAATAATGCCTATTATACAGAATTGGCACTTAATAAAGTTTACGGCAGCCTGACGCAAGACCAGACTTATTCTAACTTCCTGCCTATCATTGCCGGAACCAATACCGACTGTGAACTGATTGACGGTTTGGGGACGGATGCAAGCAACACGTCCAGCGAACGTGGTAATATGAACTATAACGCTAATCCGGGATGGTCACAACTTTCCAAAGTATGGGATGCCATGTACGGAGTAATCGAGAATGCGAATCTGGTAGTAGATGGTATAAACAATAGCCAACTGATACAACAAGCAGGAGCAACCCGTACCAGCATGATGAGATTCCGTGCAGAAGCGATGACATTGCGTGCGATGATTTATTTCGATCTGATCCGCTTGTTCGGTGATATTCCTTTCAAAACAGAATCTTCCAACAGCGACCTGTCTAATGTTTACATTGGAAAGGCAGACCGTGACGATATCATGGATGAATTGATAATCGAACTCGAGGAAGCTATCGGATATTTACCTTGGGCTGGTGAAGACGGTTATACAACCGAACATGTAAGCAAAGGCTATGCTCACGCTCTCTTGGCTAACATTGCAATGACACGTGCCGGATATGCTATCCGCGAACAAGCTAAAGACGGATATATCACCGGAGATAACAGTGACGCTACTTATCCTACTCAACGTTGCAGCGATACCAAACGTAGAGAACTATTCGAATTGGCCGAAAAACATCTGGCAGCTGTTGTCAGTTCAGGAAAACATAAACTGAATCCTTCTGTAGAAGAATACTGGCGTTTAATAAATATCGGACAACTAGATCAGACTTATCAAGAAAACCTGTTCGAGATTCCAATGGGACTGAACAAAAGTGGTGAGCTGGGATATACTATCGGATATCGTATAAACGGTGCCAGTTCCCTATTCGGTCCGAAAGGTAACTCATCCGGTAAGTTGAAACTGACTGCTCCTTATTATCTGTCGTTTGGCGAAGGAGATATCCGCCGCGATCTGACTTGTGCTATTTCACAACTTTCTACAGACAAAAACACCAAAGTATTTAAAGAATATATGTTAGGAAATGCTCCTTTCGGTCTTTATTGTGGAAAATGGGATTATCGTAAGATGATGGAAAACTCTGAATGGTACGCAGCTGTATTGGCCAGCGATCAGAAAGTTTGTTCCGGTATCAACGTAGTGAAAATGCGTTATCCGCAAGTATTGCTGATGTATGCCGAAGTTGTGAACGAACTTTATGGTAAGGGTGCAACAGCCGAAGGTTGTACATTAACAGCCACAGCAGCCCTGAAAGAAGTACACGACCGTGCTTTCACCGATGCAACCAAACGTGATGCTGCATGGACTGCTCTAATGGGAAAAGACTTCTTCGATGCAATTGTTGACGAAAATGCATGGGAACTGGCAGGAGAAGGTGTTCGTAAGTTCGACCTAATCCGTTGGAACCTGTTGAGCGAAAAAATAGACGAGTTCAAAAACGAATATACAAATGCAGTGTATAATGGTACATATCCACAGTATGTGAACTATAAATATCGCACGGACAATCCGATGTATATCGATATGACTTCTCTCGTATTTGGAGCTAAAGTAGGTGGAGAATATGAAAACAAGAGCTTCTTCGGTGCTGAAACCAGTGACAAGGAGCAAAAGAATCTGAAAGTAAACTTGCCTAGTATTTCTGGCGGATTGAACAAGGCTGTGAAAAATCGTTATTTATTGCCGATAGCTTCTACAACCATCTCTACCTCAAACGGTAAATTACATAACTCTTATGGTTATTCGGATTAATCTTAAAATCGTAAAATGATGAAGAATATAAAAAATATATTGGGAATGGGAGCTTTCATGCTCCTGGCCTCTTTGGCTGTATCTTCGTGTACAGAGAAAAGTGATTGGGATATTGACTCTTCCTATAGCCGTCCTTTCGGAACTGATGAAAACGGAATCAGTGTAGAAACAGACAGTAAAGTAGCCAGAGCGGTAGTAACTTGGAGCTCAACATCCAATACTGACTATTACATTATCGAGATTAGTCCTAACGAGATGACTGACGAGACTCCAATGGGATCAGAAGAAAATGGAAATATCGTTTATGGAAATGATCCTGCCAACCGGATCAAGCAGTCACCTTACACAATGGATAATCTGGCTGTAAATACGACTTATTATATGCGTATCAAGTCTATTTCCGGAGAGAAAGAATCTCGTTGGGTAAATTATAAAAAGACTTTTGCTTCAGTTAAGGAAGAAGCTATCCTGAATATTCCAACTACTGAAGACTTACCTGAAGGTCAAGGAAAAGTACGCATGTCATGGGAAGCCGGATTAGCAGTCGATCATTTCGAAATCATGGAAACGGGTGCCACAGAAGCAACTTCACGTGTTATTTCGTCAACAGAAGCTGCCGCAGGTGAAGCATGGGTTGAAAATTTGAAGTCGTTCACTGAATACACGATTACTATTTATAATGGAAATAATCCACGTGGTTCACAGACTGTTACCATCCCTGGTTTGGAAATCGAATCTACCATCAGTGATATAACAGCAAATTCAGCTGTATTCTCATGGGAAGAAACGGTGGATGTAGATGAATATGCTTGTGTTCTTTCTACCGAAGGAGTACCTGAATCAGGAACCCAATTATCACCAGCAGATATTGCTGCACATAAGGTAACAATCACAGGTTTGGCTTCCAGTACGGAATATACGGCTTATGCTTTCGCAAACGGCTCTATATGTTCTCGTATCACCTTTACAACTAAGAAAGGTAAACCGACGGGTTATACTGAAATGACATGGGAAGATGCCCTTGCCAACTGGGATAATCTTTCAGGAAAAATATTAATCAATGTTTCCGGAACAGAAGGATTTGCACAAGAAAAAGAAAGCATTGCTGCCGGCGTGACTCACCTTATTTTCTGGGGTGACAGTCAAGACGGACAGGTTAATATGACTATTAAAAAGGGCGTAGGTGCCAGCGGAATATGTGATAAAGTAGAATTCCATAATCTGAATATTACCGATGAAGGAAATACAACCCTTATTTATCAAAACGGTGCTTCAGGTTGCATCAAAGAAATAGAAGTTACCTCGTGTACAATTACCAATATCCGTGGTATCGTTCGTATGAATGCAAGTACAAGTAATGCTATGTCTGTTACTATTGACGACTGTATCATCAAAGGATTGGGAAGAGCAGCAACATCCAATCATTATGGATTACTTCTTTCTGACAAGGTAACATTAACAACTCTCAACCTAGCGGTTTCCAATACTTCTGTTATTGTAGCCAAGGGAGCTTCTGCGTCTCAATTCATAAGACACAAGTCCGGACAAACCGGTACAATAACAATCAAGGATTGCACATTCTATGATATGTCAGCAAGTGATGCTTTCTGCAGAGATACAAAAGATATGACAATGACTATATCAAACACCCTGTTTGCCAAAGGTGGAGTTAAACCTTTCTACAACCCAAGTTCTGTAGCTACAACTCTAAACGTAAACGGCTTGTATAAGGCTTCTGACTTTGCATTTGGTGCTACCGACTGGGGAAAAGACTATACTAGTCTTCCTCTGACTTCCGATCAGCTATTCCCTAATGGCTCAAGTGAAGATTTGACTTTTGGAGCAGATGTTCCTGAAGAATACAGAGTCGGTGACCAACGTTGGAACAAATAACTAAATAAAACTACAAGGTTTTCCGTCAAGTCTGGAATTTGCATTTACTTGACGGAGAATCTTCTCTAAAAAGCAACAGATATTATGAATACAAATTCAATCAATACAATAAGTAAATACTTACTTCTGTTCTTGTTGATTCTTACAGGTGCTTCCTGTAATGACAACGATGATGCAGAAGATACAAGCATCCCTGTTCTGATTTCACAGAATATCAATGATGGTGATGTAGTAGGTCCGAGCGGGTATGTAGAACTGACTTTCAGCAAAGCCATGCGTCAGGCTCCGGATACAGAAATCTATTTCAACGGAGGAGTAGTGCGTGTATCCATCAACTACGAAAAAGTACGTTATACCTTCTCTGGTATGGAAAACAAAGAATGTACTTTCGAAGTTCCTGCCGGAGCATTAACGGATATGCAGGGAAGAGCTTACGACGAAGACTTCTTTTTAAGCTTTACTGCCAAATCTGAAATTTCGGGTGGTGGAAAAGTATTCGATGCAATTGTTGATTCAAAAGGGAATGGTGATTACACTACTCTCCAGGCTGCAATCAACGCCATCACTACCCCACCGACCAGTCCTTATAAAATCTTCATTGCCAACGGAACTTATAATGAATGTGTCCGAATCAATAAGAATAAACCATTTGTTCATTTAATCGGTGAGAGCCGCGATGGTGTTAAAATCCAGTTTGCAGTAAACCGTGTAGATGATTCAAGTAATGCTACCTCATGGCCTTATTCTATTTTCAACGAAAACTCACCAGCCCGCAAAGCCGGATATAGTGAAGAGCAAAACACAGTAGTGTTGATTGAAGCCACAGATTTTTATGCTGAAAACATTTCAATCATCAATCTTTATGGTGCATTCTCAAATCGTCACACTGGTGGTTTAGGTAAAAACGGACAGGCAGAAGCCTTGATAAACCGTGAAGACCGCTTTGCTTTGAATAATTGTTTGCTTGTCTCCTACCAGGATACATGGTGGACCCGTTATTGGAACAATACAACCCCTCATCGTGCATACGTTTATAACTCATGGATTGAAGGCCATACAGATTATATCTGGGGAAGTGGCGATGTACTTATCGAAAACAGTACATTCTATAATACAGGCAATGACGGTGGTAGCGTTATAACTGCTTCGCGTACCAGTGAAAGCGATAAATACGGATATGTTATAAAAGATTGTACGGTAAACGGTGATGATACAAAATTCTCATTCGGACGTTCCCAAGCAACAACCACGAAAACTGTCTGGATCAACACCAAGTTGAAAATGGATATTATAGATTCACACTGGGGATATGGTGGACAAATACCTACACTATATGCTGAATATAACACTATCGACAAGAATGGAAATATGATTGCGGAAAGTAAAACAATCACCTCCGGAAACGTTTCCTTCACGAGTTCAGTGCTAACAGCATCCGAAGCAGCTAAATATACATATGAGAATATAATAACTATTGACAGCTGGAACCCGAAAGAGTATATGGAAACTCCCCTTGCAGCACCTACCAATGTCAATCTGTCGGGAAACACTCTGACATGGGATGCAGTATCCGGTGCTGCCGGTTACCTCATCTTTATGAATGGTAACTATGCAGGGCAAACTACAGACACTACCGTTACACTGACCAACACTGACGAAAGCAATATTTATACAGTGAAAACTGTAAGCCAGTACGGTACAGTAAGCGAATAAAACCAATAAGATTTAATAAAGAGTTCTTTGTCACATCATCAGCAAATATAATGTATGAGACAAAGAACTCTATTTTTTTAAAAGATAATTTGTATGCTCAAATCTATTAAAATAGGATTATTGTGCTTCTGTGTAATCAACCTATCGGTTGCTTGCAGCAGCGAAGACCCAAGTATCACTGATGAAACACCGGGACAGAATACCGGTAACGGTGGTAATGAGAACGAAGGTGGTGAAGAAGAGACACCTGCCGAAACGCGTTATGCCTTTCCGGGTGCTTACGGTGCAGGTCGTTATACTACCGGCGGAGCAGGCGGAGAAGTGTATACAGTAACTTCGCTTGAAGACAAAGATAACACTACACAAGGAACACTACGCTACGCATTAAATCGTACGGGAAAGCGCACGATCGTATTTGCGGTAAGCGGATTGATAGAACTGAAAAGCCCCTTGAAGATAACCAACGGAGATGTAACGATTGCCGGCCAGAGTGCACCGGGTGACGGCATTTGCCTGAAAGGACATCCCGTATCCGTACAGGCAGACAACGTAATCATTCGCTTCATACGTTTCCGCATGGGATCGGACAACTTTACAACAGAAGCAGAAGCCGATAGTGGCGATGCACTATGGGGAAAGCAACATAAAAATATTATCATTGACCATTGTTCGATGAGTTGGAGCACTGATGAATGTGCTTCTTTCTACGATAACACTAACTTTACCATGCAATGGTGTATCATCAGCGAAAGTTTGAATCGTTCGGTACACACCAAAGGTAATCACGGTTACGGAGGAATATGGGGAGGATCACCCGCTACATTCCACCACAACTTATTAGCCCACCACAGCAGCCGTACACCACGTTTATGCGGTAGCCGCTATACAGGGAAACCGGAAAATGAAAAAGTCGATTTACGAAATAATGTTTTCTATAACTGGGGACCAACCAATGGTGGCTATGCAGGAGAAGGAGGAAGCTATAATTTCGTGAACAACTACTACAAGCCCGGACCGATTACCAATACCAAGAAAAATATTGTAAACCGTATCTTCCAACCTAACGGTGATGACGGTACAAACAAGAACACCAAAGGCATATGGGGTACTTTTTATCTGAAAGGAAACTATTTTGATGGCACATGTCCTGAATTGAAAGCCGAATATCAATCTCTGCTTACTTCTGTAAACAATGACAACTGGCAAGGGCTACACCCCAATGCAACAGAAACCGTTCCTTTACCCGATGGAGGAGAAAAAGCACTTCAGTCAAGTAACGAATTTACCATTTCCGAAGATGCATCCGAATTCACTCAATCGGCAAAAGAAGCTTATGAATCAGTATTAAAGTATGCCGGTGCTTCCTTAAAATATGATGATGTCGATAAACGCATCATAGCCAACGTTCGCAACGGAGATTATACGGCAGACGGCAGTAATGGCAGTGAAAAGGGACTTATTGATAAAGCCAGCGATGTAGGTGGCTGGCCGGAATATAAAAAGGAAACCGGTCCGAAAGACACCGACGGTGACGGCATCCCTGATGAATGGGAAACTGCCAACGGTTTGAACCCCAAAAGTAAGGCCGACGGTTCCAAATATACTCTAAGTAAAACGTATACCAATCTGGAGGTTTACCTCAACAGTCTGGTAGAAACGTTGTATCCCAACAAATAAATCGTCTATATCCCCAAACAGTTAAAAGATTATGAAGCAGAAAATATCTCTATTTTATGTAGCTATTGCATTCAGCATCGCAGGATTATGTACCTCATGCTCTTCCGACGATCCTGTAGATGATACAGGTGGAGGAACAAATAATCCAGGTGGGACATCTTCTGATGTCAAGCAACTGGATTATGGAGAACTTCTTGCTTTCCCATACGCCGAAGGTCACGGTCGCAATACCACCGGAGGACGCGGGGGAAAAGTTTATCATGTGACTAGCCTTGAAGACGACGCCAGTGGAAGTATCAGCGGAAGTCTGCGCTGGGCTATGAAACAAGACGGTCCTAAAACGATTGTATTTGATGTGTCGGGTACCATCTATTTGAAATCGGAATTAAAAACCCAGAAAGATGATCTGACCATTGCCGGACAAACATCACCGGGCGGTATCTGTATCGCCAATTATCCATTTACGATTAATTCCAGCAATATCATCATTCGTTTCATCCGTTTCCGCCCCGGAAACTCTAACGTAGACTGCGACGGATTAGGAGGTTGTGACAAACAAAATGTAATCATCGACCATTGTTCAGTAAGCTGGGGAAGCGATGAATGTCTTTCTGTCTATGGTATGCAAAATTCTACCGTACAATGGTGTTTAGCTTATCAAGCCTTACGTGTGACTGATGTAAAGATCAATGCTGCCACAGGCAAATTCGCTTCTCACGGATATGGCGGTAACTGGGGAGGAAACTATGCCTCTTACCACCATAACCTGATAGCCCATTGCGAAAGCCGTGTTCCACGCCTTGGTCCCCGATATACTACATTAGCACTGAACAACAACGATGGAGAGCGAGTGGATATGCGCAACAACGTTTACTACAACTGGGGAGGCGAAGGCTGCTACGGTGGTGAAGCGCAACACGTGAATATCGTTAACAACTACTACAAACCAGGCCCCGGAACCGATGAAAGTGGTAAAGCAGACCGTGCTTACCGTATCGCCAAGCCGGATGTATATCCGGAAAATTACTCCGGCGAAGCCTACAAAAAATGGCTTCAAACTTGGGGAAAGTTTTATATCGACGGAAATAAAGTGGTAGGCAATACGACTGTTAGCAATGATAACTGGACAAAAGGCGTATTTGAACAAATGGATGAAAAGAACTGTGCAACTACGGAGCTTTGGAACCAACATACCCAGATAAAATCAAGTTCACCGGTAGTTAAGGCAGGAAATGTAAGAACTCATACGCCGGATGAAGCTTATGAACGTGTGATGAGCTATGCAGGAGCCAGTAACTATCGTGATAAAGTCGACGAGTTGATAATCAGCGACGTTAAAAACAGAAAAGCAAGTTGCACGGGAGATGCCAGTAAATGGAAAGGTCTTTCCGGCTACTCACAAAACAAAAGTGGATATATCAACGACCCGAAAGATGTCTGCACAGCCTTAGGAGTAAGTGATCCCTACGATGTTCTGAAATCTGTAACCAATGCAAACGTGAAAGATACGGACGGTGACGGTATTCCCGACTACTGGGAAGAAGAATATGGTTTGAATCCCAAGAAATCTGCTGATGGGAAAGAAACGACTATTGACAAAAATGGAAAGTACACTAATCTGGAAATGTATCTCAATAGTCTGGTGCACGAAATCATGGTAAATGGTGCGACAGGTGGCAGTGTCATAGAATAATTTTAGTAAATTCGAACCCAAATGATAAATTAGTAATGAAAAAGAATATATTAGCAATCTGTAGTTTGATATTGGCTTTTCCTCTAGTGGGACAAGCCATGCAACCTGCCATTTCGGTTGAAAAAACATCAAAGGACTATCCTACCCCGGATCGTTCCAAAGTTCTCGCCTTCCCCGGTGCCGACGGAGCAGGAAAATATACTACTGGTGGTGCCGGAGGTGCTGTATACACTGTTACTTCCCTGGCAGACGACGGTTCGGAAGGAACACTTCGCTGGGCTATCAGCAAGAAAGGTCCCCGCACCATTGTCTTTGCGGTTAGCGGAATTATTGAATTACAAAAAGCATTAAAACTCAACAATGGTGATGTGACCATTGCAGGACAGACAGCTCCGGGTGATGGTATCTGCCTGAAAAACTATACATTCTCTATTCAGGCAGACAACGTAATCGTCCGTTTCATCCGTTCCCGTATGGGAGTCGACATCAAACAAAAAGGCGACGACGCAATGAATGGTACTAAAGCGCACCAAAACATTATCATAGACCACTGCTCCATGAGTTGGTGTACGGACGAATGTGCCACATTCTATGATAACCGTAATTTCACTCTTCAATGGTGCATCATCAGTGAAAGTCTCGCCAATTCTATCCACGAAAAGGGAGCGCATGGTTATGGAGGTATCTGGGGTGGACAACCTGCTACTTTTCACCATAACTTACTCGCCCATCACACTAACCGCACACCCCGTCTTTGCGGAAGCCGTTATACGGGTCGTCCGGAAGATGAAAAAGTGGAATTATTCAATAATGTGATTTATAATTATGGCAGTGATGGTGCTTATGCCGGTGAAGGAGGTTCCTACAACTTTATCAATAACTACTATAAACCGGGACCTTTCAGTGCGACAAAAGGTTCTTTCAAACGCTTGTTTACAGCGTATGCCGATGATGGCAAAAACAACAATAAAGCAGGTGTTCATGGTGTATTCTATTTCAAAGGTAACTATATGGATCCTACCTGTCCCAAACTGACCGACAAGCAGAAAGAGGCTCTTTATAAAGTGAATATGGATAACTCTTACGGACTGGTTATCAAAAAAGACTTTGCCACAGGAAAGGAAGTACTGTCTAAAAAAGCATTTGACATAGCCGAACATACTTCTTTGCAACCTGCCAAGAAAGCCTACAAAGATGTTCTCGAGTTTGCCGGTGCTTCATATCGCCGTGACGCCATAGACCAACGCATCGTAGATGAAACTCTCAAAGGCACTTATACTTACGAAGGTTCTCACGGAAGCACGAATGGAATGATTGACCAACCGTCTGATGTAGGAGGATGGCCGGAATATAAATCAGAAACAGCACTTGTTGATACAGATGGTGATGGTATTCCCGATGAATGGGAAAAGAAATACAACCTTAATCCCAATGATCCTTCAGACGGAGCCAAATATACATTAAGCCCGGAATATACAAACCTGGAAATGTATATGAACAGCCTTGTGAATCATCTGTACCCTAAAAAATAAATTCGGATAACCAAGATGAGGGTAAATGTATCGAAACTCTCATAAACAAAAAATCACCCTCGCCACAGATAATTGTAGCGAGGGTGATTTCGATAAAAGGGGAGCTTTGAACATCCCCCCTTTCTATTTCTTTCCTTTCCTATTATTATCTCCCCACTCTATCCCGATACTCCGTAGGCGTCATTCCAACCTGTGCTTTAAAGCATTTACTGAAATAACGCGGATCATTAATGCCGACCATATACGAAATCTGGGTCATATTAAATTCTCCGGTTTCTATTAATTGTGTAGCCCGTTTGATACGCATTTCTTTGATAAATTCAATCGGAGCCAATCCGGTAAGTGTTTTCAGCTTCTTGAAGAAAACAGAACGGCTGACAGCCAATTCCCGAACCAGATCATCTACCACCAGTTCTCCATTATCCATGTTTTGCTCCATCAATTCAACCAATTTATCCATAAACTTACGATCGTTGGGAGACATTTCGAGAGTTGCAGATGGAGTTTCGGACGCATCTTCTTCAGCAGACGGCATATCCGTAGCCACAGGCACTTCCTCCTGACCGGTAGAAATATTGATATGCATCAGACTATCCCGATAGAAACTTTGCAGTTTCTTACGCTGCATCAACAGATTTTCCACACGTGCTTGCAGATAGGTAGCACTGAAAGGCTTCGTTATATAATCATCCGCACCATATTCCAATCCCTCCAGTTTGCTTTCAATCGTAGTTTTGGCAGTAAGCAAAATGATAGGTATATGGCTGGTCGTCATATCCGCACGCAGTTCACGCGTCATTTCGATACCGTCTTTTTCAGGCATCATCACGTCACTGATGATAATATCCGGCAGGTACTTCAAAGCCTTGCTTGCCCCCTCCTTACCGTCAGCAGCTTCCACCACCCGGTACATCGGAGAAAATATACTGCGCAAGAATTCACGTAACTCCTGATTATCTTCGACTAACAGCATCAATTCTTTGGAGTTCTCTTCTTTCGCAAATTCTTCCCCATACACATCCTCAATCTTCTCCGAATCATCACTTACCAACGTTTCAGACTGAATGGAAGAATTGGCTATATCCACTACCTGTCCCATTCTTGCCGGAGCATCCGCATCTTCCAGAATAAACTCGGTTTCCTTATCGTAATGTTCTTTTCCCTTGAGGAAATCGACTTTGAAGCAACTCCCTTCTCCCAAATGACTATCAACGGAAATAGTCGCTTTATGCATTTCCACCAACTCTTTCACCAATGAAAGTCCGATACCCGTACTAGCCTGATTGAAAAGATTCTTATCTACCAGATTCTCAAAACGGACAAACAGTGACTTCTTTTTGTTTTCCGCGATACCAATACCCTGATCTTGCACACCGATAGAAACCGTCTTTTCATCTTCCCGGATAAACATCGTAATCATCTTGCCATTCGGCGTATATTTAAATGCATTGGAAAGCAAATTGAATACAATCTTTTCCAGCTTATCGGCATCCACCCAAAGATAAAGATGTTCCTCTTCGGTCTGGAACAGGAAATCAATCCGATGTTCTTCGGCCACAGCTTCAAAATTATCCATCACCTTACGGACGAAAGGTACAATATCCACCCGCTGCACCTGCATCTTCATCTTCTTATTCTGAATCTTGCGGAAGTCCAGAATCTGATTGACAAGACGGAGCATCCGATTGGTGTTCCGTTCAACCACCACTAACTGTTCGCGAGCATCAGCCGGCAATTTATCATTCTTCAAGACCTGCTCCACCGGACCTGCTATCAACGTAAGCGGAGTACGCAACTCATGCGATATATTAGTAAAGAAACGCAGTTTTATATCTGAAATCTGCTGTTCGACCGAAACTTCATGCTTCAACCGATAAATAGTAAACAGGATATAAACGGCTACGAGAATAATAATCAGAATAAAAAGAACATAAAGCACGTAAGCTACCGGCGTCTCCCAGAAAGAAGGCAGAATAACAATGTTCAGTATACGTTCATTATCCACCCACACACCATCACTATTCGTTGAACGAACACGGAGCACATATTCTCCTTTCGGAAGATTCGTATAGGTCACGCTACGCTGCTTGTCGGCAAAAGTCCACTGTTTCTCAAATCCGTCGAGAATATAAGCATACTGTATATTCTGCGGATTGGTATAATCAAGTGCCGCAAAGTGAACGGAGAAAATATTCTCTTTATGTGAAAGCACCAATGGGTCGGTATCGTCAATATCCACCTTCAACAAAGAGTTATCTCCGGGTGTAATATCCTCATTAGTCACCATCAGTTTGGAAAATACGATAGGTGGGATATAGCTACTCTTACGAATAGAGTCGGGATTAAATATAAAGACTCCCCCACTGGCACCGAAAAGCATACTTCCTTTAGCCGTCAATGTAGAAGCCGCTTCACTAAAGCGCACCGGGAAAGTAATACTACGTTCGTCGTAACTTTCAAAACGTTCTTCAGACGGGATAAACTTACAAATTCCATTCTCCGTACTAATCCATAAATTCTCCTTACTATCTTCGCGGACAGAAAGCAAGACGTCGGAAGGAAGACCGTCCAGTACGGAATATGATTTGAACTCTCCGTGGCCGTCCTTACTGATAGATACCAGTTTGTTGAGTCCCCCGCCGAAAGTAGCCAGATACAGTTCCTTTTTCTTAGTGGAAATAATCCAATGAACATCATTATTACTCAAACTTTGCGTATCATTCGGCATACGGGAGAAATGATAGAACTGCACATCCTCCGGTTTCTTAAAGTTCTCATCAAAAGCAACAGCTCCCGTAGTTGTACCTACCCACAGGCGTCCATTATTATCGGAAGTAATGAAACGCGCTTTGTAGCAAGGATCAATCGGATACCCTTTCAGATTGTTCCGGTGATTGATAAACAATGTCTTTCCTACTTCATTCTCCGTGATATAATTGATACCTCCGGCAAAAGTAGCTACCCAGATACGACCATAATGATCTTCATAAATACAATACACATTATTATCGCTCAAACTGTACATATCCTCTTCACGATGAAGATAACGGGTCAGTTTATAAGACATTCCGTTGGAAGAAGTCGGCTCGGCACGGACAAGTCCGTCTCCTTTTGTTGCAATCCAGATTATTCCTTTCGAATCCTGAATAACAAAATAAACAGTTCCCAACATGGGAGTACCAGTAGTAGAAACGATGCCGCTTTCGGTCAGGTAACCTTTATAAGTTTTATCGGCATCATACATACGAAGCATGCCATCTTTCAAGCCAACCCACAGATTACCCAGTTTGTCTTCGCACAGGGCACGTACCTCATTATGCAATGATTCATGTTCATGCGGCATGGGAGTCATCATCGCAAAAGGTACATTCCGATAAGTCACCTTCTCCAATCCCTTGGAGTGGGTGCAAAGCCATAAATTACCTTGTTTGTCGGAGAAAGCCGAATGAATCTTATTGGAAAAACGCCAGTCACGGCTACCCAGTCCGTTATAGAAAGGAACCAACCGTTTTTTTTGAGGATCGAAGTAAGAGAAACCTCCTCCGTAAGGGTGTACCCAAAGATACCCGTTTACATCTTCATGGATATGGAAGGCCGGACGGGAACGTTCGGGATTACTGTATTCAATAAGAATCTGTTCACGGGTCACCACTCCGGTCGAGGGATTAAAATGGGCTACAACACCCGGTTCTTCCTGCTCGAACCATACTTCCGAAGAACGGTCTACATAAGCAGAAAGGATTGGTTTTGCGGGTAAAGCCTTACAAGTCAGGAATGAGTAATGCACATTTGTTTTGGTCCGCAGGTTATAAGTAAAGAAACCATCCGAATCGGTAGTAATTACAGAAACGTCCGGTGCAACGGGGTGAATGGAAGTGATCTGCCCTTTTGTAGGAAGTTCGATCAACGTAAATTCTCCGCTATCTTTCTGATAAGACCAGATACGTCCATGATCCGAAGCAAAGCAGATGTCCTTATCCCGCTCCTGTACTGCATAGAAGGCTTGGTTCATGCCGCCAAACTTCCCTTTTGTCTCCGTAAAATAGGAATCCGGTTCTTTCTTTCCGGGGCGGATCATGCCGAGGCCGTTATCCGTCAACAGCCAGTCATTGCCTGCTTTATCCTGATGTACTTTGAATACATGCAAAGAGGGAAACAGTTCCGTCTTACTGGAATAAATATCCCATGTCAGACGATTATTCTCATTCGGATGAGTCAGGATGCGGATGGCTCCGTCATTTTCTGTCAACAGCCAGACGGTTCCGTTCGGCATCACCTCAATGGTATGTACATTGAAAGCACTCCCCTCCTCTCCGGCAGCAGGTACTTGTTCGAAAGTCTCCGTCTTCGGGTCGAAACGATGAACACGATTATCATAAGTCAGTAGCCACAAAAAACCGTAACGGTCTTCATAGATACGGTCTACGCGATTATTGGTCAGACTGATGTAGTTTCCCTGACGGGCCTTATATGTTTTAAAGGTATAACCGTTGAAACGGTTGATTCCATCCCAAGTGGCAAACCAGAGGTTATCTTTGTGATCTTGCAAGATGTTCATCACCGTATTTTGGGACAATCCATCTTCAGTAGAATAGTGGGTGAAAAAACAGTGCTGCTGCGCATGTGTCGAGAACACAATAGCTAGCAAAAGAATTACTGAAATTAAGGTTTTCTTCATCATATGACTCGGTTCTGTGCCGTAAAGATAGAAAAATAGTTGTAGTTTTATGCAATCTTTAGCGGCTATTTAACAGAATCGAGCCATTCTATAGGACAAGTGATCTATTGTCTTTTATATATCCATTGTTTTTTGCTTAGTAATTCATTTCTTTACATATTCGTCAAGTCAACGTTTCACTGTTATCAGTTTGTTTCCGTTCGCTACCGGATTCCATCCATCTTCGCCTGCCAGTACAGTCGTTATCTCGTATCCTTGCAGGTTTTTCAATTGTTGGGAGAAAGCGGCACGCGCTTTCGGATTGGCTCCTTCGCCCCGGCTCTCATATTCGGCATAGAAGACTGTCTTTTCGTTTTCTTTCTTACCCCAATTATTCCAGCCAACAGGAAGAATATGTTTCCCTAGTTCGCAACGAATAAATACAGCCTGTGCATACGGACGCCAGGGACGGGACAGATAGACCTTTGTAGCTTCTGCATCAGCAGTCAATTGGCAATCGTAGAAGACATAGCCGTACTTTTTCCCTTTATCGGTAGAGGGAGCAGTGACATAACCGTCGCGCTTGCTATGAATGTGGCAACGATTGAAAACAGCGGCAGACCATCCGAAAATAAAATCGACTGTTCCTTCGATGTAACAATCTTCGTAATATTGACGACTTTGCTTACCGTATGTGTAGAGGGTATCTTGAAAGCCCAGGAAACGACAGTTCTTAAAATAGGCACGATCGGCAGACACAAAGCAGGCAACTGCCTGTCCTACGGGGCCTGATGAGTTCTCGAAAGTGATATTCTCCGCATAAAAATCGGGAGCATAGATGTAGCAACTGGATGAACCGGAAGTTCCCATATTTTCGCCAAATATATTTTTTTTGTTTGCAAAGCCGTCATAAGTCAATACTGCACCGTCTTCTCCAATTAGGGAAATATTAATCTTGGATTCAGGTATGATAATCTTTTCTTTGTAAGCACCCTTGCGAACCAGAATAGTGGTACGGATATCTTTGCGGAAATCAGGAACTGCATCGATCGCTTCCTGCACAGTAAAGAAATCACCGCTACCATCTTGAGCCACTACATAGTCGTAATGACGGATATATTTCGCGAGTTCCGGAATTTCCTTGCCGATGGCATCCACTGCCAATCCGGCAATGGTTCGTGCTCCGTATACGTTTAAGTGAGTATTGTCTTCACGACCTTTCGGGAAAGCGGGCACTTGGTTAGGTTCAACAAACATAAACAGTTTCTTTGACTCTACGGGGCCAAGTCCTTGTACCAAGTCATGAGTGATTTTATTCATGTTGATAAAAGTCACTCCCAATTCTTTTGCCACATTACGGGGAGCATCCAGATAAGCACCATGTGTATCGAATAAAACAACTCCTTCTTTCGGTTGTTCCTCTTCCCCCGGTGTACGACGGACATCTTTTGCAATGGCGTCATCCTTCGGCTGCACAAAGTTTCGACGGACGATAGAGTTGAACAACACCGGTATTCCACCTTTGGCACGGGTTTCATTCACATACCGGCGAAGAATTTCATCAAAAGAACTTCCCGGATCGGTGTGACGGGTAGAGTCCGCTTTCTCGTCGTTATGACCGAACTGAATAAAGACGTAATCTCCTTTTTTCACTTTAGAAATTACTTTTTCCCAGCGTCCTTCGCTGATAAAGCTCTTGGAGCTTCGTCCATTGGCAGCGTGATTGTCTATCCGTATATCTTCGGAGAAGAATCCGGGAAGCACCATTCCCCAACCACGTTCAGGGTTTCCTCCGTCCATTTTCTTATTAGCCATCGTTGAATCGCCTATCATGAAGATAGTGATTATCGGTTTGTCTGCACGAAACGCAGAAAAAAGAATAAAAACGGCTGCCAGCAGCCACATCATTTTATATCTTTGTGTCTTCATATCCACGTACTATTATTATATTACTCTCCATATAAAAAAATCATTTTCCTCTATCACCTATCACCGCCACCACGCAAAAGCCTTATTCATCGGGATTTGAGGAGGTGATAGGTTGTTTTTCAACCTATCACCCAACCTATCACCTGTACTTATTAAGTGCTTAAACAGATAGTTTCAAGTAATGAGACCAATAGTTTCCCGGCGAGAAACCCTAGTTTCCCCGTAACTAAACCATTGTTTCCCCTATGGGGTAACTTTAGTTTCAAGGCGGGAAACAAAAAGTTTCAAAGCATGAAACCGAATTAACAAGCAGGCAAACGATTGTCTACCTTACTTGTTTCATTTATAAGGATACCAGTTACTACTTTCTTTAAAGATGTTTTCCGGAGTATACTTCGCTACTTCCTTCTTCGTCAGTTGTTTGGCCCACGTTACACGTCCTGTCGTATCAGCACCTGCACCGGTATTTCCAAATTCGGCATAACGAGCCGTTTTTTCGTTCTCCGGATTCTTCCAGTTGTGCCATCCTTCGGGGCGGATGTGATTGCCAAACTCACAATTAATAAAGACTGTTGCTGCATAAGGACGCCACGGACGTCCCAAATATACTTTTTTCACGCCGGGAGCGGCTGTCAACTTACAATTCTTGAAGACATAGCCAAATTCTTCACTTTGAGGAGTGGAAGCGGCAGTGATATACGAATCACGCTTACTATACAGTTCACAATTTTCGAAAAGAACGGTGGAAGGACCAAAAATAAAATCGGTAGTCCCCTCGATATAGCAATTCGTGAATAAAAGTCGTGTCCCTTCGGAACCTGTATAAATAGTATCCTGATTTCCCAAGAAACGGCAATTGACAAACATCAACCTGTCTCCTTCTGTGTGAAGTGCTACCGCTTGCCCCAAAGGAGCGGCATTATTCTCAATCGTCAGGTCTTTGAAAGTGATGTCATTCCCTTCTACTTTCACCGTATAAGTGCGGAATGTACCCATTTTGTTAATATTGGCATGGTCATCGTAAGTGATAATTGTTTTTTCTGCACTTTCGCCTACCAATTGCACATTCTTTACCCAGGAAGGAATGACCAGTTTTTCTTTGTATATACCGTTCTTGATATAGATTGTCACCGTATAATCCATAAAAGCGCGGACAGCTTCCACGGCTTCCTGAATGTTACGATACTCTCCTGTTCCGTCGCGTGCCACGACCAATGTGTCTTTGCGTTGCTGTTGCTGTGAATAAACAGATGTTGCTCCCACGCCAAGCAGAAGCAAACACATCATTCCTTTCAAAATAGTCCTTTTCATCACCGGAAATTACTTTTGTAAACGTTCATATTCCAAGCTAGCCATAATAAAAGGTCCTACGGCTTTAGGATCATTATTGCGGATAGTTTCATTTATATAATAATCATAATCACCGGAACGGTACACCTTTCCTCCCAATCCTGCCACTGCACAAGCTTTGGTGATGGTTACCAATCCGTTTTTGTCCACTTCGATAAAATGATTGAGAAATCCCTTATAACCTTTCAGCGCTACATCCAGATAAGATTTATCAATATATCCCAGACGGACTGCCTTAAAGAGCGAATAAATAAACATAGCAGAGCAGGAAGATTCCACATAATTTCCCTTGTCCCCACTCCTGTCCATCACCTGATACCACCCTCCTGTCTTGGGGTCTTGAAGTTTCTTCACCTGCACAGCCACATTATTCAGGATATCCAGCAGGGAATCTCTTCCGGCTTCATGCAACGGAATAAATTCAAGTGCATCTACCAATGCCATCGCATACCATCCCATAGCACGTCCCCAAGTATGTTTCGACTGCCCGGTCACCGGATCTGCCCAACGTTCGGTACGACTTACATCACACGCATGGCGATAAAGACCGTTCTTAGGATCATAGGTATGGCGCGCACAGGTGATAAATTGGTTGATTACATCTGCATAATCCTGCGGAAGATTGTTACGAAAAGCATATTCAGCATAGAAAGGAGCTCCCATGTAAATCCCGTCCAACCACATCTGATGAGGATAAATCTTTTTGTGCCAGAAACCACCGTCTTCATTGCGCGGCTGTCCTTCAAACTGGCTATAAAGCAGATCGAGCGCTTTTTTATATTTAGGATTCTTCGTTTGCTCATAGATACGGAAAAGAATTTTTCCGGAGTTGATACGGTCGAGACTATAATCAGTTAGTTTATAAGCTGTAATGCTTCCGTCGTCGTGCACCATTGTATCTGTGTATGCGATGGCGTAATCGCGAATTTTCTTGTCGCCATAAGTGTCGTAAACGTCGAGCATGGCTCCCAATTCAAGTCCGTGGCAATAGTCCCACTTCAATTTCGGTTGAAAATCGAGCTGCCAGGATTGCGGGTAACGGATCATTTCCGATTCGGTCAATCGTACAGACCAGGGCAACTTGCTGTCGACCTGCTGCGCTGATACCGAAACGGTCATTGTAACCAATAAAGCCAATATAAAAAAATTATAAAAAGGAGTTTGTCTCATGGTTTGTTATTTTAAGGATTCAACATAGTCTTTTTTCACGCTACGAAAGTAGTGCTTTTCTTCCAAACCCGGTAGGATTTTTTAGTCAAGTAGGTGCATTTTTTGTTTTTCGTGCACGGAAACGACTAATTTTGTGCACGCAAACGTCAAAAATGTCCATTTTTGATGCAATATCTAATAAATTAAGAGTTTCGTTTTGGAAGAAAGCAAAAAAGGTCTTACTTTTGGCACGATTTACAACTAATACCCTCTGGGGAAACACTGGAAATTTATCATTAAAACAGAGAAAAAATAGAACAGAATGGAAGAAGTATTCAAGTACATTATCGGTCTTGGAGCGGCAGTGATGATGCCGGTCATTTTCACAATCTTAGGAGTATGTATCGGTATTAAATTCTCTAAAGCGCTGAAAAGCGGTTTATTGGTAGGTGTCGGTTTCGTTGGCTTATCGGTAGTGACAGCGTTGCTTACCAGCAGCCTGGGTCCTGCATTAAGTAAAATGGTAGAAATCTACGGATTGGAATTGGGAATTTTCGACATGGGATGGCCCTCTGCAGCAGCAGTTGCCTACAACACCTCTGTCGGTGCTTTTATTATCCCGGTTTGTCTGGGCGTTAACTTGCTGATGTTGCTTACCAAAACAACCCGCACTGTCAACATCGACCTTTGGAACTACTGGCATTTCGCCTTTATCGGAGCGATCGTTTATTTTGCTTCCGACAATATCTTCTGGGGATTCTTCGCAGCAATCATCTGCTACATCATTACACTGGTAATGGCGGATATGACTGCTCCCGCTTTTCAAAAGTTCTATGATAAAATGGAGGGCATCTCTATTCCACAGCCCTTCTGCCAAAGTTTTGTTCCGTTTGCTATTGTAATCAATAAACTACTTGATAAAATTCCCGGATTCGACAAATTGAATATCGACTCCGAAGGTATGAAAAAGAAATTCGGGTTGATGGGTGAACCGTTGTTCCTGGGTATTGTCATTGGTTGCGGTATCGGAGCATTGGGTTGTGCCAGCTGGAAAGAAGTATTGGATGGTATTCCGGGCATTTTAGGATTAGGAATCAAGATGGGTGCGGTGATGGAATTGATTCCACGTATCACCAGCCTTTTCATCGAAGGTTTGAAACCGATTTCTGACGCTACCCGTGAGTTGATCGCTAAAAAATATAAGAATAACACAGGTTTGAGCATCGGTATGAGCCCTGCATTGGTAATCGGTCACCCGACTACGTTGGTGGTATCCCTGCTTTTGATCCCTGTTACGATCTTCCTGGCTGTTATCCTTCCGGGTAACCGTTTCTTACCTTTGGCCTCTCTGGCAGGTATGTTCTATCTGTTCCCGATGATTCTGCCTATTACAAAAGGTAACGTAGTAAAATCATTCATTATCGGTCTGGTAGCTTTGATCGTAGGTCTGTATTTTGTAACAGGACTGGCAAGCTTCTTCACATTGGCTGCCAAAGATGTATATGCTGCAACGGGTGACCCGACAGTAAATATCCCCGCCGGTTTTGAAGGTGGAGCACTCGACTTCGCTTCCAGCCTCTTCTGCTGGGGAATCTTCCACCTGACTTACAGTCTGAAGATTATCGGCCCTGCTATCCTTGTGGTACTGGCACTCGGAATGGCTATCTACAACCGTATCCGCATGACCCGGAATGATGCAAAAAATGCAGCAATGAATAATAAAGAATAATATAAATACTATAAAGAAAAGATGATGAAAAAATTAGCAATTGCAATGATGTTGGGTATCGCAGCGATGTCTGCTTCTGCCCAGGTGAATTACAAAATGCAAGTGGCTTGCAGCCCGCAAGATGTGAAAACATATGATACTAACCGCTTGCGTAGTAGCTTCCTGATGGAAAAAGTAATGGCTCCAAACGAAATCAACCTTACTTATTCAATGTACGACCGTCTGATCTTCGGTGGCGCAGTACCTGCAACTAAAGAACTGGTACTTGAAACAATCGATCCGCTGAAAGCTAAATTTTTCCTTGAACGCCGCGAACTGGGTGTCATCAACATTGGTGGCGAAGGTATCGTAACTGTAGACGGTAAAGAATATACGCTGAAATTCAAAGATGCTTTGTACGTAGGTAGAGGCAAGCAGAAAGTGACTTTCAAGAGCAAAGACTCCAGCAATCCCGCCAAGTTCTACATCAACTCGGCTACTGCTCACAAAGAATACAAAACTCAATTGATTACGATCGACGGACGCAAAGGCTCGCTGAAAGCGAACTCATTTGCTGCCGGAAAGATGGAAGAAAGCAACGACCGCGTTATCAACCAGTTGATTGTTAACAATGTGCTTGAAGAAGGTCCTTGCCAATTGCAGATGGGATTGACAGAATTGAAACCGGGTAGCGTATGGAATACAATGCCGGCACACACTCACTCTCGTCGTGTGGAAGCATACTTCTATTTCAATGTACCGGCAGGCAATGCTATCTGCCACTTCATGGGCGAACCTCAAGAAGAGCGTATCGTATGGATGCAAAACGAGCAGGCTATCATGTCACCGGAATGGTCTATCCACGCTGCTGCCGGAACAAGCAACTATATGTTTATCTGGGGTATGGCAGGTGAAAACCTCGACTACGGAGACATGGACAAGATCAAATATACAGAAATGCGCTAACCGTTGCGTATTCCTGCCCATATATATAATCAATGATCCGAAGAACTTCATTCTTTTCTCTCACGGGAGAAAGGGATGAAGTTTTCCGGATTTTACATATTCTTCCCCCAAAGAACAAACACCTCGTTACCTATTATATAAGATGTAACAAAATCCATATATAATGCAACGAATAATACATGATTTTGACCAATTTTTACAAATAAAATTCAGTCGAAATACCGACCTTTGTCAACGAAACAAAATCTATTTAAATCCATTATCATGAATGCATTTCAAAAAACAGGCGAAAAGATGACAAACTACAGATGGACCATCTGTGCTATGCTATTTTTTGCTACTACAGTTAACTATCTCGACCGTCAGGTTCTCTCATTGACGTGGGATGAATTTATCAAACCGGAATTCCACTGGGACGAATCTCACTACGGTACTATTACTTCTGTTTTCTCCATTGTATACGCTATATGTATGCTGTTTGCCGGTCGCTTTGTCGATTGGATGGGAACTAAAAAAGGATTTTTATGGGCCATCGGTGTATGGTCGGCAGGTGCCTGTCTGCATGCCGTTTGTGGTGTTATCACAGAAGCACAGGTAGGTCTGCATAGCGCAGCAGAACTGGCAGGAGCCACAGGAGATGTGGTAGTGACCATTGCTACTGTCAGTATGTACTGCTTCCTCGCTGCCCGCTGTATCCTCGCTTTAGGAGAAGCCGGTAACTTCCCCGCTGCAATTAAAGTAACTGCAGAGTATTTCCCTAAAAAGGACCGTGCTTACGCTACTTCTATCTTCAACGCCGGTGCTTCTATCGGTGCATTGATCGCTCCTCTTACCATTCCTATCCTGGCAAAAATGTTCGGTTGGGAAATGGCATTTATCGTAATTGGTGGACTTGGTTTCATCTGGATGGGATTCTGGGTATTCATGTACGATGCTCCGTCGAAAAGCAAACATGTTAACCAGGCAGAGCTTGATTATATCGAGCAAGACCAGCGCGAAGCAGGTAGCGCTCCGATGGCAGACGAGAAGGATGAAAAGAGAATGAAATTCTGGCAATGTTTCAGCTACAAGCAGACATGGGCTTTCATCTTTGGTAAGTTCACTACCGACGGTGTATGGTGGTTCTTCCTTTTCTGGACTCCGTCTTACCTGAATACTCAATTCGGTATCAAAACTTCCGATCCGCTGGGTATGGCATTGATCTTTACGCTTTATGCAGTAACGATGTTATCTATCTACGGTGGTAAACTGCCTACTATCTTTATCAACAAAACAGGTATGAATCCGTATGCAGCCCGTATGAAAGCGATGTTGATCTTCGCCTTCTTCCCATTGGTTGTATTGTTGGCACAGCCATTAGGTACAGTTTCTCCATGGTTCCCGGTTATTTTAATCGGTATCGGTGGTGCTGCTCACCAGTCCTGGTCGGCTAACATCTTCTCTACCGTAGGTGATATGTTCCCAAGAACTGCTATCGCAAGTATCACAGGTATTGGTGGTATGGCAGGTGGTTTCGGTTCCATGATTCTTCAGAAAGTGGCAGGTAACTTGTTCGTATATGCTTCCGGAACAACGATGGTTGACGGCAAAGAAGTGGAAATGACGAAAGAGTTGCTGGAACAGGGAGCGCAATTCGTACACCCTGCCATGACATTCATGGGCTTTGAGGGTAAACCGGCCGGATATTTCGTTATTTTCTGCGTATGTGCAGTAGCTTATCTGATTGGCTGGATCATCATGAAAGCATTAGTTCCGAAATACAAACCTATCGTATTGGATTAATTCCATTTCAATAGATACTATCAATAAAAACAAAAGAGTAATCCGTCGCCGGATTACTCTTTTGTTTTTTAACCAATTATTCAAAAAAATGAAAAAATAAAAAAGCCTCTTCTCACGAAGAAGGCTTTTTAGGTTTACTTATCCTGCATCATCCTCCTGCAAAATTTTTAACCGAAACACTAGAAACAGTGTTTTTGCATTCCTATAATGAAGTATAGTAAACGTTAAGATGAAAAAAAGGGAAGTCTCACGACTTCCACAATTCTTCTAACCTTAAATCTAAATCTCTATGAAAAAAACGTGTTGCAAATATAGGCGTTTGTTCAATATAGAGGTGTTAATGAATTGCATAAAGAGAGAATAAAAACTAACATCTGCAAAATGATGCAATTTTTCAGAAGCCTTCTATTAAATTTAATAAACTTTTATAGAGTGGATTACGTTCTAGGAGTTCGGGAACTCCTGTGATGAACATCTGTTTCCTTGCACGGGTCAAGGCAACATTCAGTTTCCGGTCAATCAAAACACCTTCTTCCTCCGTCAGATTGGATAGAAATTTTAATTGATAAGGGTAGTTGACACAGAAGGAATAGATTATTACATCACGCTCGCTTCCCTGGAACCGCTCCACGGTGTCAACCAGAATGCGATTCAGAGCCGGAATGCCAACTGATTCTATTTCTTTTTTAATCAATGCTATCTGACTTCGGTAAGGAGTAATGATTCCTAAAGTACGGGATTCGTCAAAATCCAACTGATGGTGTTCATAAATGCGAACGGCTAAATCTGCAACGATACGTGCTTCCGAATAGTTGATTTTGGCAGATGCGCCTGCTTTCTCCGGCACAGACGGATAAAAGGCTAAACGGCAGATCGTGTCCGAGTCTTCTATTTGATGAGGTAATCCGACAGGAATCAGACGACCTCCGTAAAAAGCACGATTGGCGAATAAGGCAACCTCCGGATGCATACGTCCCTGACGACAAAGCATATCATAGGAACGATGAATAGCGGACGATGAACAGGCTGCCGTACAATTCCGATAAAGACGTTCGAACAAAGAATCTTTCAGATTGCTCAACCCGATAGACAGTAATGATTCATCATAGATTGCCGCCTGTTCCGCGTTTTGCTGCACAACAGCAGGCAGTTGCTTATGATCTCCGATCAATACAAACTTATCAATTGCATTTTTCCCATCTTCTCCACGGGCACAGAGAATACCTAGTAACTGCGGCTCCAATATTTGAGTAGCCTCATCAATGATAGCCACATCAAAATGCTTCAGACGAAACAGTTCGGGTTTACCGGAAATAGCCGCTACCGTTCCAACGATAATCCGGCAATTCCGAATACGCTCGTAGACCTCTGAACGACGGTTGCAAGAAGATAACTCATTTTCAATCAGATGCTCCCGATAGGCTTCATCGCAAGATAATTCATTTCCTACCCGGATAAAATCAACTGCAGGAGCAATGGAAGCCAACGACTTGCATATCTCATCAACCGCCCGGTTGGTATAGGAAAGCAAAAGAATCTGTGCATTCTTGTCTGCATGAAAGGTCTCTACCATTTTCTTTAAGGCACACGAAGTCTTGCCCGTTCCCGGAGGTCCGATAAGAAGGAAATAATCCTGTGCGGCTTTTGCTTTCAAGGCAACTCGTGTAAAATCATCTTTCGAACAGGAAATGAGAGAATCCAATGATTCGTCAAATTTCGGAGGACGCTGTGACAACAACAAGTTCCGGCGTTCCTGTGTAGCGGAAAGGTAGGTGTACAAGCCCTGATACATGGAGCGGAATGTCGTATCCATCGTATCATGTTCTATCGCATAGAGACTTTCGGCAGGAAGTACGGATGGATTCTGCTGGGTAGAACGCAAGCGAATACCTATTTCGTTTTCCGTCAGGTACTCTATATTGCCCTTGAAAACCATTTTATTGGTGACATTATCTGTATCGCAATTCCGCTCATAAAGGATAATGGCGTCTCCTTGACGGAAATTAGGGAGAAAAGTTTCAGTTTCAAGAGCTTCACTACTGATAGTCTTACTTTCAGAGGTTTCATTTTCAGTAATGTTATTTCTGGTAGTTTTATCTACGGTTATCTCATTTTCCAAAGCATCCCCAACCTTTTCCTTTTGAAAGAAAGAAAAAGTAAGTCCGGCTTTATGTTCATCAGCAGCATGATTCTCTTTTATTTTCAGATCATAAATGATTTCTCCGGCCTCACATTTCTCTGCCAATGTGGAGAGCCACAAAGAAGCTGCCCCTGTACGTCCTTCATAATCCACGTCACCGGATTTTGAGGTATAAAGTTCCTTTGTTATAAAGTTATACACCGCATAGAAGTAATTCTTTTCCAATGCGGAAAGAGCTTTCAGTTTCGATTGAAAGTTATCAATAGAAGGACGCAGGTATGTTTCCCAGAAACGCCCTTTCAATCCTCGTTCATTCAAGGTGGAAGCATTGATTTCTTCCAGTTTTTGTGACGTATATTCGAGGCTGTTTCGTAATTGGATGCCATATTCATCGGCTACAATCCGGTTACGCAAATCAATTACCCGGCGTACCATCGCCCACGAAGGACGGGAAGGGTAAAGAAGCGGATAGCGGGTATAAAGCAAATAGGCTTTCACTTTCCGGTGATCCATTCCCATCGAATATTGCAATACCGCCTGATAAAGCAACATCTGTACCTTATTATTCTCTTTCGGTTCTACCTTGCCCCGGATAGCATACTCGTCCGCTTTACCGGATTTCATTTCGATGAAAGAAGACATATCCCGCTGCATATAGTCAAGACGTCCCTGAAGTCCGAGTGCCTCGCAAATATAAGATGGTTCGAGCACGGCATCTGTTTTGTCAAGCTCATAGCCGGCTGCATGAAAGGTATCATTTACTGTTTCACGAATATGATCGAAGTGCAATTTGCAGTCTTCAAAGAATTGGCGTTCTTTCTCCTTGTCTCGCAAATCAGAGCAGGCAGCCAGTTCAATAGGATAACGCCGGAAGGCTTTCTGCATACAGGTACGATAGTCTATCTCTTCGCTCTTTGCATGAATCCATTCGTCCAGAAAAAGGTTGGCTATATTTCCCAGTAATAAAGGACGGGCATTTTCGATCGGTTGAAGACGGGAAAGAAAATAGTTGGCCGGATGGTGTCCGTAGTCACGGAAACACTCGGCAAGAGAACTGATGTCGAGCAAGTAATCCGGTTCGAGTACGATAAAAGAAGGGGTCAGGATTCCTGCTTCATCGATGGCTACATCCAATAAGTTGACTTGCGCATGACGCCAAAGCAGCTTGCACGTTTCTGCAAACTCTTCATTGATTTGGGGAACATTATAACGGACAAGGTATGGTTGCTCCGAAACTTCATCCAAGGGAGTTACATACAGATATTGTTCGTCGGCATACTGGAAACAGACACGCATCCGCTGTACCCGTTCGCGGGCGGGAGGTGCAACCAAATAGGTGGCATCCGCACGCGGAAGTAACCGATATAATTCCAGAGGAATATCTTCATCCAAGAGTTTACGGATAAAGAAAGCCAGAGTTTTCGCATCCCGCAAGAGTTGTTCCCGGTTGGGCTCTTGTTGACGGTTCAGGATAGCATTTGAAGTTAACCGAAAGGTATGCAGCCGGTTCTGCTCTGTAACAGAAAGACCCACCTTAGCCGACACAAAACTAATTCGTGCGGAAAGGTCGGTCATCTGTAAACTTTCGTTTTGCATTTGCGCGCGACAAATGCGTTCCAGCAAGTCGCGCATTTGCCTATATCCTACGGCAAGATAGGCATCTTCTGCCCGGCAAACTGCTAAAAGTAATTCATAAGATTCTATCGCTTCACTCTTCGGACAGGGCAACTTCATCTCCAGCTTCATCTTCTACTTCCTCTTCGGTTTTCTTCTTGTCTTTTATCATCAAAATACTCATCTCGTACAACAGATAAAGTGGAATAGCTACGACACTCAATGTGAAGGGGTCGCCTGTCGGAGTAATAATAGCAGCTGCTATCACGATGACAACCACCGCATGACGGCGGTATTTCCGCAAGAAAGACTTGTTCACTACTCCCAGTAAAGAAAGCAGCCATGTAACCAATGGAAGTTCAAAAGCCAATCCCATGCAGAGAACCAGCATCATAAAATTATCTATATAGGAATTAAGCGACAAGATGTTCTCCACTTCCGAGCTCAACTGATAGGTAGACAGGAAACGGAGCGTCAATGGATATACCATAAAGTAACCTAACAGGACACCGATGAAGAACATCACTGTTCCGATAGTCAATGCTTTACGTACTCCTTTTCTCTCATTCGGATAAAGAGCGGGATTGATGAAACGCCATATTTCAAAGAAGAGATAAGGCATAGCTGTCACAACCGACATCCAAAAAGCTGTCGACATGTGAATAAAGAATGGAGCAGCCAAGTTAATATTGACTAGCTTCACGTAAAATTTTTGCGTAAAAAAATCATCGGTCAAATCAAATGTCTTCCCGATATGCCGTAATAAATCGTAGAATATGAAATCATTGTGGCAAGGTGCCAGTATCACATGATCGAAAAGATAGGGCATAGCAATGAAGTAGCCTATCGCCAATACAAACCAAATTCCGATCACCCGAAAAAGTACCTTACGCAGTTCATCCAAATGATCCCAAAAGGTCATTTCTGCCATCCGTACTTGCTTTACTTACCTGTGTCGGCAGGTTTATCCAGATCTTCTTTTGCCTTGTTTATTTCATCTTTTGCTTCGTTCACACCGTCTTTGAAGCTCTTCACGCCTTTGCCTAAGCCGCGCATCAGTTCAGGTATTTTCTTTCCACCAAAAAGAAGAAGGATAACCAAAGCGATAATAATCCATTCGGACCCACTAGGCAAAAAGCCTAACAATAATAAGTTTGTCATAAGTTTATTTGATAAAGAGGTTTTTAATAGTTGCTGCAAATATAATACTTTCACCACAGAGTAACGCAGAGTTCCACAGAGTTTTTTATTTTTATTTCGTTTGCTCTGTGAGGCTCCATGCCACTCCGGAGTGAATTAATCCTGATAATATACCCGCTTCACCCGTGTCGATATACTTGTCAACACTTCGTAAGGGATTGTATCCAGCGTATCGGACAAAACCGTAATCGGAAGATCATCACCGAAAATGATGGCCTGATCGCCTTCCCGGCAGTCGATGTCCGTTACATCTATCATGCACACATCCATGCAGATATTACCCACATAAGGAGCTTTCTTTCCGTTCACCAGGCAATAGGCATTGCCGCGTCCCAAATGACGGTTTAATCCATCCGCATAGCCGATAGGAATAGCTGCAATACGCGAAGGGCGTACCAGATGTCCCATCCGGCTATATCCCACCGTATCTTCCTGGGGAACATCCCGAATTTGAAGAATGGTAGTTTTGAGCGTACTCACATTATGTATAATCGAATTGTCTATCGGGCTAACGCCATAAAGTCCGATTCCCAAACGTACCATATCAAACTGTGCATCGGGGAAACGTTCGATTCCTGCCGTATTGCAGATATGACGGAGAATCTTGTGAGAGAAAGCGGCCTGCAATTCCTGCGAACCTTTCTCGAACAATTCAATCTGTTCACGAGTGAAAGCGTCGAACTGCGGCGAATCACTTCCTACAAAATGAGAGAATACCGAACGGGGGATCACCGCACTCTGATTCTTCAGACGACGAATGAGCAATGGTATATCTTCTACCGCAAAGCCCAGACGGTGCATACCTGTATCCAGTTTCACATGAATCGGGAAGTTGGTGATTCCTTCTTTTTCTGCCGCTTTGATGAGCGCATCGAGCAGATGGAAATTATAGACTTCCGGTTCCAGCTTATAATCGAACATGGTTTTAAATGCCGTAAGCTCCGGATCCATGATTATAATAGAGGCGGTAATACCTGCTTTGCGAAGTTCGGAACCTTCGTCAGCCACGGCTACGGCCAGATAATCGACATGGTGTTCCTGCAAGCTCTTGGCTATTTCGTACGAACCGGCTCCGTAAGCGGATGCTTTCACCATGCAGATCACCTTTGTTTCCGGATGGCGAAGCATGGAACGATAATGGTTCAGATTAGCGATCATCGCTCCGAGGTTTACTTCAAGGATGGTTTCATGCACCTTCAATTCAAGTTCTTCGGATACCAAATCAAAGTTGAACACGCGCGAACCTTTTACCAGAATTACTTCCGAATGAAGTGATTTGAGTATGCCGGATGTAAGAAGTGCTTCTGTGTTAGGAAAGAAGTAGCGTTCGAGATCGTCATCAAAACGAGCGGAACAGGAGGATATTTCCTGCCCTACACCAATCAGTTTATTTATTCCTTTACTCTGCACCAACTGTGCTACACGCCGGTAGAGTGTAGCGGTACTTTGTCCGGTTTCCAGTATATCCGACAGGATCAGTGTCCGCTTCAAGCCTTTCTTTTCCGAACGGCGTACCAGAAAGTCGAGTGCAATATCCAACGATGCCAGGTCTGAATTATAACTATCATTAATCAATACGCAGTTATTCTTTCCTTCTTTCACTTCCAAGCGCATGGCAATCGGTTCGAGACGGGCCATCCGTTCGGTGATCTGGTCGGCAGGTGTCATCAGATAAAGACAAGCTGCCAGGCAATTCAGCGCATTTTCAATGGAAGCGTCATCGATGAAAGGAATACAGAATGTATTATCCATTTCCAGATAACGATAGGATATAACGGTATGATCTTCTTTCTTGATTACACGGCTGATATACAACGGACGTTCAATATCCCTACGGCTCCAGGCTATTTCACGTGCAGTCAGCATTGATTTTGCGACACAATTACTGATTAATTCGTTATCGCCGTTGTAAATCACGACATCGCAGTCTTTGAATAGCGTCAACTTCTCCATGCATTTCTCTTGCAATGAGAAGAAGTTTTCCTGATGGGCACCGCCGATATTGGTCAGAATACCAATGGTAGGCTTTATCATTCGTTTCAAGGCTCCCATCTCTCCCATTTCGGAAATGCCGGCTTCGAAGATGCCCAGTTCTGCTTCTTCTGAAAGTTGCCATACAGAAAGAGGAACTCCGATCTGCGAATTATAGCTACGCGGAGAACGGACGATACAACGATCCGGACTAAGTAACTGGTGCAACCACTCTTTCACAATGGTTTTTCCATTGCTTCCGGTGATACCGATCACAGGGATTTTAAATTTATCACGATGCGCTTCGGCAAGCTTCTGCAAAGCCTTCAGAGGATTGGGAACGATAAGGAAATTGAGAGTTGAGAGTTGAGAATTGAGAATTGGCTGCGCATCATCATCCTGCCCAGATTTCTCCATTTTCAGTTCTCCATTCTCAATTAATTTAAAGTCTTCTTCCGTTATTACAAAATTGCGTACGCCCCGGTCGTATAATTCGGGGATATAACGGACTCCGCTATTTCGTTTGGTAGTTAAAGCAAAAAAGAGAGTTTCTTCCGGAAAACTCAAAGAGCGGCTGTCTGTTAACAGCCAATCAATAGTCGCTTTATGTTTGCCCATACGGCGGGCACCGATACTTTTGGCTATGGATTCAATCGCATATGACATAGTTCTGTTTCTTTTTGAAAATCTAAGTACGGGTATTTTCCGATAAGTCGTTCTATTTTTAACACTATTTGTCCTAAAAAGCGTTGATACGCCTCTGACTCGGGGTGAAAGGGTTTATGTGCCAAGTCCCGGCGGATGTCCTGCACTGCTATGATAACCTGCTTTGTTTCAGCGGAAAAGAAGGTTTCGGAGAAGCGTTCCCACAGGTAACGAATCGCCAGAGGAGACGGATGCAGCATATCGTCAGCATAGAAGCGATAATCACGCAATTCGTCTAATATGATTTCATAAGAGGGGAAGTAGAACACTCGTTCCGGGAACAATTGCTGCAACCGGTCGATGGCCAGTAACAACGTAGATTTACTTAATTGATTGGCGTGCATTCCGTCGCGTATATGACGGATCGGGCTGACTGTAAACAGCCATTTTAATTCCGGATTGCAGGCTGCCATTCCGGTGATGAGCGCTGTATAATCTTCTACAATTTCTTCAACAGTAAGCCGGTAACGTAAGAAATGGTTTTCCGGCAGTTGATGGCAGTTGGCTACCACTTGCCCACTCTCTTTTTGTTTATAAACATAAGCGGTGCCCAAAGTTACCATTAGCCAGTTCAACTCCGGCAGTCTTTGATGGGCGTGATGAAGACGGGCATTTATGGTATGCAACGCTTCTTCGGGCGTAAAAGCTGAAAAAGAGCCGTGATGCATCGGACTATGCCATAAGTCTTTGTAGGCAAACAAATCCTGGCTGGTATATTCTTTATTTCCCATAATCTCTCTCAAAGCGGATGAGACGGACAAAGAATTATAAAGGATGCCAAAAGGATTCAGATCCAGCTGAAACCCAGCGTCCATTAATTGTCTCCCGATATTTTCTGCAAAACAGGAGCCCATCAAAAGAATACGATCTGCATGACTGACAGGTGGCATCCCGGCAGGCAATTCTACAGATGTTTGAAAGTTCATACGATTTTCCATCATTTCATTACGTTTCATGTGCAAAAGTAATCAAAAAACAATTTCCTACCTCTTTTTCCTCACGATTCAATAATCTTAGGGAGTATGGAAAAACAGATACGTCTCTATGCCGAATAAGATTTTATAAAAAAAAGGGGGGCGAATATACTTTCTTTTCGTATTTTTGCACTAAATTTCCTCGAATCATGAAGAATGAACCGATATATAACTTGCTAAATACTATCAATTATCCTGACGACCTGCGAAGACTAGACGTAGAGCAACTGCCGGAGGTATGTAGTGAATTAAGGCAAGACATTATTAAAGAACTCTGCTGCAACCCGGGGCATTTTGCTGCCAGTTTGGGAACAGTGGAGCTGACCGTAGCTTTACACTACGTCTACAATACACCTTATGACCGTATTGTATGGGACGTGGGACATCAGG
>OGFO01000326.1_pt1 | contig 36573 bp, 24 predicted proteins | sample 1570981 | NCBI WGS metagenome assembly OGFO01 (sample SAMEA2581955, study PRJEB24529) | metagenome | biome: Human gut stool | place: China | collected 2011
TGAAGTAGGTCGTAATGAAATGCTTTCATGGGGGTACAGAATTGAGAAATGAGAACAAGTACATTAACTAGGTTTAGAATGGGGATGCGTTATTAAATACGATATCCCCATTTTTTTCTTTCTTGCTCCGGTATAAAATCCTGAATACTCCGTATTACCTGTCGTTCCCAGGCGGGATACTGTAGTTTCTAAGGCGGGACACTACAGTTTCCAAGGTAGGAAACCGAGACCTACCCATAGCCTTTTAATCAAAAATCTATAGACTTTTCTTCAGTAATATAATGTGTTGCAGATACTTTATCTGCCACCTATCTGCAACAGGTATCTGCAACGCTTCAATAATCTGTTTATTAATGTGTTTTGTTGCAGATGGCAGATGTTTTGCACTTTTCAACTTTATAGTAGAGAGTGAATCTTATGCTGAAGACGCACTTTTCAGTTGAGCAACCAACGGTGTGATAACCTCTTGTGTTTTTGCTTTATTCCAGAGTGAGTTGGTGAATGAATAGTGTTGGTATGGGGCTGGTAGCTTGATAAAAGTTTTTTTTAAGCTAAAAAGTACAAATCTTTAAACTTTATTTCCTTACTTTGTTATTTATAAGAGTGAGACTTATAGCAAACTTAAACTAGAAAGATTATGAAAGTAAAGCAGATTTGTATGATGGTGCTACTGTGGTTGGGAGTGATTCCGGCGGTACGGGCACAAACTTTCGACAAATTATGGAAAGAAGTGGAGCAAGCGGAGAAAAAGAGCTTGCCTAAGACTGTGATAAAACTGACTGATGAGATTTATCAGAAAGGGGAAAAAGAGAAAAACTCTCCACAAATGCTCAAAGCATATACGTGGCGGATGAAATATCGGGAAATGTTGAATCCCGACAGTCTTTACGCTGATTTGAAAGGACTGGAACAATGGGTGAAACAGACCAACCAACCAATGGATCGCGCCATCCTACACTCTTTGATAGCGGGAATCTTTGCAGATTATGCAGCCAGCAACCAGTGGCAACTCCGCCAGCGGACAGAAATCGTAGACCAGACACCTGCTACTGATATGCGTGAATGGACAGCCAATATGTTCATCGAAAAAGTGCGGACAAATATAAAGGAGGCATTGGCCGATTCTGTATTGCTGCTCAAAACGTCCTCACGCGACTATATTCCTTTTGTAGAACTGGGGGAAACGAGCGAATACTATCACCATGATATGTATCATTTATTGGCTTCCCGTAGCATTGAAGCACTGCAACGGGTGGAAGAACTGGGTAACAGGATTACTAATGATGGTACTGTGAATCCGGTCAAACAAGATATAATAGCTATTTATGGGAATATGATTTCCGCTTATAAAGCAACCGGATTAAAAGAAGGTTATGTGTTGACAGCACTTAACTACCTGGAATGGAGATGGAATGCTGATCGGAATATTCGACCTCTGCAGGCAAAGGGCGAACTTCCAGTACTGACGGAAGATACTTATCTGAAAGCTTTGAACACATTGAAAAGCAAGTATGCTTCCGAACCCATCTGTGCCGAAGTCTATTTGGCAGAAGCCCGGTATACTATTGGAAAACAACAGCAGCTCAATGCATTGCAGCTTTGCGATGAGGCAATCCGCCTTTATCCAGGCTATCGCAGAATCAATGCTTTGAAGAATCTTCGGGAAGAGATATTGGCTCCTTATTTGAATGTTAATGCATCCGATTTGGCTTTTCCGAACGAAGAGATAGAATTAAGGGTCTCACACAAAAATCTGGATGGTTTCACTGTCCGTCTTTATCAGGCGAAGAAACTGATAAAGGAACAACATTACGCTGTGCTTCGTCCGAAAGATTATCGGACGCAGGACACTGTGTTTACATTCAAAGCTCCTGAACTTGGATCTTACGTGATGCGTATCATACCGGATATTCGTGCGAAGAGAGATAGTGAAAGCAAGTTTGATGTAACACGTTTCAAAGTGCTGACGTGCCGTTTGCCGGACAAACAGTATCAAGTGGTGACGCTGGATGGGCAGACAGGGCATCCTATTCCCCATGCGAAAGTGACGATGTACAGTAATGACGAAAAAGTGTTGCAGGAGTTTACGACAAACGAAGAGGGTAAGGTCGTATTTCCCTGGAAATCCGAATACCGTTATCTGAAAGCTTCCAAGGGGACGGATACGGCAATGCCGAAACAAGGCATTTATGCAGGAAGTTACGGATATTACGGCGACGAAGATAAAGTGACTGAAAATATGACTTTATTGACCGACCGTTCTTTGTATCGTCCCGGACAGACTGTGTATGTGAAGGGAATTGCCTATTCTCAACAATCGGATACGGCGAATGTACTTCCGAACAAGGAATATACGGTGACTTTATTGGATGTAAACAATCAGGAAGTAGGGCAGAAGTCGGTACGTACCAATGAGTTCGGTTCGTTTACCACCGATTTCGCATTGCCTTCGGCCTGTCTGAACGGAATGTTTTCTTTGAAAGCGGGAAGAGGCCGTACAAGCATTCGGGTAGAAGATTATAAACGTCCGACATTTGATATCACTTTTGAAAAGCAACAAGGAAGTTACAAACTGGGTGATGAGGTACAGGTGAAGGGTAAGGTACAATCTTATAGTGGTGTGCTGCTTCAGGATCTTCCGGTGAAATATACGGTAAAGCGTTCTGCATACAGCCTTTGGCGGTTTGCGGAATCTGTGCAGATTGCTTCCGGTGAAGTGATGGCCAATGAGAATGGAGAATTCACGATACCGGTTCGTTTGCAGGAAAGTGACTCTTATAAGAATAATGATAAGGTATATTATCATTATTCCATTGAGGCCACTGTTACCAACGTGGCAGGTGAAACACAATCTTCTACGGACGTGATTTCGGCAGGAAACCGTTCGTTGATTTTGCAGGTGGAATTGCAAGATAAGACTTGCAAGGATCAACCCTTCGAAACAATGTTTAAAGTGCAGAACCTGAATGGACAACCTGTGGAGGTGAAGGGGAATTATTACTTGTACCCTGCCAAAGACAAGGACTTTAAGCAGCTGGAAGAGAAACCGGTTGCAACGGGAACCTTTACTTCTAATGAAAACATGACGCTCGACTGGAAGAATCTTCCATCGGGACCTTATGTGCTGAAAGCATCAGTGAAAGATAATCAGGGCAAGGAAGTGACTGCTGACACCAACACGATTCTTTTCTCTGTTGAGGACAAACGTCCGCCTGTAGAAACGACGATGTGGTTCTATGGTGCAAATACGGAATTTGATGCTGCCCATCCGGCCGTGTTCTGTTTCGGTACGTCGAAAAAAGATGCTTATGTGATGATGAACGTATTTTCCGGTGATAAATTGCTGGAGAGCAAGACGTTGAATTTGTCAGATACGATTGTCCGTTTCGAGTATCCATATCGGGAAAGTTATGGGGATGGTGTCTTTGTGAATCTCTGTATGGTGAGGGACGGACAGGTTTATCAGGAACAGGTGCGGCTGACCAAACGGATTCCTGACAAGGCACTGACTATGAAGTGGGAAGTGTTCCGTGATAAATTGCGCCCGGGACAAAAGGAAGAATGGAAACTGACGATTAAAACGCCGCAAGGACAAGCTGCCAACGCGGAAATGCTGGCAACGATGTATGATGCCTCCTTGGATAAAATATGGAATCGGCAACAGAATTTCCAAATCTATTATAACCAGATTGTCCCATATTCTAACTGGATGAGTGGATATTCCGGCAATAATTCATTTAATTACTGGTGGAATACGAAGAGTCTCAAAGTGCCATCACTGGAGTATGACCATTTTGTGATGCTATCGGACTATTATAATAATGGAAGAGATTTGGGTGAAGTAATAGTGAGAGGATATGGCTCGACGAGAAAGTTGACGGTGACAGGTAGCGTTTCGACATTGGACGTTGCAACTTTAAGGAGTAATGCGCCAAAGATGAAATCGGCTATGGCTGCTGATGCCATGACTAATGTTGAATTTCAATCGGAAATGATACCCACGGGAGAAAAAGCGGATGAGGCATCTGACAACGAAATGCTTCCCGAAGCATCTGCTGACTTGCGTACCAATTTAGCAGAAACAGCATTCTTCTATCCTCAACTTCGCACCAATGAACAGGGAGAGATCTCTTTCTCTTTCACGATGCCCGAAAGTCTGACGCGTTGGAACTTCCGTGGATATTCTCATACAAAGGGAATGTTGACGGGAACATTGGATGGCGAAGCTACCACAAGCAAAGAATTTATGCTGACTCCTAATCTCCCTCGTTTTGTGCGTGTGGGTGATAAGACTTCTCTGGCAGCTTCTATCTCTAATATGACTGGTAAGCCGCAAGCCGGAACGGTCAGTCTGGTTCTTTTTGACCCGATGACAGAGAAGGTTATCAGTACACAAAAACAGAAATTCAGCCTTGCTGCCGGAAAGACAATGGGTGTGGACTTCCAGTTTACCGTTAGTGATAAATACGAAATAGTGGGATGCCGGATGATTGCCGACAGTGGTACTTTCAGCGATGGAGAACAACAGTTGCTTCCGGTTCTTAGCAATAAAGAGCATTTGGTGGAGACACTTCCAATGCCAGTGCGTGGAGAAGAAACCCGTACTTTCTCACTCGATCATCTGTTCAATCAACAAAGTAAAACAGCCACAGATCGTAAACTAACTGTTGAATTTACAGGAAACCCGGCTTGGTATGCCGTTCAGGCATTGCCTTCATTGAGTCTTCCGACAAGTAATAATGCTATTTCCTGGGCTACTGCCTACTATGCCAATACGTTGGCCTCGTTTATCATGAACAGTCAGCCGAAGATCAAAGCGGTATTTGAAAGTTGGAAACTGCAAGGAGGTACGAAAGAAACGTTCTTGAGCAATCTGCAAAAGAATCAGGAAGTGAAGAATATCATTTTGTCCGAGTCTCCCTGGGTGCTCGAAGCACAGACGGAAGAGCAACAGAAAGAGCGCATCGCCACCTTGTTTGATTTGAATAACATCCGTAGTAATAATATCGCAGCTTTGACTCGATTGCAGGAGTTACAGAACTCAAATGGGGCATGGTCCTGGTATAAAGGAATGAACGGCAGTCGATCTGTAACTACCTATATCGCCGAACTGAATGCCCGTCTGGCTATGCTGACAGGTGAGAAATTAGGCGGATCGGCTCTTTCTTTGCAACAGAAGGCTTTCTCTTACCTTCATCAATCAGCTTTGGATGAATATAAGGAAATCCTGAAAGCACAGAAAGACGGTGTGAAGTTTACTGGCGTTTCGGGCAGTATTCTGCAATATTTGTATCTCATCGCTATTTCGGGAGAGCAGGTACCCGCAGCCAATAAAGCGGCTTATACCTATTATCTTTCTAAGGTAGGAGAATTGCTGACTTCTCCTTCGATGGATACAAAAGCGATTGCCGCCATTGTGCTTGATAAAGCCGGACGCAAGAAGGAAGCGCAGGAGTTTGTCGCTTCTCTGAAAGAACATCTGATGAAGACAGATGAACAGGGAATGTTCTTTGCTTTCAACGAGAATCCGTATACATGGGGCGGAATGCAGATGCAAGCTCATGTAGATGTGATGGAAGCGCTGGAACAGACAGGTGGCAACAACGATACAGTGGAAGAAATGAAACTTTGGTTGTTGAAGCAAAAGCAGACACAACAGTGGAATTCTCCGGTAGCTACTGCCGATGCGGTATTTGCATTGCTGATGAAGGGTGCTAATTTACTCGACAATCAGGGAGATGTACGGATTGTGATTGCTAATGAAGTGCTGGAAACTGTTAGTCCAAGTAAAACGACTGTTCCCGGATTGGGATATATCAAACGTTCTTTCACACAGAAGAATGTGGTGGATGCCCGCAAGATTGAAGTGGAAAAGAGAAATCCGGGTATTGCCTGGGGAGCTGTGTATGCAGAATTTGAATCTCCTGTGAGTGATGTGAAACAACAGGGCGGTGAATTGAATGTTGAGAAACAGTTGTATGTGGAGCGTACGGTGAATAACGTGCCTCAATTGCAGCCTATTACTGCCAAAACGGTTCTTCAGGTAGGTGATAAAGTCGTTTCCCGTTTGAGCATCCGCGTAGACCGTCCGATGGACTTTGTACAGTTGAAAGATCAGCGGGGCGCTTGTTTCGAACCGATCGGCAGTATCTCCGGTTATCGTTGGAACAACGGGCTTGGCTATTACGTAGACATCAAAGATGCATCGACTAATTTCTTCTTCGATCATTTAGGAAAGGGTGTATACGTGTTGGAATATAGTTACCGTGTCAGTCGTGCAGGAACTTACGAAACAGGTTTGGCAACTATGCAGTGTGCTTATGCACCGGAATACGCTTCGCATTCTGCTTCGATGACAATTATTATTAAATAGTTCCGGCAGGGGATTTTTATTCTCACCGACGAGCGAGGCGTTCCTCACCGATGAAGAGGGTGTTCCTCACCGAGGAAGGCATCCTTCGTCGGTGAGGAACTTTTTTCTTATAAACAGGGGCTTACAAGGACTGCTATTAAGTAAAGTCTTTTCCCAATCTGTGTTAATCTGTGTAATCTGTGGTGAAAAACTCATCTAAAACCCCTACATTTGTGCACCAAAATAAAAAATATCGCATGAAACGTAGTTTACTATCTATATTAACTTTGCTTACTGTCGCTTTGGCAGCCGTTGCCCAACCGCGTATCTCTTCAAATAAAGAGACACATAACTTCGGACAAATAGAATGGAAACGTCCGGTGACTGTGGAATATACCATCACTAACACGGGAAACCAACCGTTGGTGTTGACCAACGTCACGACCTCTTGTGCCTGTGCCGTGGCCGACTGGACGAAAGAACCGATTGCTCCCGGAGGAAAAGGAACAGTAAAGGCTACTTTTGATGCAAAGGCATTAGGGCATTTTGAAAAGTCGGTAGGCATCTATAGCAATGCCAGTCCGAGTCTGGTTTATCTGAAGTTTACTGGTGAAGTAGTACAGGAAATTAAAGATTATACCAAGCAGCTTCCTCATGCCATCGGAAGTATCCGTTTAGATCGTGATGAGTTTGCTTTTCCAGATGTCTATCGCGGACAGCAACCTTCATTGACTTTTAGCATCGCCAATCTTTCCGATCGTCCTTACGAACCGGTGTTGATGCACCTGCCTCCTTATCTGAAAATGGAAGCGGAACCTAAAGTTCTGTTGAAAGGTAAGAAAGGAACTGTTAAACTGACACTGGATGCAAGCCAGTTGAAAGATTATGGATTGACACAGACATCTGTTTACCTTTCCCGTTTTTCCGGTGATAAGGTGAGCGAAGACAATGAAATACCGGTTTCGGCTATTCTTCTTCCCGACTTCTCACGTATGACAGAAAAAGATTCTCTGAACGCTCCTGCCATGCATATTTCGGAAACGAATATTGATCTTAGTATCCCGTTGATAAAGAAGAATAAGGTAAGCCATGATATATTGATTGCCAATTCCGGAAAAACTCCGTTAGTTATCAGTAAGTTGCAGGTATTTAATTCATCGGTAGGAGTGAGCCTGAAGAAGACTGTCCTTCCCCCGGATGGAATGACGAAACTTAAAGTGACCATTCGTAAGCGTGACGTAGGTAATAAGAAACATCATTTACGTATCTTGATGATAACGAATGATCCGTTACGCCCGAAAGTTGAAATCAATATCAAACGCTAAATCCTATTGTTATGGAACATCCTGAAAATAGTGAAGAATATAAGGGACTTGTTGTCAATAAAGGCATTGAGCAACCCTCATCTGTGAATCCCTACTTAAAGCGGAAACCTAAGAAACGCCAACTTTCAGTAGCAGAGTTTGTAGAAGGTATCGTAAAGGGTGATGTCACTATATTGAGTCAGGCTGTGACATTGGTGGAAAGCGTAAAGCCTGAACATCAGGCTGTCTCACAGGAAATCATCGAGAAATGTCTGCCATTCTCCGGCAATTCGGTTCGGATTGGTATCAGTGGTGTTCCCGGTGCGGGAAAGAGTACGTCGATAGATGTATTCGGTCTGCATGTACTCGAAAAAGGGGGCAAACTGGCAGTATTGGCTATCGACCCCAGTAGTGAACGCAGTAAAGGCAGTATCCTGGGAGATAAAACGCGTATGGAACAGTTGTCCGTACATCCTAAATCGTTCATCCGCCCTAGTCCGTCAGCCGGTTCATTGGGAGGAGTGGCACGTAAAACACGTGAGACGATTATTCTTTGTGAAGCTGCCGGATTCGATAAGATTTTTGTGGAGACCGTAGGAGTGGGACAGAGTGAAACGGCTGTTCACTCGATGGTCGATTTCTTCCTGTTGATTCAGTTGTCCGGTACGGGAGATGAATTGCAAGGGATTAAGCGTGGTATTATGGAAATGGCGGACGGTATCGTTATCAATAAGGCTGATGGAGATAATCTGGAACGTGCCAAGTTGGCTGCCACTCAATTCCGTAATGCATTACATCTGTTTCCTGCGCCTGAATCCGGATGGACTCCCAAAGTATTGACTTACTCCGGCTTTTATAACCTGGGAGTAAAGGAGGTCTGGGACATGATTTACGAATACATTGACTTCGTGAAAGGAAACGGCTATTTTGAATATTGCCGCAACGAACAAAGTAAATACTGGATGTATGAAAGCATTAATGAACAACTTCGTGACAGCTTTTATCATAATCCGAAGATTGAAGCAATGCTCTTAGAAAAAGAACAGCAGGTATTGAAAGGTAACCTGACTTCGTTTATAGCTGCAAGAAGTCTGCTCGATACTTATTTTGAGGATTTGAAATAGCTTTAATTATAATAAGATTCTAATCTATTAAAGAATACATTTTGTATAAAAGGGTAGAAAGGCTAGGTGTCTTCTACCCTTTTATACTATGAATGAAGCTTTTCCGCTTTTTCAAGATCAGCCCTTGATTTACTCTGTGTTACGATATATACTCCCAGGAATACGAGTGCGATAGCGATCCCTTTCTCCCAACCGAAACTTCCGATTCCCATAGTAATTGCTGCAATTGTAGCCACAATCGGCTGCATATAATTGTACATACTGACTACTGTAGGACGGAGAAGTTTCTGTGCAGTCATGATACAGAGATAAGCGAGGAAACTGCCTCCTAATACAACATAAAGTACCTGTAGAATGGCAACTGTGGAAATTGAAGCCCATTGAATAGTAGAAATATCGTAATATGAAAACGGTATATAACATATCGAAGCGTATATAAACATCCACTTATTAATTGTTACTGCCGAATATCGTTGAGACAATCCTTTGAATACAGTCAGGTATATAGAGAAGCTGATTTGCGCAACGAGACAAAGTAAGTCACCAATCAGGCTTCCGTTTCCGTTGTTTCCCGCCTGACTACTCACAATGAGAATGAGTGCTCCCATAGCCCCTACAAAAATTCCCAGTACTTTCTTATTTGTCACCGGTTCTTTTAAATAGATAGCTGCTACAACCATGGTCACAATCGGTAAAGTGGTTGTTACGATAGAAGCGTCGATGGGAGAAGTCATAGAAAGCCCGAAGATAAATACTCCTTGGTTGAATACTAAAGCAAACAATGAAGCGAAGAAAATCTTCAGCATATCACGATGATCCACATGTTCCTGTTTGCAAAATATAGAAAGCAGCCAGAAAGCTGCTGCTGCTCCCACCATGCGGAACGTGGTAACTGAAATAGCGGAAAACTCTTGAAGAGCCGACTTACCGATGGGAGACATCAATCCCCACATGACGTTTGCTGTAAGTGCAAACAGATGACCATGCAGATTCTTACTTTTGTCCATGTTGATATTGATTAATCTACAATTTTTTTATATGAATAACAGTCAAACAGAGAAAACGGTTGCAAAGGTAGCTTTTTATTCTTATATTTTTCCAATTTAATGTATTAATAAACGGACGTTATGGTTTCAACAAAGCGAAGTCCGGTATCTTTTTATTGTTGTCAAAATGCTTAATTTTACTAGGGTCTTGCTAGATGATTAAAAAACTCTTTGAAAATTTGCATCTTTTGATAAAACAATTACTTTTGCACATCTAGATAAGCTCTAGAAGGGTTGGCGAATTTTCAAAAAAGCGCTTTTAGTAGTTGTCTTTAACTCTTTTTTAAGTTGCAATGTAAGTATTTATGTGTTGATAAATCTGGCTTTTTCTATTAAAGAGTGGTATGCGTACTTAAGAGATGAAGACAAATAATGAAACAAATTCCTGCGCTTTTTTTTGTATCTAATAAAAAGGTTGAATCAGTGGAATTTATAGACCGGAAAAACAGTCCATATGGGTATACTAGGCTTTATCGTTACGCTCTTTTGGGGAATACTGGCAGGAATTGTAGTGACGATTCTTATCGTGTATTTGATAAATAAACTAATGGATACCCCAAAGTGGTTGGTTGGATTGATAGGACTTTTTCTTCTCTTCTTTCTTTCCTTTCAGTTTACGGCAATTATTGGTGCCGGAAAAGTAAAAGGAGTAGTTGAAGACATTACTGGCCTAAGTAATACTGTTAGTGGACAGGTCGATTGGAATAATATTGAAACGACCTATCCTGTTTTAAAACCTTATCTTGATAAAGTCGGAACGAAAGCAGACGAGATGATAGACAAGAAAAATTCGGCGCTTTCTCTTATTAATAGCATCATTAATGGCTTTATGTGGCGACGTACGGCATGGGCATTAGGAGGAATAATGATATGTTTCGTGGTGGCTGCCTTGCCAGCATTGACCGGAAATGGGCGTAATCGACAGGGACGACGAGGGGCATCAGCTTCTACCCGTCATCGGACTACGCAACATACAAGTCGTTCACATCGGCTACGATCAAGATAAAGAGAACAAAAAACAATTATAAATACTAAGTGATATTATGGAAACATTAGACCCGAAAAGTCCTAACCACATCCTAGTCGGTTTAGGCGGTACAGGTGGTAAAGTGCTGAAAGCTATTCGCAAACGCATTTATCAGGAATTCCCCAATGATGAAGAACGTGATAAACTGTCTATCGGTTTTGTCTATGTCGATTCTACGCGTGAGATGATGACACCGGGTGATCCTTCTTTCCGTGTGATGGGGAAGGACGCTTCGTTTACAGAAAGTGAGTTTGTGGATATTAAGTCGGTAGACCTGAAACAGATTCTAGATAATGTATCCAATTATCCCGGTTTGAAGACCATTGTGAAGAATGGTGCTTCAATGAAGAATACTTTGGGGGAAGTGGGACAGGCTGCCGGGCAGAAACGTCGTGCAGGACGCATTCTTTTTGCTGCAAATTGCAATAAGTATCTTTCTGCTTTGAAAGGACAGTACAATAAAGTGAAGTCCCTGACCAACAAAGATGAAGTTAATATTCATATCTTTACCGGTTTGGCCGGTGGTACGGGATCGGGTGCTATTATCGATGTCGTTGCCCAGACTCGTGCCCAGGAGACTTATAAGCATGCTAACATTATGGTTTATGCCATGGTACCTGAATTGGATATTCCCTCCGGATGTCAGGCGGGACGTTACCATCAAAATGGTTATGCTGCATTGAAAGAGTTGAGTGCGCTTAATATCGGACGCTTTGTTCCTTCGGATGTTATTCGTGGAGAAGAACATATGGAGTTGGATTTTACTCCTAATAAACAGTTCGGTTTGATGCTTTATTCTAATGTGAATGAAAATGGCGTAGTAGTCAATTCCTTTACAGAGTTACCACAGCTGTTGGCGGATACCGTTTATTTCCGTCTGTTTCTGGAAGAGAAACATGGCACGACTGATGATCTTTTACGTTCTTTCAGTTTGGAGAATATCAATGACTTCTGTGTAGAGTATAGCGAAAAGTCGAAAGGAACAGATAAGGAACGTGCTCGTACGAAAGCAATCAATACATTCGGTATTAAACGCATTATCTATCCGGAGAAACGAATTTTGGAACACATCACTTATACCGTAGGTGAGCGTGTTCTGTGGCAGATGCAATATAATAATTTCAAGGATGATTTCGGGTTTGTGCAGGAATCGGTTCGTAAGGATTATCGTGAGTTGTATATCAATGACAAGAATTTGCGCGACTGGCTGCTGGATGACAGTCATTTGATGCTGGAAGAAAAAATATTCGATACAGATAAATATTGCAGTAAGATAGAGAATTTCTGGAGTGATATTACTAATAGCTATTCTTATGATGATGCTAAAGCGGTAGATCCGGAACCTTTGAGATTCCTTGAAAGTATCTGTGCGGATACTTATAAGAATGCTTTCCGTAATAAGCAGGGGGTAGAAGTTTACTATCAGGACAAGAGCAATGACCAGTTGCTGAAAGAACAGGCGCAATATATCATTGAGCGTATAGAGAAGAATTTGTATACGAAATGGTATGAGGGTTCTCTTTCTTTGGAAGATTTGCTGAATATCTGTGACACTGTATTGACTTATATAAAAGACCGCAAAGAGAAGATAGAAAACGATATTGCCGGAGTTGATGAAAAGATTAAAGTGAATGAGGACGATGCTGATGCTAACAACTACGATTATAACCATTTGTCATTGTTGCAGCGTGCTACCGGACGTTCACCTCGTCTCTACTCCGATCATCAAATGATAATGAAGGATCTCTATGCGTTACGAACTCAACGTGTTGCTTATGAATTTGAAGGTAAGTTGTTGGGTAAGCTACGTGCAGCGTTTGAAGAATTCAGTGCAGAAGTAAGTCAGTTCATCGGTGTGTTGCTGGTATCAATGGATGCTGCTGAAAAACGTATTGCCGATCGTAATAAGAACACGAAAGGAATAGCCGATTTGTCGGGTGCTATTGTGGAAGTCAGTGAAGACGAAAAGATGCTCAAGCTCGAACAGGCGTTGATTCTGGATAAGAATCAGCAGGAAACCTGGTCGGGAAATATCCGTAAGGCTATTACAGGCAACCGCAATTATGCTCACTTTAGCGAACTGGCTGCCACTACTTCCGAAGATGCTATCTTTGATATATTCGATACGGAGTTGAGCCCGAAGATACGTGAAAAACACGATCAGGATTATCAGAATGATAAGATTTTGGGACTGAATGTATTGCAACAGCTGCAAAAGGTATTGCTTACGGATACGGATATTCGTAATTTCGCTTCTAATGTAATTAATCAGAGTGGTACATTCCTGAAACTGGATGATGGACAACTTTCGAAAGCGTTGAATAATAATGAAAACCCGGTTTCTCATCCTGAATCGATCAATCGTAAGACGATTCTGATTTCTATGCCGACTGATGAGGGTAACGACTCACTCAAAACATTTGCCAACAAATTGAAAGCCGCATTACAAGGTGCTTTCGGAAATGCTACACCGGGAAGTACAATCAATTTTAATACTTCCAGTGATCGTATGAATGAAATTGCTGTCATTTCCATCCGGTATTGTTTCCCGATGCGTGCCATTGCTTGGTTGCCTTCTTATGATCGTGCGTATAACGATATGGTGAACAATAAGAATGAATTGGCTGCAAAAGAAGCCCGTATCTTACTTCATTGCGAAGGTGACGGTACGGAATTGCCGGACCTTATGGGAGAAAAAAAGGTTTCACCGAAAGATTTTATCCCTTATTTCTTCGTGGCTGCTGCAAACAATATTCTTGCCGTACGTGAGAACGAGCGGGAAGAAAAAGGCTGGTGTATTGTCACTGCCGATGAATGGGGAGCTGAAATGGTAACTCTTATCGCATCCCAGTTTACAGAACTTCTGACCAGTGAAGATTTAACGGAAGAAGTGCTGGATACTATCAAAGAAAAGGTAGATGAAGTATTGAAGAACTCGGACTTGAAGATGAGTGACCGCGCCGCTATGGTAGAAGGAGTGAAGGTAGTGATGCGCGATTACGTAAGTAAGGAGTGCTCCAGTCCTACATCCCCCAAATATCAGCAATACAGCGCTGAAGCAAAGAAAGCATTGGAAATGATTAATAAGAAATAAAAAATTATGGCAAGACCTAGTGAACGCGACAGATACAAATATGGTATCTGCACCAATCGTGACAAGAATGGAGAAGGAACTCCTTGTCCTAAATGCGAAAGTAAAGAAGTACAGAAAGTAAGAGGTGGACAGGACTTCGTATGCGAAGAATGTAAAGACCCGCTGCGTATGGTTCCACCTCCCAAAGAGGGACCAAATATGAAGATGATCGGCGGTATTATTGCAGCCGTTGTGGTACTTGGTGGTGTGGGGCTCGGTATCGCTTTTAGCGGTGGAGAGAAAGCTAGTGATCCCATTGGAGGAATAGAGCCGGATTCTATTAACGTTGTTAATCAACCACAGGAAGATGACGGAGTGGAAACAGACCAATCGCATACAAAAGATCAAGTAGAAGTTGTTGTTGCTGATAAAGGAAATGCCGGAGTGACTGACGGTGGGGCAACAGGCGGTATCGTAACGAAAGACTTCGGTTATGCTGTCTACAAAGGACGTATGAAGAACGGCCTGATGAACGATGAGAATGGAGTTTTGACATTTAAGACAACTCATATTATAGAGTCGCGCGATGTGAAAAAGCGTGAAGCTAAGGCAGGTGAAAAGGTGATTGGTATCTTTGAAGATGGTCATCTCACTACCGGTACGTGGTATAAGAGCGATGGAAACAAAGAGGTAATCATTCCGTAATGAGGAATCCGTCCACTCAAATAGTCTACATAATTCTTTTGCTGTTCCCGCTTTCTGTGTGGGGACAGCAAACAGGAAAATGGGGAAATGGAAAACTACGCCAGACGGTTGTTTCCATCTCCTCCGATGTTCCTTTTGCTACGGCAGCTTATGATTTTGCAGAACGGTATCTGACCCAATTGCAAAAGATGTCCGTTGCCGAGCGTAAATCGCAGATGGAGCGTGATAATGTGCTGATAACACAGGGGAGTATAGATCTTTTGAATCTCATCAACGAACAGACATCAATGAATTTTTCCGAGAAGGAAAACCGTTACATCGTGTCGCTTATCAATGAGAAATTTCTTTTGATCGAACTCTCTTTTCCGGCTTCATGCCAATTGCTGACCGGAAAAAATCTGAAAGAACTGGAAGCCGACTTTGTAAAAGGATTAGCTTCTTATAGTTACACTCCATCTTCTTCGCAACCCATACGGAAGGAACTTAAAAAGTTGGCGGGAGACTATTATGTGAAAACGGGGGATACCTATTACATAGAAGAAATCAACGGGAATCTTTATTTCGAGGAAAAGAACCGCGTTTTGCATCCGGTGTTCAGCATGGATCATCCTGCCGAGAGCGTGTTTAATCTTTTTCTTAGTGAAGATACACCTTGCAATGTTTCTATCAATCTAACCGTACGCCAATATGGGCTGAAAAGAGAACAGATGGAACTTTCCGTCCGCTCCTGGATATCCTATATGCGTAATCAGGGTTGCACTCTTTATGTGGGTATTGAAGCGTTGGAAACCAATGCGGTAAAGGCGTATGTCTTTGCGGTGAATACTGTGTTAAAGTATAATCATGTGATGAATGTGGAAATTCCCAACTCGCTCCTAAGCGGAGGGAAAGGAAAAGTAGAGGGCGATATAACCTTGTTTGTCCCCACCCACAATATTTCATCACTTTTTGAAGAACTTAATTGGGTAAATACTACCCCAAAAAGGCAGATTAAAGTAAAATGAAGAAGATAATTACTTTGTTATTGTTTTGCGGAGCATATTGCAGCCTGATGGCACAGAGTGAAGCCGAAACAAAGGCGCAGATCAATAAGATCAAGCGTTCGCAGTCTTATCTTTCCGCAGAGGCTACCATGCCTACTGAAGAAGAGGCCATTCAACAAGCCAAAGAACTGTTAGTGAGTGAAATCAATGATTGGGTAGCTGGTAAGCGGAAAAGTGGTGAAGTGAAACAAGTTGTTTTACAAGACATTAATACCTGTACCCAGCGGATGGATATGAAACGCGGAGTGAGAACCCGTGCATTTGTATACGTGAAGAAAAATGAGATTGTGCTCATTTACGGTGAAGGACAAATCATGTTGAGTGAAGAAGAAAAAGGAGCCGATTTACAACCTTTGTCCGAAATATCAGAACCGATCAAGATAGAGTCTGCTAAGAAGTCTGCAAAAGACGAGAAGATGGTTTCGACTGTGGAAAAGATTAGTCCCGAACAGGAGAGTCTGAATCAGGTTCTTGCGGCAAAAACAATGACGGAGATGAAACAGGTTTTTGCTTCGCTTAAAGAGCAGGATCGAATATCCTATGGCGTATATGCTCCTGAAACGGTAGCAGAACAATGTTATTTATTGTTTTATACCCGTACAGGCGAGGTAAAAGGAGTGGTGAAGAAGAATGAAAAGGAACTGAATGACGTCCGGACAAAAGAGGCTACGGATATTGCTTCTTTTAGTGGTTGTGGAGCCTACTGGTTCATTCTTAAATAACAAACATAAGTAGAAAGAGAAGAAAATGAAAAGTATAATTTTGAGTTGGGCATTGGTAGCAGTTTGTACACTGATGACTCTACCTGTGCAAGCCCAGGATGCTGTGAGACTGGAAATTGCTGACGGTTTATATGATGCCGGCTTAAAGGCAAAGATGGAAAAGTCGACCAGCGCACTTCTGACAGAAATCAATAAAGCATTTAAAGAAGACAGAGCTTTGAATCTGGTGTCTTTAGGACTGACCGATACGGCAGAACGCGGATTGAACGCTTTATGGGAGAATACCCATTTCTATTGTGATGACTCGGAAGTCGTTCAATCTTGCATCCGCAATGGAAACGGATATCAGGTTCGCCAAATACCTCTAATGATTAAGCCTGTAGGCGAGACATTGGATGATGAATATCAGGAAGCAGTGGTTAACTATGACGCAAGTGGAAACATCACACGTTTCAATTTTACACTTAGCACCATTGTTTATCAAAACGTGATGAAGAAAGGCAAGACGGTGACAGAAGTAGCCCGTCGCCAAGAAATCCTTTCCTACGTAGAGCAGTTCCGTACGGCTTACAACGAACAGGATATTCTATTTCTGGACAATATCTTCAGTGAAGACGCATTGATTATCACAGGTTCAGTGACTAAAGTGAAGAAAACCGACGGTGCAGGCATTACTTATAATAAAGTAACCTATAAGAAACAAGGCAAGCAGGAATACATCAACAACTTGAAAAAGAGCTTTGCTGCCAACAAGTGGATTAATGTCCGCTTTGATGATGTGAAGGTGGTAAAGCACCCTAACCCGAAGATGGAAGGCTTTTATGGAGTAACCGTTCATCAACTTTATGCCAACAGCAGCGGCTATAACGATGATGGCTATCTGTTTATGTTGTGGGATTTCCGCGATAAGAATCAAGTGCAGATTCATGTTCGTACCTGGCAACCTCGTTGGATGAATGATAATCACACGGAAGAAATAGCCCAGGAAGAAATCTTCACTCCCGGTGATTTCGTAATTGATTTATAATTGTAAAAGTACGATGAAACGACCATATCATATTTTGTTATTGCTAAGCTGTGCGTTAGTGATAGGGATGAAGGCAAGTGCACAAAGGGTTTCCTTTGTGGAGCCTAAAGAAGATCCCACCATTACAGCCGGCTCCAATCAGGTAAAGATTGTCATCAATTCTAATAGCGATAAGTTGGTGATGACTCATAATATGGGCGAGGAAAAAGGAGTAAGAACCACGAATGACGACGGAACTTACCGCTATACCATCAATTATAGTTTTCCCGAAGATTATGAAGATGATTTTATAAAATCCACTTTCTTGGTCAGACTACCCGTCGGACAGAAAGACTTTATGCTTGTTTTGCGAAAAGGAAAAGGATACGTGGGAACGTTCAATGAGAACTTCATAACGATTGAAAGGAATAATGACGGACTCTTCCCGCAATCGAAAGCTGCGAAAGTAACGTTCCTGTCTGCCATGAAAAAGGTGAATATAGAATGTAATGGCAAGTTATGTTTTGCCGACGGACAGGCTGTTCCGGTGACTGATGTCAATTTCACTTCTTCGGTGAAGCAGGAAGGTGGTGAATTGAATGCTTATAGCATTGAATTCATGCTGGATGAAGAGAAAAAGACACCGACATTTGTCAAACACCCTATATTTAAAATTAAGGTAGGCTCTTCCAATGCCATTGATGTAGACCTCGGAGGTGACTTGGAATTTAAGAAGTCATATAGTTATACCATTGTCAGCAACGTGAAAATCGTAGAAAAAGAAGCTTCATTTGACGAACTGCTCGCCAAAGCTCAAGCCAAAGAAAAAGAAGCCGATTTCTTTGCTGCCGCCAATGCTTATCAGGATGCCCGCAGCCATGAAAACTGCCCTGTGGATAAACGGAGTGAGCTGGAAGCACAACTGGGTAAGATGAATTCTGCCCGTAAATTCCTTTTTTATGCAGAGAAATTCGAAAGACAAGGAGCGAGAGTGGAACGCAAAGAAGGATTTACGGCTGACAGCGTATTTATCTACTATCGGGGAGCGATCCGTAGCTACAAGAAAGTGTTGGAATATGCTCCCGGTACGACGGAATTCGAACGCCGTGCAGAAGAATTGGACGAGAAATTGAAGGCCCACCCACTGAATAATAAAGTGGCAACAGTCACTGTGAAATATCAGGAAATAACCGGCAGACACCCGAATGGTGGTGGAATCCCCATCTATGCTTCCAATACCCCTGGTAATCCGAAGCCAGACAGTGATGACAAACCTCTGGGCACTACCCGGGGCGACGGCTCATTCCGTGTTGTTTTCAAGGATACGCCTCCTTCTTATCTCTACTTCTATGGCGATAAGAAATCTTATAAGATAGATAGCACGACAACTGAAATAATATTCTAATCAAATCTACTATAATTAAACATTTTAAACTTTGCAATCATGAGAAACAAACATCTGTTATTAGTTTTCGTAGCTATGCTAGGATTGGCTTTTGTGTACCCGACCTCTTTGAGTGCCCAAAAAGACAAGAAGAAAAAAGAGAAAAAAGAAATTATCTGGGAGCTGCCCGAACCATCGGGAGATGCAACCATTGATGGATATCTGTTGTCTTGTGACACCTTGTATAACAAGATTTCAACATATCGGGATAGCCTTTCTCACTACAAATATCGGGAGGCTTCTTTCTCCGTAGGAGGAAAAAACTATCTTTTCAAATGTATGATCGATTCCGTAAACAATCAGTTCTTGAGCTATGGTATGGGACGTTGGCAGGTAGCACAAGGCATTATGACGGGAGCTGAAATAGTTCTTGATGCCACCAGTCTTAGTTTGAATACGGCTTCCGCAGCCCTTGCTCTTCCGAACCTGAAGTTGAAGGCAATCAAATATTTTAAACCGGTCAAGGACTTGGGACCTCACGTGATTGGTATGGGCTTGAAAGAAATTCCCGCCATCAAGAAAGAGTGTCAGAACACCATGCGTAAGTATGGCAATGCAAAGAAAGTAGCTATCCTTCCTGAAAATCTCGACCCGACTGTACGCGAACACCTGATGGCTGAATTGGGAATCGATGCAAATACCTTTGAAAAATGGTACTACAAATATATTTTCGTCAATGAAGATATACAGGAAGCTGCCGAAGGAACCGAGAACCAAGTTGTAGAAAAGACGGAAGAAGAAAAAGACGCAGGCAATAAACTGACGGATTACAAGAACTTCGGTGTAGCCGATTTGCCGGAAGGACAGGCTGAACCGTCGGCAGAGGAAGAAATGAACTTATTGAGTTAATCTTAATTTGACTTGTTCTTATACTTCTGACATAAAGAACCGTTTTTGAAATACGAATGACGCAGTAATGTGGACAAAATCAGAAATCCACATTACCTGCGCCATTCTTTTTATTTGTTACCTTTATTGAAAACTGCTGTAAACGTGATTCATTTATCGTATGATTTGTTTATATTTGCCTTGATTAAACTTGAATATTATGGAACAACAGGCCAATTATATCCGTCGTATCGAAATACACGGACTATGGGAACGCTTTAATATAGGATGGGATTTGCGTCCCGATGTGAATATCCTCTCCGGCATCAACGGAGTGGGGAAGACTACCATTCTGAACCGTTCGGTGGGATATCTCGAGGAACTTTCCGGTGAAATGAAAAGTGACGAGAAGAACGGAGTGCGTCTTTTCTTTGACGATCCCCAGGCAACCTATATCCCCTATGATGTGATCCGGAGCTACGACCGTCCCTTGATTATGGGAGACTTCACAGCCCGTATGGCAGACAAGAATGTAAAGTCTGAACTGGATTGGCAACTCTACCTGCTGCAACGCCGCTATCTTGATTATCAGGTGAACATAGGCAATAAGATGATCGAAATGCTTTCCAGCGACAATGAAGAGGAACGTCGCAAGGCAACCACATTGTCTGTAGCTAAGCGCCGCTTTCAGGATATGATTGATGAACTATTCAGCTATACACGTAAAAAGATAGACCGGAAGCGGAATGATATTGCTTTCTACCAAGATGGCGAACTATTGTTTCCCTATAAATTATCGTCCGGCGAAAAGCAAATGCTGGTTATTCTGCTGACTGTGCTTGTGCAGGACAACAGTCACTGCGTACTGTTTATGGATGAGCCGGAAGCTTCCCTTCACATAGAATGGCAGCAAAAACTGATTGCCATGATACGTGAACTGAATCCGAATGTGCAGATCATCCTGACCACTCATTCACCTGCCGTCATTATGGAAGGCTGGCTGGATGCTGTGACAGAAGTAAGCGATATATCTACCAATATAAATCAAACAAATGGCAACTTCACTACGAGATAATCTGACTTCTTCCTATTTCAATGCCGCCCATAAGCTTTATCCGAAGAAAGCCCGCCGACGTATCATCGCTTATGTAGAAAGCTATGATGACATTGCTTTCTGGCGCACATTGCTTGAAGAATTTGAAGATGATGAACACTATTTCCAAGTGATGCTTCCTTCGGCCACCTCCCTGGCAAAAGGAAAAAAGATGGTACTCATGAACACGCTGAATACAGCCGAACTAGGGAGAAGCCTGATTGCATGTGTAGACAGCGACTATGATTTCCTGTTGCAGGGAGCCACTAATACCTCCCGTAAAATTAACCGGAACAGATATATTTTTCAGACTTATACCTACGCCATTGAAAATTATCACTGTTTTGCCGAAAGCCTTCACGAGGTATGCGTGCAGGCCACATTGAACGACCGTTCCATCCTGGATTTCAACTCCTACCTGAAGCGGTACTCCGAAATTGTATATCCACTTTTTCTCTGGAACGTCTGGTTTTATCGCCAACGGGATACTTACACCTTCCCGATGTATGATTTCCATACCTATACCTCCTTGCGTGAGATTAATCTCCGGTATCCGGAAAAGAGCCTGGAATCACTCCAACAACGGGTTAACCAGAAGTTGGCAGAGTTGAAAAAGAAATTTCCTCATAACATTAATCAAGTAAACGGGCTGCGGGCTGAATTTAAAGAACTGGGCTTGATGCCGGAAACTACCTACTTGTATATGCAGGGACACCATGTGATGGATAATGTGGTAATGAAGCTCTTGATTCCGGTCTGTACCGTATTACGCCGTGAACGGGAACAGGAAATCAAACGACTGGCCGAACATAATGAACAATTCAGAAATGAACTGACTTGTTATCAGAACAGCCAGGTGAATGTGGAAATCATGCTCAAGAAGAATGTAGCCTATAAAAGGCTCTTCCATTACGATTGGCTGCGGCAGGATATCAGTGAATATTTAGAAGAAGGAAGAAATAAACAGAAATCATAAATAAAAGAAAAACTAAAAAAGAGAGAGAAGATTGCTTATGAAAGAAGTAAAGGAAGTAGTTGATACTGTGAGTGTAGCATTGGCAAATGGACGGCCGGAAGAAGCAGGTAATGTAATGATGCAAGAAGTAAACCATGCTTTGCTTTCGATGGGAGTAGATGAAGTCTGGGCGGATAAGATTGATAACTTTATCATCTTATTGTGCATTATCGGAATCGCTTTACTAGCCAATCTGATTTGCCGCAAGATTATTCTGCGTACCGTAGCCAAATTGGTGAAACAGACGAAAGCAACTTGGGATGATATTGTATTTAATGATAAAGTGATGCTGAATATCAGCAGATTGGTAGCACCTATTTTGATTTATATATCTATCCCTATCGCATTTCCCGAACATGCGGATTCCGGTTTGCTGGACTTCCTTCGCAGACTTTGCATGATTTATATTCTGGCAGTCTTTCTTCGTTTTGTCAGTGCGCTGTTCACAGCCGTTTACCTCGTATATAGTGCACGTGAACAATATAAGGACAAACCTTTGAAGGGACTTTTGCAGACAGCACAAGTTATTCTCTTCTTTATAGGAGCCATTATAATTATCAGTATCCTGATAAAGCAAAGTCCGGTGGTGTTGCTGACCGGATTGGGCGCTTCCGCTGCCGTTTTGATGTTAGTATTCAAGGACAGTATCATGGGATTTGTCTCCGGTATCCAGCTTTCCGCTAACAATATGCTGAAAGTGGGTGATTGGATCACGATGCCGAAATACGGTGCGGACGGTACGGTGATAGAAGTAACGTTGAATACCGTAAAAGTGCGTAACTTTGATAACACCATCACTACCATTCCCCCTTACCTGCTGATTAGTGACTCTTTCCAGAACTGGCAGGGAATGCAGGAATCCGGCGGACGCCGTGTGAAACGTTCCATTAATATAGATATGACCAGCGTGCACTTCTGTACACCGGAAATGTTGGCAAAATACCGGAAGATACAACTCTTGACGAACTATGTGGATGAAACGGAAAAGGTAGTGGAAGAATATAATAAGGAGCATCACATCGACAACTCCGTCTTAGTGAATGGACGCCGGCAAACAAACCTGGGAGTTTTCCGCGCCTATCTGACTAATTATCTGAAAAACCTGCCTACCGTCAATCAGGATCTGACCTGCATGGTACGCCAGCTCCAACCTACCGAAACCGGTATTCCGTTGGAACTTTACTTCTTTTCTGCTAATAAAGTATGGGTTGCCTACGAAGGTATACAGGCAGATGTTTTCGATCATGTGCTTGCCATTATTCCCGAATTCGATCTGCGTGTCTTCCAGAATCCGTCAGGAGCAGACCTCCATCGGATAGGAGTAAAGATAGAAAACTAATCAAACAATCAAACGCTTATAAATTACTATTGCTATGACTACACCGTTATCCAACCAGATTATCCGTGAAATCACTCCTTTATCAGATAAGGATTGCTTTTACATTGCGGAGCGTTATAAAACAGAATTCACTTATCCTATTCACAATCACTCCGAATTTGAATTGAACTTCACCGAAAAGGCTGCCGGAGTGAGGCGGATTGTAGGAGATTCTTCCGAAGTGATCGGTGACTATGATTTGGTGTTGATAACGGGAAAAGACCTGGAACACGTCTGGGAACAGAACGACTGTCGTTCTAAAGAGATACGGGAGATTACCATCCAGTTTTCTTCCGATCTTTTCTTCAAGAGTTTTATCAATAAGAATCAATTCGACTCTATCCGCCGGATGCTGGATAAGGCACAAAAAGGACTTTGTTTTCCCATGTCTGCCATACTGAAAATTTATCCGTTGCTGGATACACTTGCTTCCGAGAAACAAGGGTTCTATGCAGTCATCAAGTTTATGACGATACTGTATGAACTCTCTCTCTTTGAAGAAGAAGCCCGTACATTGTCCAGTTCGTCTTTTGCCAAGATCGATATTCATTCGGACAGCCGTCGTGTGCAGAAAGTGCAGGAATATATCAATGCACATTATCAGGAGGAAATACGTCTGGGGCAATTGGCTGATATGGTAGGAATGACGGATGTATCGTTCAGCCGGTTCTTCAAACTGCGTACCGGAAAGAACTTATCTGATTATATCATTGATATTCGTTTGGGCTTTGCTTCCCGGTTACTGGTAGATTCTACCATGTCTATTGCCGAGATTTGTTATGAGTGCGGTTTTAATAACCTTTCCAATTTCAACCGTATCTTTAAAAAGAAAAAGAGTTGTTCGCCCAAAGAGTTTCGTGAGAACTACCGGAAGAAAAAGAAATTGATTTAGTGATTGGCGAGAGGATAGAGACTGGTTGACGCTACTCCTCCGGATTCCGTTTTTTCTGCAAAGGAAGCCTCTGGAGATGCTCTGGACGAGGGCTTGTGCCAGCGGCTTGTCACAGCTGTGCCACTATGTTGTCACTGTTGTGCCAGTGTGATGGCACAACAGTGCCAGCGGGTTGGCATTGCCTGTCATAAGCAGGAAAGGAAATATCTCTTTACCGTTATGTCGGTGTGAACTTCAACAGCCAGGGTAACCCCAATCTGAAACCTTCGGATAATTATAACCTTGATCTGAAATGGGACTTTAATCCTGCTCCGACCGAATAGGAGGTATGGGAGAATTTGTAACAAACAGATTCTCCCATATTCTATTTGTTTGTTTTCGTAATCTTCTTTTAGTTTTTTATTTGCTCCTTTATGGTATGAATGATTGCCTTTTTCGTATATTTGTCAACTTATTATCTTACAATGATACAAAATATGCAAACAGACAACGAGCGATACAAAAAGATGGCTTCTCTTGCACAGATTGGCTGGTGGGAAGCGGATTTAACAGCAGGATATTATTTATGTTCCGATTATCTTTGTGATCTTTTGGGGTTGGATGGTAATACTATCTCTGCTTCGGATTTTTTGAATCTGATACGTGAGGATTACCGCAAACAGATTGCCAGGGAATTCCAGGCAAATACTTCTATCCATAAGGACTTTTACGAACAAACTTTCCCTATTCATTCAAAATATGGCGAGGTCTGGTTACATACCCGTCTGGCTTTTCGTGAGAAAGGTACAGGAGCTAATGGAGGTGATAAGTCCTTCGGAGTAATCCAGCGTGTTGAGGCTCCTATGGAAGAAGATCAAAGGGATGCATTGAGACGTGTGAATGACTTGCTTCGTCGTCAGAATTTTGTTTCACAGTCGCTGCTTCGTTTTCTCCGTGATGAAGAGGTTGATTCCTGTATAGCAGATATTTTAAAGGAAATTCTAAATCTATATAATAGAAAAGGTCGTGTTTATATTTTTGAATATGATGAATGTCATACTCATCATAGTTGTACTTATGAGGTTGTTTCTGAAGGAGTATCAGCGGAGAAAGAGACTCTGCAAGGTATACCTATCAGTCAATCGAGATGGTGGAGCGAGCAGATATTAGCCGGCAAACCTATTGTGTTGGACACATTGGAACAGCTGCCTGAAGAAGCAGCCGATGAGTATCAGATACTTGCTGTCCAAGGAATTCGATCTTTGATGGTTACTCCTTTGATGGCAGGTGACCATGTTTGGGGATATATGGGTATTGATTTGGTGAAAAATTACCATGACTGGACTAATGAGGATTTTCAATGGTTCTCTTCATTGGGAAATATTATAAGCATTTGTATTGAGTTGCGTAAGGCTAAAGACAAGGTAGCTCGTGAACAGACTTTCCTGAATAACCTGTTTCATTTTATGCCGATGGGATATATACGTATGTCCATTATCCGTGACGAGAATAATGAACCTTGTGATTATCGGGTGACGGACGCGAATGAGGTCAGTTCAACCTTCTTTGGTCATCCTTTAGAATCCTACATTGGTTCATTGGCATCTGAAAAGCATTCTGATTATCTCCAAAAAGTTGATTTCCTGAAAGAAATTTTAGGGAGTAACTCTTATAGGGAGAAAGATGAGTATTTTGCTAGAACGGAACGATATACGCATTGGGTTATTTATTCTCCCGGAAAGGATGAAATAGTCGGTTTGTTCCTCGATTCTACGGGATCGGTACAGGCTAACCGGGCATTGGACCGTAGCGAAAAGCTCTTTAAAAATATCTTTGCTAATATTCCGGCAGGGGTAGAAATCTACGATAAGGACGGCTATTTGATGGATCTGAATAATAAAGATCTGGAGATATTCGGTGTAGTGAATAAATCAGATGTGATAGGGGTTAATTTTTTTGAGAATCCGAATGTTCCGCAGAGCATTCGTGATCGTGTGCGAAATGAAGATTTGGTGGACTTCAGGCTTAATTATTCTTTTGAACAAATAGGAGGATATTATAAAACAAGCCGTTCTAATATAATAGAACTATATTCAAAGGTTAGTAAGTTGTATGATAATGAGGGCAACTTCAGCGGATATATCCTAATCAGCATTGACAATACGGAACGCATCGACGCGATGAATCGTATCCGTGATTTTGAGAATTTCTTCCTGATGATATCCGACTATGCCAAGGTAGGTTATGCCAAACTGAATCTTTTGAACCGGAAAGGCTATGCCATTAAACAGTGGTATAAGAACTTGGGTGAGGAAGAAGATATTCCTTTGAGTGAGGTTGTGGGAGTTTATGGCAAAATGCATCCGGAAGACCGTAAACGTTTCTTTGATTTCTATGACGAAGTCAAGAAGGGAAAAAGGAGGCATTTTCAGGGAGAAGTGCGTATTCGTCGTCCTGGAACAAAGAACGAATGGAATTGGGTAAATAGTAATGTGATGGTCACCAACTATAGACCGGAAGAAAACGAAATAGAAATCATCGGTATCAATTATGACATCACAGAGCTGAAAGAGACCGAAGCTGAACTCATTCAGGCACGTGATAAAGCAGAGATGATGGATCGCTTGAAAAGTGCTTTCCTTGCAAATATGAGTCATGAAATCCGTACGCCGCTGAATGCTATTGTTGGTTTCTCCGATTTGCTGGTGGAAACTGAAGAACTGGAAGAACGTCAGGAGTATATTAAGATCGTACGTGAGAATAATGATCTCTTACTGCAACTTATTTCGGATATACTCGACCTGTCGAAGATTGAAGCTGGTACGTTTGAGTTTACTAATGGAGACGTAGATGTAAACTTGTTGTGTGAGGATATTGTCCGCTCGATGCGTATGAAAGCGAAAGAAGATGTGGAACTGGTACTCGATAATCACCTCCCGGCTTGTCATGTCATTAGTGACCGTAATCGTATACATCAAGTAATCTCTAACTTTGTTAATAATGCAATGAAATTTACCTCTGAAGGGAGTATTCATGTCGGATATGAACTAAAAGAGGGAGAATTGGAGTTTTATGTCAAAGATACGGGCATCGGTATTGAGAAAGAGCAGTTACCGCATATTTTTGAACGTTTCGTGAAACTAAATTCTTTTGTGCATGGTACAGGATTGGGACTTTCTATCTGTCAAAGTATTGTAGAACAACTGGGTGGATGTATTGGTGTTGACTCTGAAAAGGGAAAAGGATCACGGTTCTGGTTCACTATTCCTGGGGTAATTGTGACGGAAGAGATGAGTTGCGCCCAGTAAAGGGGCAATTTAATATATAAAAGAAACGGTCTTGGTTTTTATGTCGATTGATGCTGACATGAAACCAAGACCGTTTCTTATGTTATAGAGGTTGTCCGTTTATATTCCGAACGACAATTTATCGATAGACTGATATACGATGCTTGCGATACCCAGTCCGATGATACCCAGTGTGCAGAGTGCCAGTCCCCATTTCGTGCAACGGTCGCTGCGGAAAGTAGGAATTGGGCTATCGGAAGGAGTGATGTACATTGCTTTTACAATCAACAGATAATAGTACAATGAAATCACAGTGTTTATCAATGCGATGAATACCAGCAAGTGGAAACCTGCATCGAAAGCAGCCATGAAGATAAAGAACTTAGAGAAGAATCCCGCAAACGGAGGGATACCTGCCAATGAGAACAGAGACAGAGTCATCAGAAAAGCGATTTTGGGATTCGTTTTATAAAGTCCTGCATAATCTTCGAGCGTGAATTTCTGGCTGCGTAAGGCCACGATAGTAATCACAGCAAATACTCCGAGGTTGGCAGCAGCATACACTAATACGTAATATACCAAAGCTGTCATGCCCTGTGCTGTACCTCCGATAACGCCCAACATAATGTATCCCGCTTGCGAAATACTGGAGAACGCCATCAAACGTTTCAGGTTCTGCTGACGGACAGCAAATATATTGGCAATCGTGATAGAAGCGATGGTTACCCAATAAAGTACTTCCTGCCAGTCATTAATCATTGGAGCGAATACTTTGATAAGTACAGCCAATAAAACAAATGCAGCCGATCCTTTGGATATAACACTCAAATAAGCGGTAACTGCACTCGGAGCACCTTCGTAAACGTCTGCTGTCCATAAGTGGAACGGAACCAATGATAATTTGAATGCCATTCCTGTAAAGAAGAATACAAATGCCATGATCTGCAACGGATTTCCGTCAATATGGGCAGGAAGGTCATCGAAATAAAGAGTACCGGCAGAACCGTAGATCATTGACAGACCGAACAACAGTAATGCACTGGAGAAAAGAGCTGTCAGAATGTATTTGGCTCCTGCTTCGGCAGAGTTATGACGGTATTTGTCAAAGGCAATCAGTGCTGCCATCGGGATAGAAGCAGTTTCCAGTCCGATGAAGAACATCAGGAAGTGTCCGGCAGAAATCATGAGGTACATACCAAACAAGGTAGAGAGGGTAAGTACATAGAATTCTCCTTGCTTGAATGAAGTATCTTCTCTTTTCATCCATTCGTGTGCCATCAGGAAAACAATCAGTGTGCCGACGTTCAGGATGGATTTAACCACTGTGTGCATCGGTACATAATGATACATACCGCCGAATGCATCGGCAGCAGTCCCCGGAATTAAGTTGATAGCTGTATGGATAGCCATCAGAATAACGGGTAACATTGTGTTCAGGCGTGCTTTCCCACCATTTTTGTGTGCATCCGGACTCATGAAGAGGTCAGCTAGAAATAGCAGCAGTAGGACAGCTATGAGCGACAGCTCTTCTCGCATATATAGAAATTGTGAATAATCCATATTTACAAATTAATAATTAAAGATTAAAAATTAAAGGTTATGGAATCAGTTGTGAGACTACGGGGAGTACACTTTCACCAATCATGTGGCTAACCCAGAAAGGAGCCATACCTAGTCCGGCTACACAAACGATGAGGCAGATAACGGCTACACGTTCGTCCCAAGTCGCATCAGTCAGTTCGAGATGATGCTTGTTGGTACAGGTTCCGTATAGAATTTTACCTACCAGACGCAGAATGTAGACTGCAGTAATCACAATCGAAGAACAAGCGATGATAGTCAGTACACGGTGAAATTGGCTGGCGTTCTGAAACGCCCCGACGAAAATAGTCATTTCAGCAATAAAACCACTTAATCCCGGCAGACCGAGGTTGGCAAGACCGGCAATTACATAACATACACTAAGGAACGGCATAACTTTCATTAAGCCGGCAAGCTCGCGAACGTCACGTGTGTGTGTACGTCCATAAATCATACCGATAAGAGCAAAGAACAAGGCTGTCATCAATCCGTGTGAAAGCATCTGAAGGATAGCTCCTGTTGCTGCTGTCTGATTCAGCATCAGAATAGCGAAAAGAACCAGTCCGCAGTGAGATACGGATGAATACGCATTGATATATTTCAAGTCGGTCTGTACGCAAGCGGAGAATGCACCGTAAACTACAGAGATACCTGTCAATATCAGGAATATCCATGAAAGTTCGTTAGCAGCTTCCGGCATCAGATACATGGCGATACGGAAACATCCGTAACCTCCCAGTTTCATCAATACTCCGGCATGAAGCATAGATACGGCAGTCGGGGCGGAAGCGTGACCGTCAGGACTCCATGTGTGGAACGGGAAAAGGGCACTTAATACACCGAAACCAAGGAAAGTCAGCGGGAACCAGATGCATTGCTGTGCAAAAGGTATGTTGTGCAACTGTGCGATTTCAAGAAGATTCATGGTCGTTGCTCCCGAACCGAAATAGATTCCGAGAATACCGATCAGCAGGAAGGCAGAACCACCCATCAACATGAGGGTCAGCTTCATGGCTGCATATTCTTTACGTCCCGATCCCCATACACCAATCAACAGGTACATCGGTATCAATGCGATTTCGTAGAACATGAACATGGTGAATAAATCGACGGATATAAAGAATCCGAATACTCCCATAGACAATAGGGTGAACCAAAGGAAATATTCTTTTGTCAGCGGTTGCAGACGCCAGGAAGCAAATGTACCGGTGAACACAATGACAGCGGACAATAACAACATGGCTACCGAAATTCCGTCAACACCTACTGAATAGGATATGTGAAGCGGGGCATACCAAAGCGTATCTGCACGGAAAAGCATTTCTGCCGTGTTTCCGGCACTACGCTCTCCCAGATACAGGAATGTAAGTACGACGGAGGCAATCAGAAGTGCCGATGCGCCAGTAACCATAACCCCCCGGATGGCTTTGATTCCTCGTGCTGCCCAGAGTCCGGCCAGCATCAATAAGGGGATAAGTACGAATATTGATAAGAAATTCATATCGTTCTGTGCTTTATAAAATTAATAGTAGGATAAGTGCCAGTGCACCGCAAAGGAACACGTACGCATATTGTTGTACCTGACCGCTCTGCAAACCACGGATCTCGTCGCTTGTGGTGTTGGTTGCCCATGCCAGGAAATCAAAGAATCCATCCACTACATGACGGTCGAACCATGCGATAGGAGTAGAGATGCAGCGGAAGATGATCTTATGCGTGATAAACTGGTATATATCGTCAATATAGAAGCGGTTATAAGCAGCCTTGTGCAGACCTTTGAACTGTTTTTCCAATGAATCGGCAACTGGTTGTTTGGCATTCTTGTACATCCATGTAGCGATTGCAATCGAAATAATTGCAATGACAACACTCGTAATAGCCACCGACGGATCGAGATGGATAGAATAAGATTCGCCATTCGAACTGATGAAGTGTCCGAAAGGAATAAATCCGGCTCCACAAGTTACTACTGCCAGAAACATCAACGGGAAAGTCATAGCCAGCGGACTTTCATGTGGGCGGCAAGGGCGGCAAGGTGCCGCTTCCAAGTTTCCCTTCGGCGTGTTATGTTCCGAATGGGAACTTGCCTGGGGCGGCTCGTCCCCCGAATGGGAACCTGCCCGGAGCGGCTCGCTCCCCCAGAAAATGCCGTAGTATAGACGGAACATATAGAAAGCAGTCATCGCAGCAATTACTGTCATTACCCATCCCATTATAGGGCTGTATTGGAAGCAAGCAGCCAGAATTTCATCTTTCGAGAAGAAACCCGAAAATGGAGGAATACCGGCAATAGCAAGACAAGCAATCAAGAATGTCCAGTGAGTGATCGGCATATATTTACGTAAACCTCCCATCGCGGACATTTCATTAGAATGTACAGCATGAATGATACTACCTGCACCGAGGAAGAGCAATGCCTTAAACATAGCATGTGTGAAGAGGTGGAACATGGAAGCCATGTAGCCCAAGCCTCCTTCGTGAGGATCCATGGAAGTACAAACACCCAGAGCTACCATCATGAAACCAATCTGTGAAATGGTAGAGAAAGCCAGTACGCGTTTAATATCTGATTGTACGCAAGCCACACTTGCTGCATAGAATGCGGTGAATGCACCTACCCAGGCAACCATGTGCAACGTATTCGGTGCATAGGCAATGAAAAGCGGGAACATACGTGCCACCAAATATACACCGGCAACAACCATTGTAGCTGCATGAATCAATGCACTGACCGGAGTAGGACCTTCCATTGCATCCGGCAACCAGATATGCAACGGGAACATGGCACTTTTACCGGCACCACCGACAAACATCAATCCGAGAGCCAATGGAAGCATAGAAGCTCCACCGCTTATCAAGGATACCGTGTCCGGGGTAAATCCGAATGTACCACCATAATATCCGTAAATCAGGATACCGATCAAGAAGCCCAAGTCGGCAAAGCGAGTGACAATAAACGCTTTTTTGGAAGCGGCAACCGCAGCAGGTTTTGTATAGTAGAAACCGATTAGCAGATAAGAGCTTACACCCACCAATTCCCAAAAAAGGTACATCTGGAAGATGTTGGTCGCAACGACCAATCCCAGCATAGACATCGTAAACAGGGATAAGAAAGCATAATAACGTTGAAAACCTACCTCACCTTTCATGTAACTGAAAGAGTAGATATGTACCATCAGTGACACGGTAGAGATAACAATCAACATCATGACTGATATAGGATCGAGCAGGATGCCCAAATCAAAGTGTAAGGTCTCTGTAAAAGGAAGCCACGTGAAGTTGTAAGGTATCAGTGTGGCGAATGTTCCGTCTTCCAGTCGTGGAGCTGAGAAATATTGGATAGCTGTAACGTAGGATAGTATCGCTACTGCTCCCAGTATCAGCGTACCAATTGTGCCCGCTGTCCGGTGGGACATCCATTTACCTCCGATTCCCAGTATGAGAAAGGAGAAGAAAGGAAGAAGGAGTATTAGAATTGTTAGTTCCATACAGTTTTATTTTTATTACTTGATTTATTATTATTTGTTCTTGGTGAGAAACAAATCACCACTTCAGCTCGTCCAAGTTGCGCACCTGGATGCTTCGGAGATTACGATAAATGTTAATCATGATGGCAATGGCTACTGCAGTTTCCGCAGCCGAGATGGCGATGGAAAAGAGTGCAAAGAAATAGCCTTCCATTCCCTCCGGAAAGAGAAAACGGTTGAACACGGCAAAGTTGATGTCCGTGGCATTCAGCATTAACTCTACAGAAATCAGGATAGCCAGTGTGTTCCGGCGGGTAAAGAATCCATAGATTCCTGCAAACATCATGATGGTAGAAACTACCAGATAATATTCCATGTGTATCATATACTTAATACTTAATAGTTAATACTTGATTTTCTATCTCTTACGTGCAATTATGATACCACCGATGATACAAGCCAGCAACAGGATACTAACAGCTTCGAAAGGTAATATATAACCGTATTTGTCGCTACTAAGCAAAGCGTTCCCGATAGCATGAATGTCAATCTCCTGCGGGGCAAGATTAGCCGTCTGCATGAAATTATGCTTCAATGTGATGGTCAGGATAATTGCTAAACCGGCAATCATGGTAATGAGCCCGGCCAGGAGCTTACTTCGTTTCACTTTCTCGGCGCGATCACCTTCTCCGCTGGTCAACAGGATGGAGAATACATAAAGAACGACGATACCACCGGCATAAACCATTATCTGAACAGAGCCCAGGAAGGTGTAACCCAGCAAAAAATAGATGCCGGCCGTGCCGAAGAGCACGAAGAGCAGGTAGGTAGCCGAGCGTACGATACGTTGGGTAGTCACCGTCATGATGGACATAGCAATAATAAATGCTGCCAAAAAGTAGAATACTACTGTTTCAAGTGTTGATCCCATATCTAAACTTCTTTTTTCTTTTCTATTACTTTACTACCGTCGTGATTCAGTTTCAGGACGAGTTTCGTCCGGTCGAATACTGCATGTTCGAAGTTCTGGTCGAACGTAATCGCATCATGCGGACAAGCATTGACACAGAGTTGGCAGAACATACAGGCACCCAAGTCATATTCATAGGTTGCCAGGATTTTCTTTTTCTTACCATCTTCTGTTTCGACGGTTTCGCTGGTCACTTTGATTGTATCGTTCGGACAAGCCGTCTGGCACAATCCACAGGCTATACAGCGATGTTCATTATTCTCATTGTGGGGCATATTCAGCGTACCACGGAAACGGTCGAACATTTTCAGTTCTTTCCGGTTTTCGGGATATTGCTCGGTCACTTTCTTACGGAAGTATACCTTGATGCTGGTTTTCATACCCGTTGCCAGTGTGCTGATGCCGTGCACCAGACCACCTAAGTACGTATATTTTTTATCTTTATATTCCATAATTTTCATTTATCAAAAGTGGAAGCCGAAAGCTACGCAGCATGCCATTAATAATAGGTTTACCATAGAAATTGGAACCAGATATTTCCATTCCAGATTCAGAATCTGGTCGATACGTAAACGTGGGAACGTCCATTTGATCCACATCAGAAGGAACACCACGAAGAATGCTTTAGCGAAGAACCAGATAAAGCCCGGAATATAATCCATTACAGCGTTGAATCCATCCAGCCCGACGATGTGTAACGGCATCCATCCTCCCAGGAAGATAGTGGCGGCAACACTGGCCACGATAAACAGATTCAGGTATTCTGCCAGATAGAAGAAACCGAAACCCATACCGGAGTATTCTGTGTGGTATCCGGCAGTCAGCTCACTTTCCGCTTCGGGAAGGTCGAACGGGCCACGGTTACATTCTGCATTTCCGGCAATCAGGTAAATGATAAAAGCAATGACTGCAGGGATATGTCCCTTGAAGATGAACCAGCCGTCAGCCTGTCCTTCTACGATTTCAGAAAATTGCATGGTTCCCATCAGTACTACCATAGTCATGATACTCATACCAACAGAAAGTTCGTAACTGATAATCTGTGCACCGCTTCGCATGGCACCGATCAAAGAGAATTTGTTGTTACTACCCCAACCGGCCAGCAAGATGCCGACAACTCCAATGCTGGAAGCAGCCAACAGGAAGAACACGCCCACGTTAAAGTCGAGAATCGCTGTACCTTTATTAAAAGGAATACAAGCGAAAGTCAGGAATGAGGCGATAATCACCATGAATGGAGCGAGATTGTAAAGGAAATGGTCGGCACCCTTCGGCATGAAGATTTCTTTGGTCAGCATTTTGAGCACGTCGCAGACCACTTGGATAGAACCCCATTTACCAACACGGTTCGGTCCAAGACGACACTGGAAGAAACCGCAGACCTTACGCTCCATGTAGATCAATATGATAGCCAGGATGGCATATAGTGCTACGAGGCACACGCCGACAGCTACACATTCTATAAAGATGGCTAATCCCTCCGGCATAATGGAGAGTAGTAGCTCATGTATCCAGTTTGTTACTATACTAAAGTCGAACATATATTCTTAATAATTAAGTATTTTATCTATCAATATCCGGAACGACATAATCTATTGTTCCGCCAATAGCAATTAAATCGGCAATCTTTGCTCCCCGGCAGATGGTGTCGATTGCGGCAACAAGCGGCAATCCCGTAGCACGGTAGTGCAGGCGGTAAGGCATTTTGTCACCCTGACTTTCAAGGAAGACACCAAATTCACCACGACTTCCTTCTACTGCAGCATAATAACTGCCTTCCGGAACACGGATGATAGGCTTCATCTTCTCCTGATAAGGTCCTTCGGGAATATTGTCTATTAATTGTTCGATGATGTTCAGACTTTCCATGATTTCATCCATACGCACCAGGTAACGGGCAAAGCAGTCACCTTCCGTATAAACAATTTCTTTGAAATCTACTTTGTCGTATACACCGTATGGCATTCGTTTACGTACGTCACACGCCCATCCTGAAGCACGGCCTGTACCTCCGGTACAACCGAAAGAGATGGCATCTTCACGGCTTAACACACCGACGCCTTTCATACGGCTTTGTGCGATGATGTTACCCGTAAATATATCATGATATTCGTGGATGATTCCTCTCATATAAGGAATGAACTCTTTTACTCGTTTGACGAAGTTAGGATGAAGATCAGCCTGTACACCGCCAATTGTATTGTAGTTCATAATCAGACGTCCGCCACAAGTCTCTTCAAATATGTCGAGAATCTTCTCACGGTCACGGAATCCATAGAAAAATGCCGTCAACGCTCCCAAGTCCATCGTCAGTGCAGAGTAGAACAACAAGTGAGAGTCGATACGTTGCAATTCATCCATAATAGTACGGATATACTTCACACGTTCGCTAACCTCAATACCCATAGCCTTTTCAATACACATACACAGTGCATGACGGTTCTGGTGTGCACCCAGATAGTCAAGACGATCTGTCAAGGCTAATGTTTGAGGGTAGGTAAGGCTTTCATTCATTTTCTCGATGCCCCGGTGGATATAACCACAGTTCGCATCAATCTTACGAATGATTTCACCTTCCAGAGAAACACGGAAACGCATTACGCCATGAGTAGCAGGGTGTTGCGGGCCGATGTTAACTACATATTCTTCTTCACCGAACAACTTCATCTCTTTATTTTTGATGGTTCCGTCCGGGTTCAGTTCTATTTCTTGAGTCGTATCAAACGTCTCTTCATTGGTCATACACAATGGGTTATCCTTTTCCGGATCATTATCTTTGCGCATTGGATAACCTATCCAATCGTTACGCAGATAAAGCCGGCGCATGTCAGGATGACCGATAAAAGTGATACCGTAATAATCGAAAACTTCACGTTCGTAGAAGTCGGCTATCTTCCAAATGTCGCTGACAGATGGAATTTCAGGTAGCTCGCGGTTGGTTGTCGCTGTTTTTAGTGCTATCCGTTCGCCTGTAATGGTAGATTCCAGATGGTAGACTACACCTAAACCGCGGAGTTTTTCCGGAGCGTCTTTCTCATCGGCTACTCCCCAGTCCATACCGGTGAGGCTTTCGAGAAAGTCCATCTGTTTTTCATTTCGCAAGCGCAGCATCTCGTCGTGTAACGCTGCAGGAGCTATAAATTGTATTTCTTGCATAAATCCTTTAAATTACAGAATGTAGAATCATTCTTCATTTTTTAAATAATCCGGTTTCTTCTCTTTTCTGTTTACTCCACC
>OGFO01000327.1_pt1 | contig 36533 bp, 38 predicted proteins | sample 1570981 | NCBI WGS metagenome assembly OGFO01 (sample SAMEA2581955, study PRJEB24529) | metagenome | biome: Human gut stool | place: China | collected 2011
AGCACGTGATTTGTAATCTCGGGGTCGTTGGTTCGAATCCGACAAGAGGCTCTCCAGAATGAATGCTGTTTATCACATCAGATAAGCAGCATTTTTTATTAATATCTTCTTTAAGATTTTTGCTTACAAAATACTACCATACCCACAGCCAACAAAATTAAAAGAACTCCAATAGCACTATTCAGGGTAAACAGTTCTTTAAAAACAAAGACACCGATCACAACGGCTGTCAGTGGTTCCATCGCACCTAAAATAGAAGTCAGTGTAGGTCCCGCATACTTAATTGCCCGTACCAAAGTTATATTGGAAATAGCCGTAGCCGGCAATGCAAGTCCTAAAATAATCAGCCATATATAACCGTCTGTCACCAGATGAAGCCCGGAAGTTGCCATAGCTCCTATCAGATAGAGAACAGCTCCCATCCCCATAACATAACACGTCAGTACAGTGGAATTGATTTGAGCGGCTCGTGTTGTTCGAACCCCAATGATGTATCCTCCGTAAGAAAAGACAGAAATGCAAGCCGCCACCAATCCTACTATTGTATGACCACTTTTCGCCTCCAACTCTCCCGATGACAGTAAAGCCGCACCAAACAAAGACATTAAAACAGCAAGCATCACCAAAAGAGATTTCTTTTCGTGAAAGAAAAACATCATTGCCAATGATACGGCCAACGGATACATAAAATGAATAGTCGATGCTACCCCCGTGGCTATATTCTGATAGGCAATGAGCAAACTGAATGAGGTGGTTGCCCGCAACAAACTTAATAAGAAAACGACTAACAAATCTTTCTTTGCCAGCCGGAAATTACATCCCGAACACCATCCAAACAGTGTCAATACAATAGCAGCCACTCCCCAACGATAAGAAAGCACCTCGAAAGCCGAAAAACCGGCTAACAACAGAGTTATAGAAAAAAACGGAGCCAGCCCAAAAGTGGAGGAGGATACCGCCGCATAAAGTATACCTTTAATACGATTCATCGATATATTCAACTAATTCCAGATATTCACAATGCAAAGATTATAAATATTTCTTTAATGCCACCATTAATTTCATTTTTTCAATCGGCTTAACCAGATATTCATTACAGCCGGCCTTTATTGCAGCAATCCGGTCAGAATCGAAAGCATGGGCGGTAAGTGCGACGATAGGCAAGCTAGCATTAAACTTACGTATTTCAGCTGTAGCCTTCAAACCATCCAGTAGTGGCATTTTCATATCCATCAACAGCAAATCGACATGTTGGCTACGCGCTATTTCCACTGCCTTTTGCCCATTCTCTGCATGCAGTAAATCATAATGATCCTTCAGGATAGTAGACACCAGCTGATAATTACTTTGTATATCTTCAGCTATGAGAATTGTTTTCCGACCGGCACTCTTCTCCATCACTTCGTCATTCGCACCAAACTCTTCTCCGGAGATATTCTCTTCTTTCTTCTCTTCTACCATAGAAAGTGTATCGACTTCACAAGGTAAAAATGCCCAAAACAGCGATCCTTCATTGTGTACCGATTCAAAGCCGACTTTGCCTCCCATAGCTTCTGCAATTGCCTTACAAATGGAAAGTCCAAGTCCGGCACCTTGGGCAAACTCATCAAGTTTCTCAAAACGCTGGAATACTTTTCCTTTTTTATCATCAGCTATACCAATACCGATATCTTTCACATAAAAATAGACGCCTCCATCCTTACATGCATATCCCATTTTAATAGAACCTTTTGAAGTATATTTGATAGCATTAGTGACATAATTCGTTATAATTTGTGTCACGCGATTACGGTCCAGAGTTACCCGGCAACAGTGATAAGGATTGATTTCAGTCAACACGATATCCGGATTCTTCAGGCGCTGCTTCATGGAAGTAAACATGTTTTCAAAATGTTCGGATAAGTCGAACGGTTCGTATTTCAGTTCTACCGAACCAGCTTCCAGCTTGGATAAATCAAGTATATCATTTATCAGTTTTAGCAATAACTCATTATTACTATTAATAATCTGGATATAGTCCGCCTTTTCTTCTTCTCCGGCATAAGCCATCAACTCCGAAAAACCTACAATAGCATTCAAGGGAGTACGGATTTCATGACTCATATTCGCCAAGAACGCAGATTTCAATTTATCAGACTGCTCTGCCTAATGTTTGGCTTCCTGCAATTCCTTAATCATTTTTTCACGTTCCGTTACATCATCCACGCGAATTACAACACCATCTACAGATCCATCTTCAAGAACTACAGGAGTGGCAAACACTTCAACGGTATGTGCACTGTCCAGTGGGAATTTTATCTGTTCTGTCTGTAGTGAAACGAACGCACGCTGCATCACACAATTTTCACAGGGAGAAGTACTATTATATGTACTTTTATAGCAAAGTTCACCTTTTTTGTAGGCTTCAAAAGAAAGACTTTTTGAACATAACGAAATATTTTCCCATTGAACCATATATTCCTTCGTGATGTAGGCCAACCCTGAATTCGTATTGTTAAGAACCAGTTCATTCTGTCGTACCAAAGCGTCCTGTATTTCTTTATTCTTTAGTAAGGTCAATTCAGTCTGCTTATAGGAATCGATATTTTGCGTCATACCGAACAGATACTTATAAGGAGCATCGTTCAAAGTTGTGGTTTCAACAAGGCCACGCGTTTCCCACCATTGATACACGCCATCTCCTTTAAAGTCAATGCGATATTCCACATCCCATACACCGCTTCCTAGTTCTACCGCCTTTTGCAAAGTTTCAGCAAACTTTTGTCGGTCATCAGGATGTACGAGAGTCAGATATTTCTCGACCGAATTAATTTCTGATGCCTTTTTCCCATTTTTATCAAAACCTTCACCGAAACTCACCCTGTTCTTAGCCGGCTCGAAAAACCAGGTGAAGGCATTCATCGCTTCCATAGTGACAGTTAACAGCTGTGCACGACGCTTCAGTTCATTTTGTAAACTCTGATCCCAGCGGGTATTTAACAGAAAGCGCTTTCCATCATCTTCAATTATACTTTTGCGAACAATAGTATCATAGCTGCGTCCATCTTTCAATATAATACGTTCCATTCCGAAATAAGGATTCCCCGTATTGTATACCTCTAAATCTGTTTTCTGAATCCGCTCTACTTCTTCTTCACTCAGCACATCATAAGTAGTTTTATCTTCGCTGGTACCAAACATGAGCTTACTCTCTTCATTGCAAAAAACATAGCGGAAATCATTCTCTACATCTTTAATATGAACAGATAACGGAAGATTATTTAATATATTATAGAAGAACTGCTGCTTTTTCTGCACCTCCGTATTATTCTTTCGGGTACCAACATATTTCAATACCTTCTTATTAGAATCAAATTCATAAGGAGCACCGCTTATCGTACAAAATTGCCAGGTTGAGCTATCCGGCAACATAACCCTGCTATCAAAAGAAAAAGAAAAGTCTTCCCCATTGCTCATTCTTTCCATTACTTCAGTAACCTGACTACGGTCATCCGGATGCAAAGTCTCCAGATATAGTGCCATACTAACTGGCTTAGACTGATCGTATCCATTCAGCGGTTCATTATCACTATAAAATAATTTGGCCACTGCATCAAATTCCCAAAACATGATGTTGGCTGCCTTCATAGCAAGCTCCGTTTTCCGGCGACTTTGACGGAGTACCTCTTCACTTTTCACCGTTTCTGTAATATCTTCAAAGATAAAAATGTAATTAACAAACTTGCCATCATTATCATAAAGAGGATTACCATTACATTTCAAATAGCAGGTCCGGGTACGCGTAGAGAAAAAGCGTTTATCGGTTCTCTGTTTATCGAAATCATACAAAAAACTCATCTGTACCGGAACACAACAACGAACTGCTTCCTTCACCACGTCAGGAACCACAGAATTTTCATTTATGTTGAGTTTATTACCAAGAAGCGTTTGCGAGTCAGCGCCAAAAATTCGGCAGAAGCTTTCATTGCATCTTACCAGAGTGCCATCGGCTGTGAAGAAACCTATTCCAACAGGAAGTGAATTAAATACAGTTAGTAATTGTTTGTGTTCCATTTCCTTATCCTTGAATAACTTAGAAATAAATATTTTATCTCCGCACTATGCAAATATATACACTTTTACGATTATAATATGATTCTATAGCGAAAATATTATTGCCAGGCTATAATATATAATAAGGGGCTATCCACGATATTGTGAATACCCCCTATCTCAAATGACATCCCGTATATTATCATTTTAAAAAGTACATTTTAATACTCCTCAATGACTGTATTTCCAAAAATATCCTTTTTAATAATTTTCCCATGACCGTTACCATATTCAATTATTTCGTTTCCAAAAATATCTTTTTTAATGGTTGTTCTATTCCCCTTATCATCCTCGATAATAGTATTCCCAAAGATATCTTTTGTAATCGTCTTTCTATTCCCTTTGTCATCGCGAATAATAGTATTTCCCAGAATATCTTTCTCTATAGTTTTTCTATTACCCTTATCGTCCCGGATAATGGTATTTCCTAGAATATCTTCTTCAATAGTCTTTCTATTGCCTTTATCATCACGAATAATGGTATTTCCTAGAATATCCTTTTCAATAGTCGTTCTATTACCTTTATCATCACGAACAATGAAATTTCCTAAAATATCCTTTTCAATAGTCGTTCTATTGCCTCTATCATCACGGATAATGATGTTCCCCAAAATATCCTTTTCAATAGTCTTTCTATTGCCTTTATCATCACGAATGATGATATTCCCTAAGATATCCTTTTCAATAGTCTTTCTATTACCATTATCATCACGGATAATGATATTACCTAAAATATCCTTTTCAACAGTCTCTCTCCCTTGGTCAACTCCCGAATACTCATAATTATCTTCAACAAGATTTGCACCATAGCCCTTTATTATATAAGGAGCCAAAATAAACTGGGCAACAAACAGGATAAATAAAATCTTTTTCATGGCGTTTTTCTTTTGGTTTAGAACAAAAGTAACGCAGGAAAATCAGAATAAATAAGTGAATTCCATAATTGTCAGTAGGGAAAAACCTAAAATAAAAAGGATTAGCGCATGCAGTAACGGTATATCCATAATATACTACCTAATTGGTCCCCAGAATGGTCCCCCAAAAAAGAAATTCCTTGAAAGTACTTGACTTTCAAGGAATTCAAAGTGTTACTTGAGGTTCCTGGCGAACCTCTTTTTATTTATTTTCCTTATTTATTCAATAAAATACAATTTCCATAAACCACTGATAAGCAATAAATTATTTATCAATCAAATAAAATAGAATAAAATAAGATAAAAGTTTGTAGTACCAATGTAGTACCAAATTAAAAAGAATCTCTATCTTTGTAGTACCAACTTATAAAAGTAAAAATATGGGTGCAACATTCATTTTAAGAACTGCCAAAAGCGAAGGATATGCAACCTTATACGCTCGCATACAAAACAGGGTTCCAAAGATTAACATTCGAGTATCTACCGGATTAGAGGTTGATATAAAAGAGTGGAATAAATCTTTAACGGGAGCCAAAGCCCTAACAGCTTTCAGAACAGGCAAAGGAAAAGAGCTTTACCTTAAACTAGATGCTATTTCATCAACGATTGACGCACTAATAAAAAATGGTGTAGTCATAACTTCCGACATGGCTAAAGAACGCATACATGAGATAGTATATGCCGAGCAAATAGCAGCCGAGAAAGAACGAGCAGAAGCCGAAGCTAAAGCCCTAGAAGAAGAACAGGCTACCAACTTCAACGACTTCATAGTACAATTCATTCACGAATGCGAAACCGGAAAACGAAAAAAGAAGGGAGGAACTACAAATATATCTCCTGGAACAATCAAAAGCTACAAAGGCTTTCAGTCCCAGTTTAAAGCGTATCAGGAAACAAGGCTAAAGGTTATTGATTTTGAGGACCTGACAATAGAGTTTTATAATGACTTCCGATCATTCCTCACAAATAAGGAATATTCCCCTAATACTATTGCTCGGATGGTGAAGATATGCAAAACAATCTGTTATGCAGCCGAACAGCTTAAACTAATGGATGCGGCAAACGTCCGGTTTGGTTTTGATGTGATCTATAAAGATGTTGATAATGTCTATTTGACTGAAGAACGAATACAGGAACTTTATGAGTACGATTTATCCAATCGTCCGGCATGGGAAAAGATAAAAGATGTGTTTGTAGTCGGCTGTCTGACCGGGCAACGAGTAAGTGATTATAAGCGCATCAATTCAAAAATGATAGTTACCCTTACCGATGGCAATAAGTACATCAAACTTAAACAGGAAAAGACCGGAAATATCGTTTATATTCCTCTTGATTATCGTGTTGCGGCTATCCTTGACAAATATAACGGTGCACTTCCCAAAGTCTACGACCAAAAGATAAACGACCATATCAAAGAGATTGGCGAGGCTCTAGGATGGACGGAAATAGTAGAGTTGGACGAACAACGGGGAGCAATGGAGTACACAGCAAAAAAACGTTTCTGCGACCTTCTTAAAACTCATACCTGCCGAAGAAGCTTAGCAACCAATATGTATAAAGCCGGGGCTTCATTGAGTTCTATAATGGCTATCACCGGACACAGCAGCGAGCAGCAACTAAAGACGTACCTTAAACTGGATGAATCAGAAAAGAGCATGCTGGCAGCTAAAGAGAATTATTTCACGAAATTACGAATAGTTAAATAATAAAATTATATTAATCATGGAAAATATTAGAGCGTTTTTTAATATGGTAGAAGAACACCTTTCTAAGTATGAAGAAATTATAGAAAACAAGGTTGATTTTGATAAATACCCGACTTTTGGTAATTTGGATTACTTTAATACTTGCGACATTACTTACAAAATAGCTAGCAGGCTTTTTTCTATGAATAAAGATGATAGGTCCATTTATGCAAAACTCATCATAGAACTCCTAGAAATTGAATGCTCCACAATAGGATTATACGATTATAAAGAAGAGGTTGAATATTATCAAAAACAAACAGGCGAAAACAGATGGCACACATCAATAAAACCTATAGACGGGTATGAAAAAACCTCCAAAACTGTTTACATTAAGGAATGTGGTCCAGAGGGGATTAAATGTGATGTCGAATGCGTTGATTCCGACATAGATTTTTTCATTCAAGGAGTATTTAGTTTATTCCTAGATTTTGGAATAGACATTTCTTCAATAATAAACAGCATTTGCGATGAATCATCTATTCTTAAAGATATTTGCAATGGTGCCATTAAATATGGAAAACGGGGTAGTATAGAAATAAACAAAATACGAAAACAACGGAATCCAATTACAGCCAATCAACAATATGATACCATAAAAGCATTATTAAATGCGGCAGGATGGGAAGGAGCCGATAATACAAAAATAGCGGAATTTGTAGCTTGGTTAGTCAATGGCTCCCAAACTTACATTCGTCAATACATATTATCCGGAGAAAGTAGAGATAGAGATAAAAAGAACGCTGATTCAATGTTGATTAAAGAAAAATTCAAATTAATAGGTATGAACTACAATAATGGTGAGATAAAAAAACAATAATCACCCAAAATTTGTAATATTACAACCTGTATTACACGAAAAAAATCACTATATTTTTGCATCCATAAGAACTAAAAACAAGTAACTTATGGATGCAAATCTTTTTTCTTTAAATGCAACACTTATTCAAGGTGCGACAATGAATGACCTTGAAAATATGATTAGCCGCCTACTTGATGAAAAACTAGCTAATGTTGCAAACCCCACTATTGAAGTAAATAAAAATCTCGGAGGAGAAGGATTACACAGACCTAAAGAAACAGCGGGAAAACTGGGAATTTCCCTTGTTACTTTAGGGAAATGGACTAGACAAGGGATAATTAATAGTCGAAAAATAGGCTCCCGTGTTTATTATACCGATGGTGATATTAACGAAGCGCTAAAGAACACTTTTAGAGGGTAATACATACTATGGGAAAGTCAGACATCAACATTACCCATACGCAACAGATCGTTATGGGCTTCATCTCCCCTATTATTGACGAAATAGTAGACAGAGTATCAGAGAGAGTATTAGCCGCATCAAAAAAAGAACCAAAGTTCTACACTCGAAAAGAAGCCGCTGAAATCCTTCATATCACCTTACCAACATTGGCAAGGATAACAAAAGACGGACTTCTTGTCTCCAAACGTGTAGGTAGTAGAATCCTGTATGAAGCGGATGCTATCGACGAGGCAGTAAAAAAACAAGTCGTATTCAAATATCGGAGGGCATGACTATGAAAGAAAAGAAAAAGGCAGCCTCCACGACTGCCAATCTCCAACATAGATCCGGAAACAAAGATAGTAAATCATCTCGAATAATTCAACAGGTACGATCTATTTTCTTATCTGGCCGGAAAGTAACGGCAAAAGAAATCAACGCTGAAACAAATTCGAATGACGCTAGACGTGTAATCTCCACCCTTCGTAATGATGAAGGCTGGAACATTAAAGACGTTCGCCTGGACGATAGAAGAAAACTATATTGGTTAGAGCCGGACAAACGGCAAATGTCTATTGATTGGGAAGGAGGTAATAATGAATAAGGATAGCATACAACTTCATAAAGAATGCCGGATTTATGAAAAAACTTTGCGAAAACTTCCTGCCAAAGATCATATAAAAGTAAGCCTTGCAGGTATTAGTTATATTACTAATGGCAAAGTGCCTCACTTCCGTGGAATACGTAAAGAAGTTTTCGAAGAAATCTGCCCTATACTCGATCGGTGGAAGAGTTTGATAACACCCAAAAGTGAATGAAATGGGAAAGAATAGTTTTTTATTATACACATCTGATTATAAGTGCGTAAAAGACCTTCCTTTAGAGCAAAAAGGAGCGTTATTAGACGCAATTTTCGAATATGCTTCAACAGGAACAATAATAGATTTGCCGCCTGTTGTTAGCATGGCTTTCAATTTTTTTCGTTATCATATTGACGATAATACCGAGAAATGGAACGAAAAAGTAGAAAAGAGAAGAGCAGCGGGAAGACTTGGCGGATTAGCCAAGGCAGAAAACTCCAAGCAAAGCCAAGCAAATCTAGCAAATGCTAAAGATGCTAAGCAAAGCCAAGCAAATCTAGCAAACTTAGCTGATAATGTTAATGATAATGATAATGTAAATGTCTCTCTCTTATATGGAGAGAGTGTGAGAGAGGAAGCAAATAAGGTTTTCGATCTCCAATCAATCAAAGAGCAACTACTATCTGACGAAACATGGAAAGAATCCGTTTGTATGCAGTCTACTTTGGGCGTGTCTTTTATTTCTATGCTTCCCGACCAGTTAGATAAATTCATAGCTTATATCATTGCAATCGGAGAAGAACGGAGTATATCGAACATATCAGATGCAAAGAGAAGGTTTACTTATTGGTGGCAGAATCACGGAAGAAAGGAGGTACAGGATGAAAAAAGACAAGTCTACACTATCCCCAGTTAAAGGAATGCCGAACGTACCTGAAGCAGAACAAGCCGTTATCGGTTCACTTCTTAGCTTCGGCGGCAACAGGGTATTCGACGCCATATCTCCCGAACTGAATAAAGATATGTTTTATGATAACCGGTACGCTGTATTGTATGATGCTATCCAGTCGCTTTATGCAAGCAATAAACCATGTGACATAGTATCGGTATCAAACGAAGTCCGCTCAATGGGGAAGATTGAAGAAGTACCTCCGCACTTCATAGCGGAAACCCTCAATTACGGATTTGATTCGTTTCATGCCGTCGAACATGCTTTGATGGTAAAACAGAAATATCTACAACGGAAAGCTATTGAATTATCTCATATACTCCAACAACAAGCCTATGACGATACAGAAGATATCGGCGACGTCCTTTTCAATGCGGGGAAAGCACTGGAGAAAATGCAACAGGATTTAATTGGTCAAAATGAATCCCAGTCATTTAAAGACATTGCACAATCCGCATTAAAAAACATAGAGAGGAAGATGGGATTGTATAGTAGCGGAAAACAGACAGGAATAACAACCGGGCTACAAGACCTTAACGATATGAATTCCGGTTGGCACGGTGGCGAGTTGATAGTATTGGCAGCACGTCCAGCCATGGGAAAAACCGCTGTATCACTACATTTTGGAAAGTCGGCAGCTAGACAAGGTATTCCGGTAGTCATTTTTTCTTTAGAAATGGATTCTATCAGCCTGTATGAACGTTTCATTGCTTCAGAATCCAATGTACACCCCAGCAAATTAAGGTCCGGCAATATAAGCCAAGATGAGCTACAGCAAATAGATAAGGCAATAGGGGGAACTTTATACAGCTTACCGATAACAATAAACGATAATGCAGCTATAGGTATGAGTTACATCCGTGCGATGTGTCGTTCATACCATCAGCAAAATAACTGTGGGATGGTGATAATAGATTATCTACAGCTGATAACCGAAAGTTCAAATGGGACAAGAAACAGAGAACAGGAAATAGCCCGGATGTCCAGGGAAGCAAAGATTATTGCTAAAGAATTGAATGTACCTGTTATCCTTCTGTCACAACTCAATCGGGAAGTAGACAAACGGCAGGATAAGAAACCTATTCTTGCGGACCTTCGAGAGTCGGGAGCCATTGAGCAAGATGCGGACATAGTTATTTTTGTTCATCGTCCGGAATATTACGGGATTAGTATTCAGGATTCATCCGGACGTGAGATTCACAACTATGGTGAATTGATTATAGCCAAACACCGAAACGGTTCCGTCGGAACTGTCAAATTCAAGCACAACGGTTCCTTGACTAAGATATTCGACTACGATACGAAAGGTTATACAGAAAACAACCCTTTCTAATGAACATTGATTTTATTCTCTAACTATTTAGAAAATTGTGAAAGATGAAAACAATAATAGATCATAATCCGCACATTACACTATCAGACCTAAAAGAGCTGTTCAGGCTTTCTGAAGGATCGGCAAGTTTTACTGCCAATGGAGTACAATACACTATCGTTTTTTCGCTAGAGGAACAGATATGCGCCTTTATATGGGTTTATAACGGGAAGAGAAAGCAAGAAAAGATAGAGTTAAGAAAAGAGCCCAGTAATTTAGGACAGGGCTATGTGTGGTATTTTGTTTGTCCATGCACAAGGCGTAAATGTCGGAAACTATTTTTAGACGGAAACATTATAGCAAGCCGGCACGCATTTAATCACGTCTATAGCGTCCAAACGGAAAATAAGCAAGATATATTCTTCCGCAAGTTAGGCAAGTTGGATGATCCACGCAAAAAGTACGGGAAACCATTATACCGGGGGAAAACAACATTATACGGTAAAAAAATACAGAAGTACAGGAAAAGACAACAAATCATCAATGAAAATATAGGGAAGTATATTCCTTCATTCATGTTCAAAACAAAGAAAAATATATGAAACTAAGAGAATATCAAAACAACATAGCCATACAGGCAGCCGACAAACTAACGGCTTTCGGATGCTGTTATCTGTCAATGGAATGCCGGACAGGGAAAACACTCACGGCCTTATTTGCTGCTGATAAATTCAATGCAAAAAGTGTTTTATTCATCACCAAGCTAAAAGCCATCCCCAGCGTAAAAAGCGACTATATCGCACTACAGCCGTCTTTTAAACTGGAAGTTGTCAATTTTGAAAGCAGCCACAAGGTAACAGGAATATTTGATCTTGTTATCATTGACGAGGCTCATTCTTTGGGGGCATATCCCAAACCCAGCAAAAGGACATTAAGTATTAAAGCCCTTTGTACCGGACTTCCTGTTTTATTTTTATCCGGCACACCTTCACCCGAAAGCTACTCACAGCTATATCACCAGTTTTGGGTATGCAGCAAATCACCGTGGAAAAGCTATAAAAGTTTCTATAAATGGGCGAAAGAGTACGTATATACACGGCAGAAGAAAGTAAACGGGTATCTCATAAACGACTACTCATGCGCCAACAAACCAAAGATAGACAATGATACTAAAAACCTGTTTATCTCTTACTCCCAAGAACAGGCCGGTTTTGAGGTGAATATCAACGAACACATATTGCAGGTACAGATGAAAAACAGGACCGGGGAATATATCAGGAGATTACAAAACGATTTGATTGTAGACGTAAACGGCTATACCGTCCTAGGAGATTCACCGGCAAAGCTTTTGACTAAATTACATCAACTATCTTCCGGGAGTGTAATTTCCGAGAATGGCGAGCATTTGATATTTGACAGCAGTAAGGCGGATTTTGTGAAGAGCTATTTCCAAGACAGGAAGATTGCATTGTTCTACGTGTACCAGTCCGAAGCGGAGTTATTGCAGTATGTCTTCCCGAACTGGACAGACAGCCCGGAAGAGTTTCAAGCCTCCTCAAATAAAGTCTTCATATCACAAGTTCGCCGGGCACGTGAAGGTGTGAGACTTGATACAGCAGATGCTTTGATTTTCTTTAATCTCGAATTTAGTTATCTATCATACGAGCAAGGCAAGAACCGCCTAGTTTCAAAAGAGCGCACCCACCCAGCAGATGTTTACTTCCTCTGTTCTGATTGTGGCATTGAAAACAAGATACTGGAAGCGGTACACGGAAAGCAAGACTTTACACTTTCGTACTATGGCAGAGCTAGAAAGTAAGATACAGGCTCGCATCATCAAACGGTTAGAGGCAGAAGGTTATTATGTGGTTAAATTGATTCTCACGAATAAACCGGGTATTCCTGACCTGTTATGCCTAAAAAACGGGAAGGCGTTGTTTATCGAAGTGAAAAGACCGGAAGAAAAGCCCAGACCTTTGCAAGAATTCCGGATGAATGAATTAAGAAACCTAGGTTTTGAATGTGAAGTAAGAAGAGAATGAACTACCGAAATTTGACAGGTAAAATATATCAGCCAAAATAAAGCGATTTAAGCCATTTTCTTTTGCGGGATGATAAGATGTTCATCTTTACGGAGAAAATCGAAAATATTGCAAACGTGAAAAGAATATGAAAGGATTAGGGATAGTTAAGCCTTCATCATTGAAGGCAGAGTTTAAAAAGTTCGGTGATTCTTTCGAATTAGTATTCAAAAACAGAAAAAACCGAATGTACTGTTATCGAAGAACCACACCGGAGGGAATAGTATATTTTGAAGTATTCCGATCCAATTTTGGGAAAACAAAAAGCGGGTACTCCTATGAATATTATCCCAGAGATTCACAGTTTGGCGTATCTGCATGGTGTATTAGAGACGGTAAAGGAGCAATGAAGAAAGTGTTTAAGTACATGAAACAGGAATATAAATAAAAAGGGTTTGCGAATTAGGCATTTTCTTTTCTTGAATGAACAATCTATCGTATGAAGCGAGAAAATAGCTTAGACGCAAACAGGATACCCAATAAAGGTAATTAAGAGAGCATTGCTCAACTAAATAAATTATTAACCAATTTAATTTTCAAAATCATGAAACAGAGTGTATCTTTTGGAGTAAAAAAAGACAGTGAAAAATTTCTTTATGTGAGAAAAGGTGATAATAACGAGGTCCTTATCACTAAAACAGTAAACGGGGGATCCGTAACGGAAGAGAACACCGTACACCTTGATGCGGAAGAAGCCCGTAAACTAGGGATTCAGTTGCTAAAATTTGGTAACGAAGAACTGCCAGAATCCGGAATAGACCTTAAGGCGGAATCTTTCGTGGATAAAATCACGGTGTACAGAGGAATAAACCCGGACGAAACACCGGCCAATCTCGCAGTTATCACCATTGATGAAAGCGACGAGGCCAGACAAGTAAGGGAAGATAGCGGAGAGGAGCCCGGCTTTTCCATTGAAGGGGAAGAACTGGAAAAACTCATTTCCGCACTGGCAAAGATTGTATAATTACTAGCAAATTCAAGACCAAGCAATGAACATTAAAAATTACAGAGTAGAAGATGTTGGTATAGGATTAGGGCTTTGTACCGACAAAGATTTTATTCCAGTTTCATACGCTGAAGGGGAAGAACTGGCTAAACACCTACACCGTACCATCCCGCTAAAGACTAAGACAATTATGTATGAACACCCGGATGTGGGATTGATTGAGATTCTCCGGGAAGATGCTATAAAAATGCTGAAAACATTAGACAGCATCTCCTGATTCGGGAACAAAAAAAGATGTTTAATATTTTAATTTTAAAATTATGAAAAATAAAGTTTATTCGATCGAGAACCAAGACGGTTTAAATTTCAGTGTACAAAAGACATCACCGTGCGCCATTACGCACAAGGGAAAGGAGAAGTTACCCGAACAGATTACTTTTCTTTTTGAGGGAATTGATCCTGAATCAGATCTGAAAGGAGATAATGATCTGGTATGTAGTATCACTAAAGAGGAGGCCGTTAAATTGGCAATCCGTTTACTAAAACTTAGTGCGGAGAGAGTACCGGAGCATGGGCTATTATTAGACAACTATTCAGGACATGATTTTTCCGTTCATCATGCAATAGAAGATGGAGTACATATCAATGAACCGATTTTTGAGATCGAAGATATGAAAGCGGAAGATATTGCAGAGGATGGAACAATTTCCGTATGTCTTACTAATGAATCAGCAAAAGAGTTAATTAAAGTACTGGCAAAGATTGTATAACCAATACCGGGCAGGGATGCTTTATTGATTCTCTGCCCGGAATAAACCTATAGGATTTATGAATAAAATAAAAGAAGATGAATGCTACGAATATTATGAAGCATTGTTTGAAGGCTACAAAGTTAGCTTTAAAGTGGAGAAAAACATCAAAGAATCCGTTATAAATCTTTTAATGATTGAGGATCTGAACGATGTCGATAATTTGCACCTTGAGTATATCAGAAGCTTTAAACTGGATATAGCTATGTTAGAAGCTTTCTTTAAAACAGATGAAGGGCTGGATTTTATTACTCAATGGAAAAAGGAACACCCCGGCGAAACGTTTTTCTATGATGAAATGATGAAAACGCTAAAAAAAAATATAAGGTCAACCCTAGTTACTTTAATAGAATGCCAAAAAGAAGGGTTAAAGCAGATAAATAAAGACGTATCTAAGGAAATCTTCAAAGGCAAAGACTTTTGTCAATAATGCTATAATAGAACAAATCACTTCTCATTTTATAAACCTGCCCGGTGAAGGAGCCGGGCACTAGATTGAATTAATATGAATGAATTAAAAATTACCGATGTTGTCGATCAGAAAGCGTTTGACCAACTAGAAAAACTAAAATCCGAACTTGATAGCACTTTGGCGGCTTATAAAAAGGCTGGGGATGCTATGGCAGAGGGACTAAAGATAAAGCCGGGCCCATACAGCGAACTGATAAGCAAGGCTAAGGATTATTATGCCGCTATAGAAAAAGTGTATGCTTTGGAAGATAAGATAAAGAGAATACAAGAGGAACAGAAGAATGTATTACTAAATTTAAATGCAGAAGTGCAAAAGCGGGTTAAAGCTATTCTTGATGAAGTTGCCGCAAATGATAATCTTAAAAAGATAATTAGCACTACCAACACCGCCCGTCAACAAAGTTCCTCTCTTATAAACAAAGAAGCTGCTGAAATTGAAAAAGTGAATACCGCTAAACGTGAAGCCTATCAGGTAGACCAAGAATCATTAAGGATAGCTGATAGTATATTAGGAACCAGGCAGCAAAATATTGTCCGGCTAAATCAACTAAACAAAGAACTAAAAGCTGTAGCCGCTTCTCAAAAAGATTTGGAAGAAAAAGAAAAGAAAGGGTTGATTACATCAAGCGAAGTGGGTAAACAACGTCTAGAACTTGTATCACATGAAAGAGATTTGAAACAGTCTAAGCAGGAACTTAACAGAATCTTAGTAAACGAAGAAAAGACTATTCAATCATCGGAAGGAAGCTATCAGCAATTATCCCTTCAGCTTGAAAGGATGAAGATTGCCTACAAACAAATGAATGATGAGGAGGCTAAATCTACAGGTGGAAAGAAATTGGCAACCGAGATACAACAACTTGACACCTATCTGAAAGAAGCATCCGCTTCCATGGGAGAACATCAAAGAAAGGTGGGGCAATACGAGAATGCCGCTAAAGGACTAAGAACCGAATATAGAAACATGATTGAAGAGATAGCTCTTCTAACATTGCAATATAGGACCTTGACAGCAGAAGAACAAAAGAGTGCATCCGGTAAAGAACTTCAGCAGAAGATTGATGAAATGATTCAAAAAGCTTCAACCCTGAAAGATGCCATGGCGGATGTACAAGATTCTGTATCTAAAGGTGCAAGTGATACGTTTGCATTCGACGCAATATCACAAGGGATAGACACTATTGTGTCAAGTATGGGAGCAGCTACCGGAGCGGCCCATCTATTAGGGATATCGGACAAAGAACTGGAGGAAATACAGACTGATCTTCAAGCGGCTTTTGTCATCAGTAATTCTATTATTAGGATTCAGACAGGGTTACAAAAGCAAAGCTCTCTGATGAAAGGTGTGGCCGCTATTCAAGAAGCCGCATTGACTAAAGCTACAAATTTGAATACTGCCGCCCGAGGGAAAAATATCATTGTAACTAAAGCCGCAATAGTTGCGCAAGCGGCTTTTAACCTTGTGGCTAAAGCAAATCCCTATGTTCTTCTGGCAATGGCATTAGTTACTGTTGTAGGAGCTCTAGCATTATACGCAAAAGGAACGGCAGATGCTTCCGAAGAACAAAAGCGTTTAAATGAATACGAGAAAGAGTATAGAGAATATCTCGGATATAAATCTCGCACTTTAATACAAGTCAATGATGAAAACATAAAAGGCCTTCAAAGAGAACTAGAAATAGCTAAATCCCGAAAAGCATCACTTTCTGAAACAAGGGCTTTAGAAGATGAGATATACAAAGAACGTCTCATTAGAAATAATAAATTGCTCGGTTTTTATAGCGAAGAAGTCCGTAATATAGATCAAAACAAGGACAAATTAGAACAATATAAGGACCAGTTAAACAGAGTTTATCAGGCTATAAGGGATGGATATAAAGAAGTGTCTATTGATTTAAATTTAAACGGAAAAATAAGCAAAAAGGAAGTCCAAGACGCAAAAGATTTACTCCAGCAAAAAATAGATGAAACAGAAGAAAAAATACAGATTGGAGTTGAACTTGTTACGGAAAACAAGGACCTGAAATCAGAGCAAGCAAGGATTAGGAATCAAAGAATAGAAGAAAACAAGCAAATTGCAGACAAAGAAAAATCCCTTATTCGAAAGGCGGAAGATGAGAAGGTTCAATTAATCGGAGACGGCTTCACCCGTCAACGTCTACAAACGACTGCATCCTTTCAACGTAGAATAGAAGATTTAAAGCAACAATTGAAAACAGAATCCAATCTGACAGTCAAAGGAAGACAGGCAATCAACGAGCAAATAAAAGCATTAGAGCAACAACAAGCTAAAAACTTGGAAGATATAAACCGCAAGCAGCAACAAGCCGAACTGGAAGAGTATCGACGTACGCAAGACGTTGCCATCTCCATACAGGAAGAAGGAGTTGAAAAGAAATTAATGATTGCGCAAGTTGAATACGAGCGTCAAGTTCAAGACCTTCAGAACCTAATAGTAAACGATGACACTCTCACAGAGAAGCAAGTAGCCGCCCTGTATGACAGAATAACGTTACTTGGGAAACAGTTCCAAAAAGAAAAGGCTCAAATAATCATAGATGAAAACAACCGCCTTGCAGAAGCGGAAATTTCTAATCTTAGTACCAGTGCTTTAAACGAGCAAAATATTCTTGACAAGAAATATAAAGAAGGGAAAATAAGCAGAGAAAACTATGAAAAAGAAAGCCTTGCTATCACTGCCAAATACTCAAAAGAAGCTATACGGCTACAGATCGCTCATGCGGAAGCCGAACTTACAGAACTGGATGTCAATTCGGAGAGGGCGAAAGAGTTGCAGGATGCAATAGACAATTTAAAAACGCAACTTGATAATTTGAATATAGGGACATTTGACGAAAAAGACAAAGCCATTGCCAAATTTACTAATGCCCTCCAAAATATGCAAAGTGTAGCACAAGATTCACTAGGAGATACAGCCGACATTTTTAGTGCCTTCACTGATATAATCAACAAGTTTGTAGAAAGCGGAGTAAGCAACTTTGGAAAATTCTGGGAAGAGCTTGATCCCACCGAGAAAGCTAGTATGATTCTTCAAGCTACCGCCCAACTTATGAACGGAATAACCTCTATTATGACATCTGCCTTTGATACTCGCATTGAGCAAATAGAAGAAGAACAGGAAAAGAACGAGGAAGCCGGAGAAGAGGAGAAAGAACGGATTGAAGATCTGGTTAATAGCGGAGTTATAACCAAAGAAGAGGGTGAATCAAGAAAGAGAGCAGCAGACAAAGCAACGGCAGATAAAAACAAGGAATTGGAAAAGCAGAAAGCTGAATTGGAACAGAGGCAGGCCAAGTGGCAAAAGGCAAACTCCATTGTTCAGACAACTATTGCTACCTCTCTGGCAATAATGCAAGCATTTGCGCAGGCCGGACCTATTGCCGGTCCTATCCTTGCTGCTGTTATAGCCGCTATGGGAGCCGCCCAAATTGCAATTATTGCCTCCCAGTCTGTACCTAAATACGCAAAGGGAACCGACAACCACCCCGGAGGATTGGCTATTGTCGGTGATGGTGGTAGACAAGAAGTGATTGAAACAGATAACGGTGCTTATATTACTCCATCCGTTCCCACATTGGTAGATCTCCCTAAGAGAGCAAAGGTTATTCCGGATCTTATAGATTACCGAAAAATGGTTCTTCATTCCGATGCATTAATGCTAGATCGACAAATGAGAAGCGGAGATAATGGAGAGCCGATAATAGTAAATGTAAATAATAACGTTGGTAGATTAGAGCAAAAGTTTGAGGATATAACTGGCGAAACAAAGAAAATAGTCAAATACCTAAAGAAAGGAACTAATCTAGCCGATTGGAAAAGAAGCGAAAGAAAAATTTAAATAATCATTTAATAGAATATTAATATGTTATACACCGACCTAGATAAAATCCCGCTGGATACATTCATCGATGTATTCACCGGAGATAAAAACAAACTAATTATCGAAGGAGATCACTCTGAAGAAGAACTATCCGAACAATCGGAAAAGCTCATCACCGAATACGTGGAAATAATCGGAGGCGCCTCTTTTCTGTCTGAAATGTCCCAAAGAAACAATATCATCAATCTTCACATAAAGATTGAGTATATGAAAATTGTAGAAGTCATGATTGCTAATAATGATTGGGAATATGCAGCAGAAGCTCTTTCCCAACTAGGATTTCCATACCCTTCTTCAGAGCATGATAAGATACGCAAAAAAGTAGCTTCCATCCTTTCTATGAGTAAATATATGCTTGAACGGATAAATACTAAAGAGAAGCCCGAAAACGCCTCTAAAATGGATAAAAACTACTTTGTCCGTGAACGTGTCGCTGTGATGTCTCATTATGGGATGCAGATCCGAAAAAATGAGATCAGTGCAAAGGAATATGCTTTCATGGTAAAGCGTATGTGTGAAGATATTAAATTAATGAACAATCATAAAAGAAAGTAATTATGTTTAGATGTCAAATATTGATAAACGGGATATCCTACGAAGCGACTGACGATCTCAAAAATTGGGATGATTTCGGTATTTCGCAAAAAAGATCAAATTATGATGGAGTAATCCGTTCTTTTAGTACAAGCTTTGAATTTGTAAAACGCTCCTACAACCTTTTGAAGGAAGAATTCGAACAACATTATCTATCTGCAAAGGCTGCAATAGTATTCTATCTACGAAATAATAGTTGGAACTGGGACGAAGTTTTCCGGTGTGCTTTGGATTTCTCTACCTATTCGGATGATGGTTATGTAATTTCTATCAATGCTATTGACAATACACTAGCCGCTATTATTAAAGCTAAGAAGAGCATTCAATATGAATATTTGGTAGCCGATCTTGAAACTAGTATTTTAAATTATGACAGATTGGTGAAAAAAAATAATGCAAAATGGATCATAACAGGAGAAAATGTAGAAATAGATGACGTAAATTATGTTGAGAACACGTTCTATGCTTCTGGAAGCCCTACCGGAGCGCAAACGACATACACTATTCCTATTTATATTACTGGTAATCCAGAAATAGATATAAAAGACATAATAGAGGTGTATGATGTAGATAAAAAAGTCGTATCTGCCTATGATTATTCAGATAGATACTTTATCAAAAATATATCAGAGGAAAATGTGTCTGTTAATATAAAACTTAATTTTGAATTAGATGTAGAGTTCGCTGGAGAGGGTACCCCAAACATTAGGTTAGAAAGTTATCCTCATGATGGGAAGGTGTTATTTTATCAAGCTCTAGTTAATGGGAAAAATACAATAGAATTAGATAAAGACTTTATTATCCAACCTGGAATGATTTTCTTTTTGGGAGTAATGACTACTACAAACTATGTGAAGATAACTCAAACTCTGCCACATGCCTCAAATGAATTTGTCGAGATTTCATTTTTAGGTAGAGGAGAACCGGTTAATATCGATGTAATCTCTCCCAACACCATTCTTTCCAAACTATTGGATAGTATGACAGAAAACACAATAGATCACAAAGGCGTTATCGATGTTACACTCCCATCATCTGGCGGAATCACTCCAATTAAGTTCAACCGATTATTAGAGAGAACATATATCATGGCTGCCGAAAGTGCCCGTGGGCTTTCCAATGCTAAAATATACACTTCTTACAAGAAGTTTTGCGAATGGATGGAAGCTGAATTCGGATATGTCCCCGTTATAAATGAAAATACTGTAACTTTCAGACACCGTGATAAACTGTTTAGCTCAACAGTAGTCAAGGATCTGGGAACAGAAATAAACGACTATGAGTTAACAGTAAATGATTCTTTGATATACTCTTCTGTCAAGGTAGGATATGACAAGCAAGATTATGACAGTATCAACGGGCGTGACGAGTTCCGGTTTACCAACGAATTTAGTACAGGGCTAAAACTTACCGACAATACACTTTCCCTGATAAGTCCGTATCGTGCCGATGCTTATGGAATAGAGTTTCTTGTTCAAAAGAGGGGAGAAGATACTACCGACAACGATAGCGATAATGATGTATTTTTTGTGGATTGTGATGATTCTGTACCGGTAGATCAGCCTTTGCCCTTGTACAGACCGTATACTGAAGACCAGCTTTCCGGCCTGTTAAGCCCGGACACTATGTTTAACCTCAATTATTCTCCACGCTTTATGCTGGAAGCTAATAAGAAATACATAGGAGCGTGTACTAATATGCTTAAATTCACATCTTCTGACGGGAACAGCGATGTTTCTATAGATGGAGTAAAGGAGACGGATAATTTCTCAATCCCTGAACGATTATTTACGGTATCAGAGGTTGAAGTAGAGACTAGCGATATTAGTGCTCCGGATGATTTGCTGGGGTTGGTGTCTTTAAATAATAAAGGGAGAATCATTACAGGGTATATCAAGCAAATAAAATCCTATATTGGTAAAGCTAAATCATCCTCTTATACACTGATCGTAAAGGATATAAAAAAGTAATCAAAATGGAGGAACATTCATATAAAGTTTGTACATTTGTAATGTAGTGTTGTGCGACACTATAGTTCGTTTTAACGAAAACGACATTAGCCTATTACGTGTAAAATCCCCTGCTATCAAAAGAGACAACAGGGGATTTTTATAATATAAGAATTACATAATCTCTACATAGCAACAATAGGAACGGACGTATTTATTACACTAGAACAATCTTTATTTATAAAAAAAGTCTCCTCATTTAATATTAAAGCTCCAACATTATTAGAAGCCCTATATTTGTGGTCTATAACCCAGTAACTATCATCAGAATATGCAGTTTTTAAATAATTAGATAATTTTTCCTGTTCTGATTCATATCTAGCCTTACACCCTTCTATTTGTGCCACAAATTCTGCATATTCTATTGACATAGTATCTTTTTCACTTTTATATGAATCAATAATAATTCGTAATTCCTTACTTCGTTTTAATGCTTCATTTGCAGAATGTAAATGTTCCTGATAATAGGAATCATTTTGTTTAATACTGTCTATAGAAAATTCCCTTAGATTCCCCCAAGATACAGGCTCATAACTTTTAAAATTGTCCAGATTTTCTTTCAAGTAATCTTTAACAGCTCTTTTAGCTTTGTCTTCATTTGATGAAGAACAGGCCCCAACACACATAAAGCCTATTAATAGAATTATTAAATTAAGGCTAATTCTCTGCTTTCTTTTAATCATACTAAATACTATTACTAATTAACGATAATGTGTTTATATTATAAATGCACAAACGTACAAAAAGCCGAAACAAAAAACAAGTCTTGCAGATATTTTTTATGAGGTTGTAAAAAAGCAATACGAACGTTTTAAAATAAATCATTTGCTATTGTCGGATATAATGCTTAATTTTGAACATGTCTAAATAAAGAGCGTATGAAGCTATGCGCAACCGTTACCAGTCGTTCGGGGTTTCTATTTCGGGAACCCCCTTTTTTTATGCCCTATACAGGCTTTTTCATTGAGAATATAGTCAAGGTTTAGCCAAGGGTAAACGAACAATCACCCTAAGATGAATTGTCAAATAACGGTAAGATTACGGTAAGGACAAAACAAAAAAAATGCTAAGGTTTTGGTAAGGGTGATTAAGCAAATCACCGCAAGATTGCCGCAAGGGTAGTTTGATAAACAACCCAAAGGTTACCCAAAGGAAAATCTAAATCCGTAGATTCTACGTATTTAAATTCCGGAAACTATGGTTTATGACGTCAATAATTCTATTAATGATAGCAACAACAGGCCGTAATGATTAACCAACACAAATTTGTGTTGGTTGAATATGCCTTCTCGCTCCTCATTTTCGGGGAATGACTAAGACGGAAAAGTATTCCGTTCAGCAAGGTTTAATGCCGCCAATTTTGGCATTATCACCTTTGCCATTTCGGGCAAGCAAGTTTCACGGCAGAATCCGCAAAACCGATCCGTGTGTGGACTGGTTAAAATATTGAAGAAAATAATCTATCCAGTTTTTGCCGGAGTGTTTTCCGTATTTTTGCGTAAAACTTGCTTCATAATTTCATGAAATATGAAAACCTTTTTGCCATTTAGGGCAATAAATTGATAATCAGAGTAATATAAAAGGCTATTATTCCCCCCCTTAAATATGGTTTAAGCACACATTTTAAATACCCGAAATTCCGCCTATTTACTTGCAACTTGTGAATATCATGATCCATAATTTTGTGGAGCAAGAAAACCAGCAAATTAGATAAGGGGTCGCTATTTTGCCGACACCCCCAAAAACCGAATGGGGGCATAGTTTAACCAATGCCCTACATTTTGCGCCGGCGTACATCGATCGAGAATTTGAATTGACGTAAAAAGCGTGTGAGGTAAGGGAAAATTTCCCCCCACGTACTTAAACTCCCCGTCCGTCCGGTGGACACCCCCGACTGGAACAAACTGTTTTGCTCTGACGGGCTTTTGCCTATTGAGTAATACAAGTATTCATCCAAGAAAAGAACGTTGAAAATTCGGCAAATATGAAGGCAATACGGACATATTATCGTCGTAACATTGGAAGGCTAAAACAAAGGTGCTAAAATCGCACTTTTAAAGGTAATTGTGAGTTACGTTTTAAATACGGTTATTCCCGTGTTTGCATATTGATGAAAAACAATCAGCTTACATTCTAGCCTGTGCACCGGCCTTACTTCCTGAAATGTTACATCGGGGAATTCCCCCTATGATTGAAATACAAAAAATTTAGTTCACTTGATTCGCTGCGCATCTTTGCGCACCGTCTGATTATCAATGAGAGCGCAAATTTCCGCCCACATAAAAAGGAGCAACACACAAAGCATTGCTCCCTTATTGTTCATCACATCGTCACGACGGGACGGCCAAATAATATTAATATTGTATGAATGATTAGCCCTACAGAAACAAAGGGCAATACCTTTGATTACTTTCGCCATCTCAACGGCTAAAATACTATTTGATACGGCAAAGATATAAAATTAGCGGATCATATCAAAATGCGGGTTGATGTCTCCACAAAATTGTGAACAGATATCCCTTTATTATTCAACAGCATATTTACAGCACCTTAAATAATAATCACTTAAATTATTGATATTGACTAATTATAGTGCTTTTCTTTGTAGAATTCTACAAATATCCATTTTCACTTGCAGAATTCCACATACCCCTTGTAGAATTCTACATATACATTTGTAGAAAACAACAAGGGGTATGTAGAAAACAGCACATAAAAGAATAATAAAGTATAATGTAAAAAGTTTATTAAAGTATAGAAGGGGAGGCAAGGGTGCTCGCATTGGCGAGCTCCCCCCCTCTGGAAAAAGATTATTTGCTATTTTTATAGACGTATTTCAGACTAAAAAGATTCAAGTAATATTCAAAAACGCTGAAAGAATCCGATGTGTCATCATAAGATAAAAAGTAGTTCATAAAATTCTCCGGCTTTTTTTCTTCTTTGAGAACCGAATCGGTGTAAGCTGTAAAGGCATTACAAATTGTATTGTCATCATATAATTGCGACAGGCGATCCAACCTCCTTTCAATATGCTTGTTTCGTTGAAGCTGGCTTGCGGATTTCCCCCATTCCGGCTTTTTACCCGTCAAATCACCCTTATTGTACATTATCCGCCTTTTCTCGTACATATCGTTCAACAACTTATAGATTCTATCAGAAGATATTCCGCTCACAGGTTTATTCTTTTGCTCTCTGACGGACTTTCTTTGCTCTGTTGACAGATATTTCATGTACTCTATAAAATCCTTGAATATGGGAGCTTGGGCGTTTATTATCTCACATAAAACATCCTTATCTGATAAGACGTCAAAATCAACCCTGAAAAAGTTTACACGCCCTCTGGTTTCCCTGTTTTCCCGGACTTGGGAATAAAGAAATCCCATCTCTTTAAATAAAGTGAAAATGACATTTTGCCGGGTACGCTTGACCCTAGTCTCTTCCTCGATACGTGCCTGAGAGTAATGGAAATCTTGATATTTAAATGCTACCTGTTTGACTATCAGCCAGTCAAACAAGACAACTTCATCAGGAGACAGTCTGTAGGATTGTAACCGAATTATATTTGTGCACAATGGAATTTCCGGTGCATTTATTTTTTTCATATCTTTGCTCTGGATATTTTGAATTGTAATTAAGTGTTATTAAACGCCCGCACGGTTAGCAAATCATGTGCGGGCGTTCTCTTTTATCAAATCCTTACAGGTCCCTATTCAGGCTCATAACCTTCGTAATAGTAAGATTGAGTGATGCCCTTAAAAATCACCTCTCTATCGTCTACCCGGTTGGTTAGTCCTTGATGTAGCAAAGTTCGCAGTTCCAGATCATTGATTGGGCTTCTTTCCATAGCTTGTAAATAGAGAACCTTATCTACATTCTGCCAATCAATCACCATGCCAAGACGTTTCTTTAGAATCATATCAAGCCAAATACGCATAGTACGTCCGTTCCCTTCCATAAATGGATGAGCGATATTCATCTCCACGTATTTAGCTATAATTTCCTCAAATGTCGTTTCCGGCATTTTCTCTATTACCGGGAGCATCACATCAAGATACATGCAGTTGGCAAAACGAAAGTTTCCCTTTGCTATATTCAAGGTACGTATCTTTCCGGCAAAGTCATACAATCCCTCAAACAGATAGCGGTGTATGTCACACAATCCTTTTACGGTTCCTACCTCAATGCGATCTATATCGCCAGTTTCAAACAAGGCATGAGCTTTTACAAGGCTCAACTTATCTATTTCATTTGTATTCATATTCTATTGCATTATGGATAAATATCTTTGTAAAGAGGCTATTTCGGCCTCAACAACAAGTTTTTGAAAGGCTTCCGGCTTATTCTCTGTATGAGATTCTTCCAGTGCTTTATAATAGCTTATTTTATCCTCATTGCTGCCTTTTAAAGTAACCAGTGTATACCCATTCCGTAAAAGATAAAGGTTCATCAATAAACGTGACGTTCGCCCGTTTCCATCAATAAACGGATGAATACGTACAAGTTCGTCGTGAAGATATACGGCTATAAGTACCGGATGTACTTTTTCTTCTTCCATCTGCCGGAACTTTATCATAAAATCCTCCATTTGCTTCTGTATCAAATAAGGTTGTGGCGGCATGTGGGTACTACCGGAAATCATTACGGGAACGGTACGGTATTTCCCGGCATTTTCACGGTCTATTCCATGCAAGATAAGAGCGTGTATTTCTTTGATAGTACGTTCGCTTATCTCTATATCCTTCTTCGCTATATCTTTGATATAATCAATAGCCTCGCTATGATTGATAGCCTCCAGATGTTCACGCATAGACTTGCCGGATATGGTAACGCCTTCATTTACTACTAAAGCGGTTTCCTGTAATGTAAGGGTATTGCCTTCGATTCGGTTACTTTCGTAAGTATATTCTATATCTAAGGCATCCTGTATCTTTTGCAGCGCATCTTCCGGTAATGGACGTAAAGCGGATAACTCTCCTTTGAGTGTATCGGCTTTATCTAACAACAGTTTTAAATCTTCATTCATGACTATTCTACTTTGATACTATAAAACAATTTCCCCGCTTTCTATTCTATCCAGTAACCGGGACAAATCCGGCACACTATTTATATTGTAATTGGTATCTCTTATGCGGATCACTCCAATAATACCACCGGAAGAAGAAGATGCAAACAGTTCTGTAATATCAACCTCTAAAGCATTGGCAATCTTTTCCAGTGTTTCAAGCGTTGGATTTCCATTTATAGCCCGGCTTAAACTTTCTCTTTTCATTTCCATTTTATCGGCAAGGTCTTGAATTGTAAGCCCTTTTTCCTTACATAGCTCTTTTACTGATAGTTTCATAATTATGTGATATTAGATGTTACAGTTGCAAATATACTTACATGAAACGTATATTATCACATTCAGCCAGTTAAGTAACGTTAAATATCAAATTTTATATGATTTTTATTTTGAAAATGTGATAATAAGAGTTACATTTGCATCATCGAAGTAACATTAATAATCACGAAATATGAAAAGATACGATTTAAGCAAAATAATGAAGAGAGCTCACAACCTTTACAAAAACGCCCGTGCAAAGTACCCGACATTCGCCGATGCACTTCGTAAATCTTGGAGTATGGCAAAATTTGAGGTTAAAGTAGCTGAAGAACGCCAGGCAATCGAAGCGGAGACAAAAGCACGTGAAGCAAAGGTACGTGAAGAGAACGAGCAAGCCGCTATTAGTTCGGTTCTCCTTCAGGCACAAATCGAAGCCGACCGGATCAGAAGAGAAGCGGAAGCCAAAGCGGAACGCATGAAAGGCGAGATAGCAGCACGCAAAGAGGGCATCTCTTATAATGAGTATCAAAACCGTATTAGTCGTGCAATGGGCTACGGGTGTGGCTCGTATTGCGGTGATTGATTATTAACCGGATGGGGTCGTAAAACGCTACCCCATCATAAAATATACACTATGACAGAAACAAAGGTTTATAAACTCAATGATAGTATTTGCGTTGAGGCTTTTACAACATCTTTAGGAATAGAAGGAATAAAATATCAAGTATTCGAATACGAAGAGTACACAGCAATAGAAGTGACCGGCACACCATTAGAAATAATAAGAGCCTCATCAATATACCAACAGGTTACAACCATTAAATTATAACGAGATGGAGATAATAATAGCATTAGGGTGCTTGTATACTGGATATCGGCTTTTCAAGAAGCCCGGTGAAGACTTCTTTGATATTTAATCAATTATGAACGCTACACTAATTATTTGTATCATCCTTCTTGCTTTCTGCATCTGGGATGAGATGTTTAACGATAACAATAGAAATCAATATAATTAATATAAAATAATAACATTATGGAATTTTCAGAAATTGGAGAAAAGTTTGAAGGTCTGACAGCAGACCAAGTTTGCAACCTTGCAAAGTTTGGCAAAGAGATTTTAGAAATAAACGGCACTGTTACATTAGCAAGATGTTTACTTGAAGTTACTCCTACGCTCATGGATGACAACAACTACAGAGAAGCCGGATGTATCGTCTTAGCAATAGCGAAAGCGGCCATAGAGCTGGATCACCAATGTTGGGGTGAGCACAAAACACTTTTAGGGCTTACCGGAGTGGATATTGATGATTACTGTTACGGGTTAAAGGGTGCACAAGAAATTACAGTGTATGGGAATGATAATTGAACCCGCCAGCAAAGAGCGGGTAGAAGAAGGAGAGCAGTTCATTGAAAGACTGTTGAAGATTCTACAGAACAACGATAAAGTTACGGTTAACATTATGTATTGCCAAACTTGCGTTATTGACAGACTGGAAACTGTGGAATCCGGCACTAGTTATAACGTAAATCTAGGCAAAGACGGTTATACCGTACTAAATGAAAAGATTTACAACTCACATCAATAAAGGGATATTATGTACGCATCATTAGAAGATGAAATAAGAGCGGCAATAGTCGTCATGAAAAGACAGAATGAAGAGGCACGCAAAATCAATGCGGAAATGAGAAAACGTAATTCGAATATGATAAGTAAAATGCTTGACGAGATGGAAGATATGACTAGATATAGCCGCACTATGTCACAATCTCAAATGAGGATAATAAGATGCACTGGGAAGAGCAATCGTGCGAAATTCGACCTTAAAACGCTTAATCAACATTTGATAAAATAAGTTTGTGCCAGGGGCCACGGTCCGACACATGAAAGTTGACGCCATCAACAAAGCCACCCCGGTAACAATAAAGTTGCCGGGCTTACATTTAAGCCTGTTAGAAGCATTTAAGCGTTAAAAGACCAATTTTTTTTATGAATAGGACTTGCAAGTTCTTGAAGAATTATCAAGGATTTATTTAAAAACTTTCGAATTATGAACATACATCAAACATTACCCCGTACCGATTGCACCCACTTTGCCAAATGTGGTGAACGCTCCATAGCCTATTGCCGGAGATATGGTGCACGTGAATGTACTTCTTGCCAGCTGGTTAAACGGAAACCAAAGAACCGGGTTATAGTGGACGGAGTAGAACGGAAGAGGTGCACACATTGCGGCAAGGTTCTTCCCCTTCATCGCTTCTATGATCGCACGGTGTTCCGGAACGGCAAAAGCTATCATTTAAAAACGTCATGGTGTCGCTTGTGTATGTCCGGAACTCAATGCGAAAGAAATAAAAGAAAATCACTGGAACAAAATTCTCGATTAGTGAATATAAAACAATAGTTTTAATTAACCGGGTGGAAGAGCCAGATCCGTTTTGATAGAAATTTGTATCTTTGTGATCTATGGAAATAGGAACGACTATCAGCACAATATAAGGAGAACGTTACACAAAAGGTTTTCGTATTGTTGTATGATAGCCGTTCTACTTTGTATAATCAATGCTTTCTTATATCTTTGTAGTCGAAATCATGAACTATTTTTTATGTTGGTGCAAAACTAAATAGATTCATTTATTGATATTTTGTGTTTGTGTGCTTATGCTGTTTCGTCGTGAGATGAGGCGGCATTTCTTATTTACCCGTATTCCTTTCAGGGTTTGCGATTTTAGAGCTTTCTCTTTTCGGATGATAGTTTCTTTATCCGATGTAACGCTTGGCGTCAAACGGAATATTTTTAGCATATTTGTTATCAAGTTTAAAAAGAAAATTGTTTAGGCGCAAATAGGATGCTAATTCAGCCATCATGTCAGCCTCAACCTTTAATTTACGATATAATCATAACGTATTTATTTTAGTTTTATGTTTTACGGCACATCCTGACGGAAAAACAACATAAAAAAGAAAAAACAAGATAAAAAATTAAACAGAAACACATTATATTTGCATCCTGAAAACAAAGGATGTATAAAATTATAGTAGAAAATAGTAAATAACTAATTTAAGATGACATGAAAACATAGTATAATAAACAGAACCGCTATAAAGAACTTTATAGCTTCGGATATAAAACATTCACAATAAAGCCTTTATGTTTACTATGAGAAGTGATCGAGTACAAGCATTAATCGAAATAGTCTTATATATAATCAACAAGACAGGAGGAATTGATTATCAACGCCTGTTTATAATACTATACTTTGGCAATCAGCGGACCCTTTTGGAATGGGGTTAACCAATGATAGCAGATAAATTTTATGCACTTTCTCATGGCCCTGCACCAATAGAATTATACAAGGCGATCAAAGGGAATAAAACCGTTTTGTCTGATTTTAAAGATAACGTTTATATCTCCCAGTACTATTTGCTACCAAAGCGTCAAGCAAATATAGACTATCTTTCTATATCCGACATGGAAATACTAGAGGATTGCATTACAAAATACGGAAATATGAGTTTTGTCGAATTGGAATCCGTTTCACATCCTAACTGTTGGAAAGTTGCTAAAGAGAACCCGAAAAATCCTCTTATAGAAACTGCTGATATTGCCCGGGATGGTGGCGCAAATGAAAAACTTATTGAATATATTAATGAAATGATTGAATTTGATGAATTAATGGCATGATCCGTTTATTAACTTATCTATACGTGCACCGTCGTGATGACAGGAGTAATCAAAGGTTAAGCCCCGATTTTTCCCTATGGGGCTGACTGGAAATATTTAGTTTTTGTGTATTAGTGGGATATTTCGTCGTGATGATGCAATATCCTTTCAGTTATTAAACATATACGTTAGGTTAATAATGCCGGTGGCTTGTGTAAGGTAGTCGGTATTTAGATTTCAACACTGGGAAATTCCCCTGTTTAGTTGTTTTTATATGCTTGTTTTGTATATAGCAAAGCCTCCACCCGTGATGGTCCGAGGCTTTATTTATATCAAATCTAAACAACATCCTTTTAAACGGTTTGCAAACGGTTATAAATTACTCAAATATGCACTGTTTTTCAACTTATAGATATTTATCCATATTTACATTATTCGCTTAGATTCCAATAGGTGATTATTCCCACCTTATAACTAGAGAAAACGAACAAAACACCCTAAGATTACCCTAAGGCTAAACTAAAGAATTACGGCAAGGGAAATGCGATTTTTGATAATCCTCATGTTCTATAACTCCAAATAACCGTTATTTGGAACTACAACACACTACAAAGATTTTTCCGTAGTCATTCGCACGTGTGAAAGAAAGTCTCCAAAATGTGGATTTTGTGGAGGCTATAAAAAAGGGGAATGAAATAAACATGAAGATTTTTTGGGGGTCATTACACGTGTGAGAAGAAAATCCCACTTTCCTACTCTAATTTTGTAGTACCAATGTAGTACCATTCTCAATCAAGAGCAAAGAAAAACCCCTCCAGAATTCATCCGAAGGGGTTACTTGAGGTTCCTGGCGGATTCGAACCGCCGTACACGGTTTTGCAGACCGCTGACTAAGCCACTCATCCAAGGAACCATTATTTCTCGTTTGCGGTTGCAAAGGTAGTACAAATTTTGAAACTACCAACTATCCGCAGCAATTTTTCTTTGTACTTTTTTTCTTTACATCACACTCTCCGCGTTTCTTGTCCATCATATCCTTTAGTTCACAGCCACTTACACAGCTGTCACAAGGATTCTGATTTTCTCGCGTACGACGAAAAAAACGAAATATTCCATATATGACGCGGGCAATGCAGAGTACAACCAGTACTCCGACTACCCAATCTTGCCAATTATTCATACAAACAATCCTCCAATCTGATAAACAGCAAATGATACAAGCCAAGCCAATCCCGTTGTGTAACAAGCAGCAAAAAGCGCCCATTTCCAACTACCCGATTCCTGTTTTATAGCCGCTATCGCCGCAATACACGGGAAGTAAATCAATACAAACAACATATAACAGAAAGCAACCAATGGAGTAATCGGAATTCGTTCTGCCAAACTTACTGAATCAGCATCCGGATCATCTGCATATAAGACACCTAATGTACTTACTACCAATTCTTTCGCTCCCACACCGGAAAGCAGGCCAATACCTAGTTTCCAATCAAATCCCAGTGGTTTTATAACTGGCTCTATACCACGTCCCAACTGGCCGATATAAGAATTTTCCTGCTGCTCGGCAACTGTTTCATAAGCATCATGATTCGGATAATACCCCAAGAACCAGATTATAATAGAAGCAATCATAATAATGCCTCCCATCTTTTTCAAATACTGTGCTCCCTTTTCCCATGTGTGGCGGAAGATCGATTTTGCTGTCGGCATCCGGTAAGGTGGAAGTTCCATCACAAATGGAGTATCATCACCCTTCACCAGAAACTTGCTAAACAAGCGGGCCATTACCACAGCCAGTACAATACCAATCACATAAATACTTAACAACACCAGACTTGCATTATTCGGGAAGAAAGCACCCACCAACAATAAATAAATTGGCAGACGCGCACTGCAAGACATCAAAGGATTTACCAACATTGTAATAAGACGGCTCTTCCGGTTCTCAATAGTACGGGAAGCTATAATAGCAGGTACATTGCATCCAAATCCCATAATCAAAGGAATGAATGATTTTCCGTGCAATCCCATTTTATGCATGATTTTATCCATGATAAAAGCTGCACGAGCCATATAACCCGAATCTTCCATAAGAGAAATGCAGAAATACAAAATCAAGATATTAGGCAAAAAGACAATAACCGCTCCTACCCCACCAATAATTCCATCAATCAGCAAATCTTTAAATGGACCTTCCGTCATATTATTGCGCAACAAGTCACCAATCTGCTCAACAAGCCATTCAATCCCCATCATCGGATATTCTCCAATGACAAACGTACCTTCAAACATCAGATACATAAAAAGGAAGAAAATAGGAAATCCCCAGACACGGTGAGTTACGATCGAATCCAGCACTTTTGTTGTCTGCGCCTGCTCCAAGTGATTATCCGTGAATGTCTCTTTCAGTGCACCACTGATAAATCCATATTTAGCATCCGTAATAGCCGATTCACAATCCTCATTCATTGTATCCTGAACACGCTTCGACATTTTGTCACGAACATGGAATATCTCATCCGCATTTGGCAATGTGCGCACAATGCGCTCAATGTCAGGATCATTCTCCAACAATTTAATGGAAAGGAAACGGGTAGAATATTTATGACGGATAAATTCGTTTTTGGACACTTCACTTTTTACAGCTTCAATCGCTTTTTCGATATCAGGACCGTGATTGATATGAATATGTCGGAATACACGCCCCGTCTTTTTATGTTCACGTACATAATCTTCCAAATGCTCTTCCTCGTGGTTCTTACGATCTTCCAGAGAATCATGCCATTCGGTCAAATCCTTAAGAACTTCCGGATTCATATTTCCCTGTTTATCGAAGAAGTCTACTCCTTCATACAGATTGATAACAACATGAAACAAGGTATCCAATCCACGATTTTTCTTACTGACAGTAGGCAACATCGGCACCCCGAACAACTTACTCAACAGATGATAATCCAATGTATTTCCACTGGCTTCCAACTCATCATAAATATTCAGAGCTACCACCATGCGGACATTCATATCTATCAATTGAGTAGTCAGATATAAGTTTCGCTCCAGATTAGAGGAATCGACTACATTAATAATCACGTCCGGAGTTTCATCGATAATATGACGACGCACATAGATTTCTTCCGGCGTATAAGCAGACAAAGAATAAGTTCCCGGCAAATCGACAATACGAAAATGATAGCCTTCGAAATCAAAATAACCTTCTTTGGCATCCACGGTTACGCCGCTGTAGTTTCCAACATGCTCATGAGCACCGGATGCAAGATTAAATAAAGAAGTCTTGCCACTGTTCGGGTTTCCGACCAAAGCAACATTAATGGTACGGCGTTTACCTAACGCCAACCGTTTCATATCTTCTTCTTTTACTGAAAGGTCTTCAGGCAATCCTTCATGATAAACGGTCTTCTCGGCCAGTTTCTTTGCTTCCTCTTCGCTGATAACTTCGATCATTTCAGCTTCCTGACGACGAAGAGAAATTTCATAACCTAAAACTTTATATTTTATGGGATCTTTTAGCGGAGCATTCAACAGCACTTCAACCGTTTTACCTTTAATGAAGCCCATCTCCACAATACGTTTACGAAAACCACCGTGCCCCAATACCTTTACAATAACACCTTTTTCTCCTGTTTTTAATTCGGACAAACGCATAACTCTCAAAATTTTTGGCAAAGATAATTCATAACTTCGGAGCATGCAAATTATTTAGAATGTTTTTAAATAGCAGCTTTTTTCATCCTCTAAAAGATTCAGAAAAAATAAAAAAACTTATTGATAAACTCGTATCTTTGCAGGTATGATACAACAACGCGTTACAAAATATATAGAAAAGGAACATTTATTCTCACCAGATGATAAAATCCTGGTCGCATTGAGTGGTGGTGCCGACTCGGTGGCATTACTATATATTCTGCATACAGCAGGCTATCATTGCGAAGCCGCACATTGTAATTTCCACCTGCGAGGCAAAGAGTCAGACCGGGACGAGTTATTTGTCCGCCAACTTTGCGAAAGAATGGAAATCCATTTACATACCATTGATTTCAACACGACCCAATATGCAACGGAAAAACACATTTCGATTGAAATGGCCGCACGGGAACTCCGCTACCAATGGTTCGAGAAAATTAGAAAAGAATGTCAGGCAGATGTTGTCGCTGTGGCCCATCACCAGGATGATAGCATAGAAACTATACTACTTAACCTGATTCGGGGAACAGGAATTACCGGTCTGTTAGGAATCCGCCCCCGCAATGGAGCCATCGTACGCCCTCTGCTTTGTATCAACCGGGAAGAAATAATTCGTTACCTGCAAAACATCGGACAAGATTATGTGACAGACAGCACCAATCTAGAAGACGAATATACCCGTAATAAAATCCGGCTCAATCTCCTTCCTCTCATGCAGGAAATTAATCCGTCAGTCAAAAACACTCTGATAGACACGAGTAATTATCTGAATGATGTAGCTACTATATATAATAAATGTATAGAGGAAACTAAAAAGAAAGTCATTACAGCAGAAGGTATCCGAATCAGTGATTTAGTAAAGGAACCGGCACCCGAAGCCATCTTATTCGAAGTCCTGCATCCTCTAGGATTCAATTCCGCACAAATCAAAGATATCGCCCATTCGCTTCATAGCCAACCGGGCAAGCAATTCTGTAGCAAAGAATGGAGAGTGATAAAAGACAGAGAATTCCTATTAATAGAAACAGTTGAATCTGAAAATGAGACTCTTCCTCCTTTTCAAATTATCAAAGAAGAAAGAGAATACACCCCGGATTTTCTCATTCCACGTGAAAAGGAAATTGCCTGTTTTGATGCCGACAAACTGAATGGAGAAATTCATTACCGGAAATGGCAGCCGGGAGACACTTTTATTCCTTTTGGAATGAAAGGAAAGAAAAAAATAAGCGATTATCTGACCGACCGCAAATTTTCTATCAGCCAAAAAGAACGCCAATGGGTACTCTGCTGTGGAGAACACATCGCATGGCTGATAGGCGAACGAACAGACAATCGCTTTCGTATTGATGAAACGACTAAGCGCGTCGTGATTTACAAAATAGTCTGAGGCAACTTCCGTTTCTTGAAGCAATCTGATAACAAAGCTGCAAAAGGAGTATCATACACCCTTGCTTTCCTAACGCAAGCTTTTACACAAGCGCAACATTTGATACATTTAGCCTCATCCGTATGTAGCTCGTCCCCTTTCGTTATAGCCCCTGCCGGACAACGGACCACACATAACCCGCAATGGGTACACAAATCCTCATCTTCCACCCAAGGAACGCGGGGAAGCGGTGTACCACTTTTACGTAACTTGATGACTTTCCTCAAAAAACGAAACAAAGGAAAGAATGGTTGACTCGGACGTTTGATAGCACGTACATCCACCGGATAAAGGGTATCCATACTATCAGCTGTCTGTATTTTTTCCATGATTTTCTTCCCAAACTCCGCAGCAAAGGCTAAATCCGATTCATCAGGACGTCCCACTGCAATCGGGTATTTGTCGGTACTATATGAATGTTCTCCAATAAAAGTTGCCCCGGCAATTACTTTAAATCCGTGAGGAATAGCAAAAGCATCCAGTTCCATTAAAGCTTTTTCATAAGCGCGATTTCCGTAAACCACTACCAAAACGGTAGGAGTACCCACTCCACGGATATACTGCAAACGTTCCATTGCCAAAGGAGCGACATGTCCTCCATACACAGGCACTACAATAATAGCCAAAGAAGATGTAGGAATCACTATTTCATCCGCAATCTGCTGCGTTACATTAATAGGAAAAATATTTTTTATGCCCGTCCCGTGAACAATCGCCTCCGCAACTTGTTTAGATGTGTGTGTAGGCGAAAAATAAATTAAATGAGCTTCAT
>OGFO01000353.1_pt1 | contig 34342 bp, 29 predicted proteins | sample 1570981 | NCBI WGS metagenome assembly OGFO01 (sample SAMEA2581955, study PRJEB24529) | metagenome | biome: Human gut stool | place: China | collected 2011
TGTCAAAGATGGATGAACTGGGATTCGGTAACTGTACAAACACTCGTGCTTGTGAGGCTGAATGCCCGAAGAACATCTCTATCAGCAACATCGCCCGCTTGAACCGTGACTTCATCATCGCAAAATTAAAAGACTAGAAATTGCTAGATTTCGAGAGCGAGAGCTTAATTTGATTAATGACAGAATCCCCTGCCGGCTAGTCCGACAGGGGATTTCTTTATATATGAATGGATCATGATTATTATTAATAATCAGTTATCATGAACGGTTTTGTCCACGCAAATTACGTGGAGAAGCGCCAAAAGATTTCTTACAGAAATTAGAGAAATGAGGTAAGGACTCAAAACCATATTTATAGCATATCTCGGAAATACTATAAGCAGAATTATTCAAGTCATCGAGAATACCCTCTTTACGGCGTGCCAGCATCCATTCATAAACTGGTTCATGAAAGACATTATTGAAAATACGACGGAATGTGCTAAGGGTATATCCTCCTAATTGAGCTAGTTCTTCTACAGTCTTTACTTTCTTATAGTTTTGAATAACAAAGTAGTGGAAACTATTGATGTACTTAGAGAGCGGATGCACCAGACTCGAGAGGTCATAATCAGAATAATAATACCCCAACACAAATGCCAACTCTTTCCGCTTGAGAGACAACAAATCCCGACAGACTTTATTTCCTTTTAAATAAGTGATGGAACCCTGCAAAAAATATTGTAGTTCAGGAACTATCTTTATTGGGGAATAGATAAGTGGAGGTGATACATCTTTCATTATATGATTGAAACGAGAATCACAAAACAATTCCGGTTGAATAAAACGATAATAGATGCACTCACATTCGAGCATGGCAAGCATCTCAAATGTAGAATCAATAGCTTGAAGTATAAATTCACCTTCTTTGAGCATGGTACCGGCATATTCCTTACTATTAACCAGCATTTCTCCTTTAATCAAGAAAAGAATAAAATTTTCCTCACACCTCTGAGCTGGTTTATGAAAACCACGCTGATAAATAACATGAGTAATAGCATTGCTCACTGCTTTCGGACATATTTGACAATCCCAAGTTCCTTGACAAATAGATGGCATAAGCTGGCTGTGTTTGTATTTGTTTATGCTGCCAGCAAAATATATGAAATCTTTCATATAGCCATAAAAAATGGGAAGAAAAGTAAAAAATAGATTAGGTCAGAGAAAAAACAAACCACCAGATACACATTGACTGCAGGTGATATGACTACTGAAATAAACATAGCCTATTTATTATTTCATTGGATAATTAATAAATTGACATAAAGTATAATACTCTGTGCCATTTTAAACCTACTCGAAATAATAAAAAAGCTTAGCTTTTCTGTTTTGAAAAACTAAGCTCCAAAATTCTTAATTTAAGGAATGTTTAAGCATTCTATTTCTACGCAATTAGTTATTCCACTGTAGGAGCTACAGGCGCTTTTTCCTGATTACTCTCAACCCATTCATCTATTTTAGTAACATCCCATCCAATAGTTGTAGCATCATTTGTTAAAGACAATGTATAACGTATACTTTTACCTACTCCCCATACAGCATCCTTCAAGTCAACTTCTTTAGGAGTAGCTCCTGTCGCATACACCTCATCACCATTTTTATCAGTGACACTATAGCTTACTAATATTTTCCCTGCCGTCAATGTTTGAGGCAATAACATTAAAGATTCAGTACCTATATTTTTACCCGTTGTTGTCCCTTGAACTACATTATTTGCAGTAACATCATCCAAAGGATAAGTATATGTTGCAGATCCGTCCAAAGAAGTCCAAGTATTATCTATATATTTATATGTTCCTTTATTACTTACTCCCTCTATTTTTATTTCAGATACAGTATAAGTTAAATTATCAGTATTTTTTGATTTTATAGCAAATTGAATCTGTGTAAGTACATGCGAAAACGTGAAATTAACACTCGAAGCATTTTTTGTCTGATCTGTTACCTTAGCCGTGAGCAAATCTTCTTGTCCAGATGCAGCATCAGCAATTTGATAATCAACCAATGTAGGATATTTATCTGTATCAGTAGCTGTTAATGTTAATGACTTAGAAGAAGAATATGCAAAGAATTGAATATTTCCCTTAGAAGGCCAGTAATATGTAGCAGACGTCCATTTACTAGCACCAGAATCCCATGAAACAAGTGCATTCTCTATTATCGACTTATCAAGAGTTCCAGTTCCAACAACAGCATCACCTGTATTATATGCATAAACATGAAAACCTTGATCTTTTAATTCTTGAAGCTTCATCTCCGTAGCTCTTGTAGCATTACTAACTATACTCTCAAAGTTTATGACCGCATTCTGTCCTGCATTCTCAAATTCTTCATTCTGTGAGCAACTCGTAATTGCTAAAGCAGCTGTAACTGCCAATAAAATTTTCTTCATAACTGTATTTTTTAAGTTTATAATATTGTTATATTTTGTTTATAGCTTCTATTTTATGTAACAGGTAACTCAACATTATCTTCGGGCCCCCATCCATCAACATTTCCTCCCATGCCTCCACCTCCATCAGGATTTGGCGGTGTTTCCGGTTTTTCTACCTCAATCTTATCATCAGGCAGTAGCTCAATCTCGGGTGGTGGGGTTGGCTTTCCATCTTCCCCCGTTCCAGTATCTTCAAGCGTACCTATTGTTTCAGTAACATCAATCGCTGCCTCTTGCACCGTATTATCCGTTTTGATAAATCTCAAGATCAACTTTATATCGCCTACACCACGGGAAGTTGCGCTCCTTGATTCTGATATTCGTGTCGGGACTGACATTTCCTTTGCCTGCTTGAAAGCTGTGAAATACGCCACTACCTTATTACCATCTTTCTTTACCTCAAAATAGATAGGCTGCGAGGAAGATGCTCCATAACCTTTACCAATGTGGTAACAATCAGATAGTCCATTAATACACCCTACGATTGTTGTTACGTATTCCAAACCTTTGACCTCTACCGCAAAAGAATACTTCTTCACTACCGATTCCAGTTTCCAATCCAAAGAAAGCACCTCTTCACTTTTATCTATTTTCAGTTCATCAATATTCAGCACATACAGTGAGTCCGGTGACCAAACCATCTTTTCCGTTCCTGCAATCCCTAAACCATTGCAGTTTCCTGTATAAGCTTCTATCGTTTCATAGGACTCTTCTCCTCGGATACGTATGGACTCCGTATTATAGTTGTAAGCTACAACCGAATATCGTCCCGGAGGAACTTTCATTTCTCCACCTCGTACCGAAAGGTACCTGTCCACTTTTTTACCCTCACCATCTTTCGGATAAAATATAACCCGGATACCTTCTGGTAATTTATCTGTTACTCCATCCCAGTTTAATGAAATTTCTACCCCACTTACAGGATAATCATCCAATATATCGCGACGGCTACACCCGTTTAGCACCAGCAGCGAGGACAGAAGCACAAGAAGCATGAATCTTGCATTTCGCATAACGCCCTCCTATCTCTTTGTTGTTATCAACCATACCAAAGAAACTTTTGCTTTGGTAGGACCAATAAAGTTATAACGCCCACTATTTGTCCATACAATATCCCCCTCATAAGGAGTATATTTCTTATATTCTGTTGTCAAATACCCTATGCCAAGACTGAATTCAAGGGAAAAGTGCTGTGCTAATTGCTTTGCATATCCATAAGTCACTCCAGCAGCTCCATAGTACTTACCCTGATACCCATCTCCACGTAACTGGAAATCGTATATTCCACCTTCAGCATAAAGTCCAATAAAATGTCCGGTCAATCGGTCGCGCTTCTGCCGGTTTCCCAGCCAAAAACGTCCTTCCATGCCTCCAGAAAGGAGCTGATAGCAGAAATCGTGTTTACTATTCAACCACCACGGACATTTATATTCAGTATTCAAAGACCACCTCTTACCTATCGGAATTTCTACTTCTATATTCGGTGCCAATGCCAAATCATATAATAGATTGTTCTTTACTGCAAGCACTGTTTTGCTTTTCACCGGCTCTTCTGCCTCCGACATATCGACCTCACAGGTCTGTTTATCTTCACTTTCTCCCACAGGCTTATCAGGTTGATTCTTCGGAAGCGCCTCTTCCTGATTCGAAACAAACAACCCGGAGACAGAAGATACCGGTTCAAAAGCCTCTCTATCTATTATCCCAGTTTCTCCGACAATCGTTATAACAGACCGCCTCAATTCCGGAAATACATTACGAACCATATATCGGTAGGCGGCTCCCCGATTTAGCTTACGCAACAGTTGCTTTCTTTTGGCGATATCATCCTTATGATAGTCAATCAACATCAGCACTTCTTCCCGGTCGGGTAAGTTGGTGTCAGATACCACCAACTTACGAAACTCCAACCAATCCTCTCCCTTTGAACAGAAATGAATCTTATCAACATTATTAACTAATTCATATCGCCTCAAGAATTCCTTTATCGAGTTGTTTCTCTTAGTAACCAAACTTTTATTATAAGATTCGCCACCATCAGGAGAAACAAAACTCACTACATTTAACGCTGTTATATATTTCGTATCCGAATTTCCGGACAACAAGGAATCTAATGCTATAATTACCTCTTTATTACTCCTATAACAATGATTCACATTCGTTTCATTCGCATCGAAATATATCACAACCCGTCGGATTGTATCATTAATAACAGTAAAAAATGGTACCGCAGCATACCCACTTTCTGGAAGGCTTAACAAAGCCATAAGAATAGCCAAGATAAAGATACCATGTTTCATTGTCGTTCGTTTCTGTTGACAAATATAGAAGTTAGAAAATAAATCAAATCATACTTTCAGGAAAAAATACAGGCCCTGAAAGGTTCTGTGAAACGATTGAAACGATTTTGCAAGTTTGAGGAGTATAAAAGGCAGAAAATCATATAAAAAGAATGCACAGATTACCAATCTATCGATCGATTCTCTGTGCATTCACTAATTAAAAGCTTGCTTTCATGCAAAGCCCAGTCCAATTATGCAGCCGGGTCCGGTGCTTCCCCGTTGCCATCATCGCCCGAATCAGGGTTACCCCCATTATTCCCCCCATTACTACTTCCGTCTGTATAATCCGTTTCAATTTCCGCACGGCGGGTAATACTCATATCTTCCAGCGTATTTTTGAAGATTTTTCCCGGATAGAATAAGATCTTTCTCTGAACGATCGACTTGGATGAGACCTCCTTTTCGTCATCCGTACTCTTAGCACGGATAGTAGGAGTGAAGATACCAAACTCACCCATCTGCACGCTCTTTCCATCATCAATATCCTCCGCCATCTTATCCACCAGACCACTGACGACCAAATCTACCACCTTACGATGGACACCACAAAGCTCACTCACTTTCCGACACATCTTTGCAAAATTCACCTTACCGGAACGAACCGATTTTGCCACATACTTTTCGTTTTTGTCCTTGTCAAAACCGAACACTCTTTTTGTTACTACGTACTCTAAACCCATAATTGTTAAAGTTTAATTGGTTAAAAAAATAAAGGTTATCTGTTTGTCATTCTCTTTGTTTGAATGACTCTGCAAAGGTATATCAACCGTAAAACGTCCGGTCCCCTTTTGTCTCCTTTATGTCTCCTTTCATCGTTTGGAATCAATTATTATCGGAAGAGAATATTGCTAGTTATCAACAGGATATATCAAAGAATTATTTTTTTCATAAAATGCGTATTTTCCATGTTCAACACTCTAACTTATCAATGGATAGCCATTGAAATTCTAACAGCTAAAAGCCTTCCTGTAACTTTTACATTGAATGTCTACAAACAAAGAAGGCTGCAACCTCATCACAGATTGCAGCCTGACCTTTTTATAAAGTAACCTATAGTCTAATTCTCATAGAAATCTCACGCAAAGATATCGCTCCGCAGAATATAACCGATAACATCTCCCTTACGTACGGTAGCGCCTTGTTGTGCACATATTTCCACCACACGTCCGGTAAATCCGGTCAGAATCTTTTCATATTCTCCCCATGGAGTAGAAAGGTAGCAAAAGACTTCGTCATGCTGATATTTACGCCCGATGAATGGCGCAATGGATGGTCCCTCTACGGAAACTTCCCAAAGTACCTGCCCGTTGTCAGGAGCAATAACCGGATCTGCCTTGGCACGTTTCAACTTCTTGATATCTTCCTCGGAATAACCACTCTTTGCCATGGATGCATCCTTAGCATGTTGTAATTCATCCTCAAAACGTTTCTTGGCAACACCCGACTTATAATCACGATACTGACGATCGTGCATAGCCAGTTCAAAAAGTTCTTCGTCATCCTCTCCATACTCCCAGCCATTCTCATCCATTTCCTTGCGATAATCATCCAAAGCATCCGGATAATTCAACTGCGGATCAGTATCGACAAACTCATATCCTTTAGACTTCGCCAATTCTATAATCTCCGGAGCAAGCTTACCCGGCAGCCGTCCACTCTTACCCAGAATCATATCCCAGGTATGGTTGTCTATCATTGTCCAGCGCTCTTCCCCTTTTACCAATTGCATAAGATTCATCAATGCAACATTCTTCACATACTGACTGAAAGGAGTCACCAAAGGAGGATAACCCAACTTAGGCCATACATATTCCACTTCGTCGAAAAGCATTACCAGCAGATCGTCAAGACTAAGTTCAGGTTCGTTCTTACTCCGTAATATCATATTGATACCGGAATGTACCCCTTTCAAATCTGCCATCATAGAACCCATCATGCCACCAGGCAAACCACATTTCAATAAAAGCGAAGACATATATTTGTTGGTAGGATCCATGAAGTAACCCAAAAAGTCATCTATGAATTCCTGCGTCATCGCACGAGCCTTCATATATGCTTTCATATTAATATCCGGAACCTGAAAACCTAAATCTTTCAACATTGCCTGTACCGAAATCACGTCAGGATGCACTTTACCCCAAGACATGGGCTCCATAGCCACATCAATAATATCCGCACCATTCTCGCAAACCTCGAGGATAGATGCCATAGACAATCCCGGTCCGCTATGACCATGATATTGTATCAATACATCCGGATGTTTTTTCTTGATAGTCCTGACCAGTTGCCCCAACATACCCGGGCGACCGATACCTGCCATGTCTTTCAAACATATTTCAGGTGCACCGGCCTCAATCAGTTGATCGGCAATTCGGGCATAATACTCAACGGTATGCACCGGAGAATATGTGATGCAAAGAGTCGCCTGCGGAATCATACCCGCTTCCAAAGCATATTTAATGGAGGGAATTATGTTTCTCGTCTCATTCAGTCCACAGAAGATACGGGTGATATCCACCCCTTGTGCATGCTTGACTTTATACATCAATTTACGCACATCTGCCGGAACCGGATACATACGCAATGCATTCAAACCACGATCGAGCATATGCGTTTGAATGCCCGCTTCTCTAAAAGGTGCGGTAAAAGCACGGACGGCTTTATTAGGATTTTCACCGTACAATAGATTCACTTGCTCAAAAGCACCTCCATTCGTTTCAACTCTTGTAAAACAGCCCATCTCAACAATCAATGGAGCTATACGTACAAGCTGGTCAACCCGAGGTTGATACTTACCGGAAGATTGCCACATATCCCGATAAACAAGACTGAATTTGATTTCCTTTTTCATCATAGCCAATAATAAGTGATTTTTTTCTTTGGTTAACTTCACATATACAAATATAAAGGTTTGTTTTGACATATAGTCAAAAATAACCTTTAAAAAATGGGTAAATAGAGATGTTTTACATCATAATGTCAGCAAATTATTTTCAAATACATCAAATTATTCTAAATAACAAATCAAATTGTTTAATGTTCGAAGATATATTCTTTATAAGAAACCTAAAATTTATCCCACTAACAATCAATAGAACAGACAAAACAATTAATTTCTCAAGAAATATGCTCATATTACATTGAACGTTTGAATCAAACTATAAATGAGCATCAAGAAATCAACTAACAAGTTTGTTAGTAACAAACTTGTTAGTTGATAAAAGAAGTATTATATTTACCCTAAACAGAGAAAAGAAAGTATTTGGAGACGCTCTCTATCTCACCAAGATAGAAACCCGATATTGGATAGAATATATCCAAAAACGTTTTGAGAAATCTTTCCGCTTATCAAATGAATTTTCTAAAAGCCATAATTGATGGAGTCCGCTCAAGATTCAGTAGTAAAGATATTATTTCAAAATATAATCTGGGGACTTCTGCTAATATCGTCCGTTTAAGAAATGCATTATTACAGAAAGAGCTTATCGAAATGGATGGAAAAGAAATAATACTAGCAGATCCAGTGTTTGGCATTTGGTTTAAAAAAGAAATTTTTCGTTAGATGTAATTTTATTAATATCAAAACGAAGGTGTGTCATAATGAATAATAAAACGCAAATTATCGCAGAAACAATTTCACAAGTCGTTGATTAACAAACAAATACAAATGAAATAATCTGCGATAATTTGTGTTAATCTGCGTTTTGATATTAATAACTAAAATGCATAAAAACATAGTAGATCACTCTACCAGTAATATGCTTTACCTTTTCAAAATAAAAGCAATGCTATCTCTGTCAAAAGTACAAAACATAATTACGCAGATAATTCAAAAGTACCCAAACCGTCATCATCATTGCCAATACAAACATAACAACACCGGCAATTACCAAAGCAATCCAATGTTGTGAATGGTCATCCGAATATTCTTTATGTCCGTCATTAAACTTATAAATTGTCCGTACCGTCTGCGCACCTGCCAACAGGCCGAATAATCCGGTGAAAATGCCATTATGGATATTCCCGCCGCCACGAAGCGCACGCTTATCGATCAGGAACTGGGGAGTTCTGCTTGCAACTATATAAAGCCCAGTAGCCACCAAAGTGGAAACCATCATGCCAACTCCCATCATCCAATACATCAGGATGCCGACAATAACACCCAGCCAAACCAATTTTTTAGAGCCGTCAAAATGACGCTCTTCCCCACTGTTTATCACATCAGTCAATGCGTTTAGCCGTTCTATTACCGCTTCGTCGGTAGGTTGCATTGCGATAACCTGATCTATCAAAAACGCCGACTGCTTGATTTGTTTCATTTTTGTCGGCTTCCTAAACTCGTCATCATCCGTTTTTTCAATTAGAGTCCAAGTGGCAAATGCCTCATCCATCAACCGCCACGCCTCTTCTATCTCTCCATCCGTCATCTTTTCCGGCATTCCGGCTGCTGCACGTTTATTCACCATATTTTCTACCGTAAAGACCTCTTTATAACGGGCTCCTTTATACCACACATACCCCATATGCCCTATAATGAATAAAACGATAGCGGAAGACAATATGAATTGAAAGATAGCCAAGATCTTCTGCCCCAAAGGTATTCCGTCGTCGGTGGCAGCATCAGCGATGGCCTCTTCCCCGCTACCGGCTTTCACAAGCGTCAAGCCATTAAATGCAGCATCCTTTCCACCTTTATCAAGTCCGGTAAAATATAATTTATCATCTTTATAAACGGCTTTGCATTGCCCCGAAATACCAGTATCAACATCCGGACGACCACCCACAAAACTCAAAATCAACTCATTTCCATTGATATTCCCAACATAAAATTCATAAGTTGACAATAGAGATTGCCGGCCACTGGGTTCCAGCATGTTTACCTCCATAAAACCATTACATCTGGCGTTCTCATTATAAGGATTCAACTGCCAGTTGCCATCGCAATTCAATGTCAACGTAACCGATAAATCACCTTCTTTATTTGCTCCTTGCCAGTCACCGGTGAAGGGTTCCTCTTGAGCAAATACATTAATAGAGACAAGCATCATTACAACGCCAAACAAATACTTCTTAATTTTTTCCATATCACAATAATGTTAATTAGTTTCTAATAGAAGTCAGTACTTCAGCACCTTAGCTGCCACATTCTTAAACTGTGGCATGGCCAGACCAATTGAAGCACCTATATAAGTAGGATCACAAATGATATATTTCTTTCTGTTTACCGTCACGTAATCCCCGTCAACAACTTCATCAAAACAGACCGCCGTTGCCATATGGTTGGGATACTCCAACAGCACGGCATCCAGTCCCATCAACGTATGTACTAAATAGAAATACAATACCGCACGATCCTCACAATCTGAATAAGGATAATAGAATAACTCATCCACAAAGAAAGGTTTCTCGTAGCCAAATTGCTCTCCGTCCGTCTTATAATCAAAAGCTGTCTGCACAAAGTTGATTAATATATTGGCAGCCTCCGACTGCTTCTTTCCCTGTATGGCCGCCTTCAATGGCGGAAGTAGCGTTTGCTGCACTTCCTCACTTACAGGAGCACCCACGTAGACAGAAAAGTCACATTGCGGATAATCCTTATAAAAGGAAATAAGCCCAGAGTTAACCTTAGAATGGACTCTAACAGACGGATAAGCCTTCGCTTGCAATTCCTTTTCAACATAAGTCCCCAAAAACTTTTGAGAAGCCCCCAAACTCATATCTATCTTGTTCTTTGCATTGGCAAAGTCACGATTATAAGTATAGATAGAATTGCTTTTATTTTTAGAAGTATCAAACCTGTAATAAGTTACTCCATTCAAAGTGATAAAACAAGTGGCATAAATCATGCAATCCGAAGCATAAAACAAAGTAAGACGACTATCCATACGAGCCACTTTCACTTTATATCCCGATTGGGAGAGGATGAACATTTGCATCAAAGCAATTTCATCAGAATGAGTACTCCCACATAATTCGGTGGCCACTTTCCTGGCGAGCAACAGATATCCATAGTCATTCAAATTATGTTCTTTCCTGATAGCCAGACAGTCATCTATTAAAGGCCGGTAATCGCTACTCGAAAGAGTTTCCCATCCGGCAGAAATATCTTTTTCAGCAATCCCTTTCAAACTAAGCCGGTTCTTCAGCGACGGGTTGACCGTACACTCTTGATTATAGAATGAGAATTTCACACCGGAAGGTGACCGTTTTACCGAAGGAGTTACAACAGGTTTCACATTCGAATTTTGTCTCGGCCGGTCTTCCACTTTCTTTTCCGGTTTTATAGTTGAGTCCTTACCTTCCGGCAAGACAGGAACAGGTGTTTTTCCCTGCGAAGGAGAAAAAGTAGCACTAGGCGCCACTTCCGGAATGGGAAGTCGTGTTACGCCTCCGACTTTAACCTCCTGTGGCTTTCCTACAGGCTTTTTGCGATCAAAGTTAACCGGCTTCACCGGCTCCGGTCTTTGAGGACGTGCCACCGGCTTTTGCAAGTCATACTCTTTCCAAGTTTCTTTCAAGAATCTGGCAAACTCCTTATTTTGTTCACTCACGAAGTCATCAAACTCTTTCTGTTGCTGCTTTACGAAATCGTCAAAGTCTTTCATATCCTTGTCTATCTGCGCAACCAGAGTGAACGGCAAACAGCTTGACCATACAACTATAAAGAATATCCGCTTCAAAATTTCCCTCATTTCTCGTTTATTTTTTGTTGTTCTGTGATTTGCCAATCCATATATAGCCGATTATTCCGTATTTCTTTTACGAAAGGAGATATGGACAGAAACGTTACAATCTTTTCTCTATAAAGCGCGCGACTGGATTTATTGCCGCCATTAAACTCATCACTAACCCGCCTGACATCTACATTGGAAAAAGGATATAATAATAAAGATTTCACAAAAGAAGCCATATAAGCACTCCAAAATCCACCTTTCAGTTCTATCCCATCCACACTTTCCTTACTTTGGACACAGAGGGTATCTTCGTACCAATACCCTTTTTGTGACGGACGGATTGGAACTCCGTTCATGCATGACAAGATACAGGGAGACATCAATGTCCCTTTCATCTGAAACCGTGACTGAAACGATTCCTCCGGACAATTACCGGATTCCAACAACAAATTGAATTTTATCTCTTCTTCTTCCACCCTTTCCTTCGTAAACAAAAACATCAGTTCGCTGACCGAATGATAAGATAAGTCACAACTATCCGCCTGCATAAAAGAAACTTGTATAAATTTCTCACCGTATGCGGAAGTATATTCCTCCTCAATCCGGTAAGCCTCCCGACGTACAGTTTGCTCGATTACTCCTAAAGTTAGTATCTTGTTTCTTTCGTCCTCATAAGTATTGACAGCAGTGTCCGTGCTTGAAAACACATCGGATAACAGATTCAAATGTACACCCTCCTGTAACGAATACAGATAGGCCGCTCTTTGCAAAGCTTGAATTCTAGCTGCTTCGGGGTTCATGCACGGATCGGAAACCCCTATCACTCTATCTTGTTGCCGGGGAGCAAACACCCATTCCGGCAAGGCTTCCCGATGCCCTGCCACCCAATCATAAGAATGGTTATAAATCGTATCGGCAGAGGCAACCTGCGCGAACATCTCATCAGTTGGAGAGAAAAATAGCAAAATCATAAAAATAACTACCCAACTATGCCGTATGTCCGATAAATCACATTTCATTATTCAGTTTTTAGATGATTGGGTAGCTACTTAAAGAAATTGTTTTTATACCTCCTATGATTCTCGAAAGTTATTTATTGAGCATTTTTACTCATTTCTTCCTCAAACACTTTTTTAAACTTTTCGTACTCAAAGTCAATGCGCAATTTTTCATCATTCTTAATGCGATTGGCCATCGCATCCATGATTTCCTGTCCTGCCAGCTCCAAAGATACATATACTTTATACTTACCATCAGGAGTTTTCATTGTCTTCTCACAAATGACGCGCGTACCACTCAATTCCTGTTCTACCACCGTACGGGTTAATGATTGATAACGGCTTTTACTCTCATCGTTTTCTCCTTGCTGATAGGAAGAAACGTAACTGTCAGTCACCGATTTTACTTTCGCACCGATAGCGGTCGCTATTTCAGCACGAGCATCCGTCATCGCTTTTTTCTTAGCGATGGACATATCCGTGGAAAGCCCCATTGCACTCGCCCTAAAATATTCCTTATTTGTCTGGAACTCGGGACCCGAGCAGGGAACGTTAATTTCGACATCCTGCTGAACTGCCGGTTGTTGCACAGGTTGTGCCACAGGCTTTGAGCTACCGCAACTTGTCATAACAGCAATGGTGAGTAATGAAGCACCCAATAAACTAAATTTTTTCATGTCTGTACATTTTTAATGTTAATATAAAATCATTTTAAGTCTCTCAATTTAATTGTATTGCCTTTGAAATCTTTCAATTGGAGCAATGCCACCGATTGCAGTTTTCCCACTTCAATGACCATCTCCGTAGGCACCTTAGGCACAATAAGTGCATTGACTCTGTAATTATTGGACTTAGACCCCAGTTTTAGATTCAAAACCGGACGCTCTTCCCCTTTGTCGTTTACAATCGTGATATTTCCACTGTAAAGATCCACCTCGCAATCATCAGCAGTCTCATTCATTATTCGAAGATGTATTTTTGATTTATCCCCCAAACCCGTCAGCTTCTCAAATTCTACGAAAACTCCGTCGAACCACTCCGCCCGGAGTGCTTTCGATGGTTCCATTCCGTTTTTCTTCACCGGAACCGAAGAAGGAGTGACCTCGGGAATCTCCACAGGGATAGGGGCAGATACAACCGGAGCAGGTTCTTTCGCTGAAGTAGAAGGGTCAACTACCGGGACAGGAATATCCGGGCCTTCCTGTTGTCTTTCAGGAATCTTTCCGGTCCTGTCGAATGTCAGCTTCTTCAATTCGCGGGCAAACTCCCGGTTCAACCTCTTTATCACTTCCCGGGCTGCCATATTCTTACCTTGGGAACCTGCCTTGCTCTCGGGAACCAATGTGCGTTCGTCATTGATGGAGTAATTCAGCATGATTTGTCCCGTCCGGTTATTGGTCACTTTAATGCCCAAAGTAGAAAAGAACTCAATAAAATTGTAGAGTTCGCCCGGAACAGTATTGCCTTTACGGCACTTATTGTCCAACATGACAATGACGTCCGCTTCAGAGGGCGATGTAACCACATTGAAGAAGTTGTTATTCAACAGACTCTTTACAGTTCGCTCCACCATATCTACATCGTTCCGAACACTCTTCACGTAAGCAGAAACCTGCGTTTGCTCCGCTTCAATAGTTAAAGTAGCTTTGGGAAGAAAAGAAAGTATCTGTTTGAATAAGGCAGCATAAGCTCCTTTACGGAATATATCGAACGCATCGTCCACCAGTGAGATGCCGATTTGCTGCCGGGCTTGTTTGGAAGTAATATTGTGTACATAAAGAGCGGTCACTCCCGTTTCACCAGTGGGAGACATGGAGGACAAATCTCCGGATCCGGAAATGAATTCTGCTTTGAGCCGGATATTCCTCAACGGACTTCCATTACGGTACACTCCTACAGCAACCGGTTCTTTTATACCTTGAAACGGTGCACCCGAAACTGTTGGCGGATTTAAGACAACTGCTACTCCATCAAATACACCTGCTAAAGCTGCATACAACTCTGTGGCCAAATTAATCGTTTTTCCCTCATAAGAACAGAATAATTCTTGATTGAGTACCGGACGGATAGCATCCATTCCCTTCGAGAACAATTCAATGGCAGTCACCAGATCTCCTTGCCGGAGGACAACGTTACCCTTATACCAAAAATCAAAGCCATTACGGATTGCCTTTTGACGGCGAGCCTCCACAAAATCCGCATAATCATTTTTATTCAGTTCATAATATACCCAATATTCATTGTCACCCTGCCAAGAATCCACCAAGCGAAAATCCTCTATCTCCTCGCGGGTTTGCGTACGGATGCTTTCGGCAAATGTTTGTTTCACACTGCCAGCCTCCTCAATGGTGTTCAACAAAGAATGAGCGGCTATTTCCACTTTTATTTCAGATACAAGGTCGGACAACGCATTTTGCTTTGCTTTCTGCTGATAATCTTTTTCCGAGACTTCTGCCATCCCCACTCCGCTGTAATTCAATCTGTCAACCGGATGCCGCCGTACCCAGTCCGGCCGGTTTTTCTGTTGTCCAGACAGTGGAAGATAACACCAGAAAGCCGCAAGGGCAAATAAAAGCCAATGTTTCATATGCGCTTCGATTATTGAATAGTCAAATAAATGGTATTTCCATCCACTCTGTGTTCACTATCTATGCCGGAATCATTCAGATAATTCACCAGATTATCGGCAAACGTAATACAGTCCAGAGGCAATCCGTCGCTATCTTTCGCCGGAATCTGGACGGAATCAAATATGAGGCTATCATCCACGGCACCTTGAATATGATAACGTCCTCCCTGGGCATTCTTTCGTACCCAGTTGCGTATGTATGCCGAAAGTGTGGTATTCCCATTAATTCTGCTATTCATCGTATTGATAGCATTGTCGGCCAAACTGACACGGAGAACCACCGTATTACCGTGTTCTACTTTCCGGGCAAATTCTTTTGAGATGTCTTTCAGAAAACCATCCAATACGTCCTGCGCTGCATAAGCACATAGTTTATCCACATCTGTTGTCCTAAAACGGTTAGTCCAACTTTTACGACTGGCCAAATCCATTCCGGTAGCCGTTTCACGAGCAGTCATAATCAGCGAAACTCTACTACCCGCAGTTGCCGATATATCTTTTTGCAAATCGACAATCACATACACATCCGCCCCCGAATTCATCAATAACTGTTTATCATTAGAATCGGCGTTTTTACTTTCCCATTCGGAAGCGCGCAGAGTTCCTTCCAGCTTTCCCTCGGCAGCTATGGTCTTTACTCCAAGCTTGACAAATCCGTCTTTTACCGTGCTGACCGCTATGCGGAGATCAAAATCGTTCTTCAAAATAGTAGCGTATGAATTCCGGTCATTCCTTTTATAGGGAACCACCATGATCGTCGGCAAGGCTATTTGTTCCCGGATTTCTTTCATCGACCTGTCTTCCTCCGATTTCTCGATCAACTTATTCCGTATCAGGTCTTTCTTAAGTGCACCCAACAGGATTTGAGCTGTCACTGTCCCCTTATAGAGTTTGGAGGGTTGCCGTACAGGTTCTCCCGCTGTCTCGTAGTCTTTTACAAAAAGCATATAGCGCGAACCGAAGAACTGGCTCATATAGTACGAATCCTCTTTCCCGATCAACGGTTGCCCATTCTCCACTCCGTCAATGCCGTTCAGGAATATAGCATTAAAGATGGATTTCAATGCCATATCATATACTTCTTTTTTCTTGGCGGATATTCCGGAAGCTGTGACAATCGCCAGATTGTCATCGGCTTTCACACAAGTCACCTCATTAGAGTATAACTCCTGCGCCGTGAGATGAATGGCGCATACCGACAGTAGTCCCCAAAGAATCAGTCGTGTCTTCATTTCTCTTTTCAGTTTGCTAATTTATTAAGTCAGGCCAATCAGAATCCCAGGAAAGTATCCGGTCGGGAAATAACAATCAATTTCTTTTCCTCTCTAGTGGCTTTCATTATCTCTTCCCCGCCTTTGCTCACTGTACACAAAGAACGTGTTCCACTCAAGACTTCCTTTACATTCAAGCGTCCTACCTCTTTGAGTGACAGTTCACCGGCAATGTCCATTTCAATGTAAACTCTGAACTTCTGACTTTTCTTTATTCCCCTTTTGGTTCCGAGGTCGATATATACAGTTTGCGCCTTGTCTTTCTTGGTACTTTCCACTTGTACGATGGTCCCTTCAATTTTAAAATACTCGTTGACAAAGTCGTCCATGCTAATCTTTGCATAATCCAATGTTTTGATGATTGCTTCGTCGGGAGTATCGCCGGTGCTTCCGGTCAGTCCTTCGTGTGAAAATGCCTTTGTACCTATAAGTGTACCGTTCGTAGGGTTTACAATCTTTAATGTATAAGAGACACTTCCTTTATAATAAGTTTTCCCCTTACTATCTGTTTTTTGGAGAGCTTCCATACTGGTGATGTTTCCCTGAATGAGATATTGGGCGCCCAGCGTCGTCATTTCCTCACTTCTGGAAACGACATCTCCCATAGCAGAAGCTTCCTGACGCCTTTTGGCTTCGTTCTTCAACGCCTCATCGGAGTCAACATCAATCAGCACTACACGTTCCATCTCCTGGATACCTTCGATCACTTTATTGCGCAATGCTTCTGCCAAAATAGGCTTGATAGTTGTAGGACGCGAGAAATAATCAATGTAAACTCTTTCTTTTTCATTCTCTTCTGTTTGTGCAAAACTCAACATCGGAATCAAGCAAATAGATAGTAGTAGTAAAATTCTTTTCATATTAATATATTATTTGTTATTAGCTTACATGTTTGTTTGGTTGCAAAGTTAAGCACATAGCGATGTTAATTATATACACTATAATTACTACAAACAACCTATATTCGGTAAATACTCCCCAAATTTCAAAGACAAAGGACTGTATGTGCAATCTATCAAATAGAATAGAGCGATTTTCTCCCGTTTAAGTTCTTCGTATCATGCTATTTTTCCAACTTCAAAGAATAAGTGTAAAATAGCATTTGGTATATCCACTAAAATTGTTACATTTGTCCAATAATAAATTGATTCCCAATAACAACATATATGGAAACTGATTTAAAAAAGATAGTAGGACACCGGCTGCAAATGCTTCGTATGGAAAAGAATCTCACTCAAGAGCAAATGGGAGAAAAGTTGAACTTATCGACAAGCGCCTATTGCAAAATTGAATATGGAGAAACAGACCTTACATTAACAAGGCTGAATAAAATAGCAGAAGTGCTCAATATGTCTGCATTGGAACTATTTAATAAGATAGATGGGAATGTATATGTCAACAACTCCGGAACAATCGGAACAAATATCGGAGTAGCAAAAGACTGTAGCACTGTACGCATCGAAGTCGCTGATGATCTCCGTGAGCTCATTAAGGCAAACAGTCGTCTCATTGATATGTTACACAAGCGCATAGAATTTCTGGAGAACAAGTTGCCAACAGCTGAAACATAATTTATTTAGTTACAGGTTTCATTGCTGTCAAATTAAACGACTGCCGATAATATCACGATAATTTACTGCATAAAGAATCAAATAAGGAGAACTTGAAATCTCTGTATTTTGATATACCGAAAAAAGTTTATCTTTTCTGTATAAACGACTTTTGAGTTTCTAATAAATTCTCAAGGAGTTTATTAGAAACGGTATCCAAGTTTATTAAAAACCCGAATGTAGCTTTCAGGAGGATTCGCGTTGAATTTATGCAACAAAAAAGGCTGCAAATCCTATAAAAGGTTGCAGCCTCAAGCTTTTTATCGGGTCGTCTATACCCTAATCCTCATAAGGATCTCCTAGATGTTTTGTTATAATCTTATACTGTTTCATCGTCAGATAACGATGATTATACGGCATATAACCGGTCGGTACAAGTTCTTTGGTCAACGGGTTACAGTCTTTAATCCATCGGCTCAGACAACGCACTGCATTTTTACTGGTCGTACATCCGGGGAAGTACAATGCAGCTAATACAGCAAAAGATAAGATTCGTCTCATTTCGTTTTTAAAGTTTTAATTTGTCGTTTCATTGTTTCTTTCGTTATACAAATATACAACATCAAAAAGCGTTTGTCAAGTCTTTTGGGATTTTGCCGTTAATATAAAGGATTATTTATCCATACAAAGCTAATTATCAATCAATTAAGCTATTATTTTATTTTTTCAATATTTGACATTAAAATTATTGCAAAGCACTTAAAATAAAGCAATATCTTTCCTTTAAAAGGAACACCTCATTGGTTTTAAAGGAACGATGCCTTGGTTTTAAACCAACGGGGCGTTCCTTTTAAACCAAGAAAACACTTATATTCAGACCTTATTTTCTAATTTTCCTAGAAGCTGCAATAGTATTCAGGAAGACTTACTTTCCTCCCCATTACTTACCCCAAAAGCATTCTACTTTAGCCATTAAGAGTGCATCGTGTACGATAACAGTGAAAATCAGTGAAAGAATTTAAAAGAGAAACAAATACAACAGAATTATTTGGAGGTTAGTTTGCAAAGACATACATTTGTCATGTGATTTTTTTCATAGTATTAGATTTAAGGTTAACAAAGGTTGGAGCAAGGCGTTGCTCCTTTTTTTATATCCATATATGAGGTTAGTTTATACGAGTTAATTCAATAACTGATACATTCCTCCTGCCAATACACGAACTACCCCTTTCATTTCCAGTTCAAAAAGAATAGCATTTATCTTATGTACGGGAATATCTGCTTCTACTACCAGAGAATTAATCTGTAAATTCCCCTGTTTCTCCAGGATAGAGACAATCTTCTGTTCTTCTTCGGACAAGTCGAGAAAAAGACTACGTTGCACATTTACTTTCTCGGAAGAAGTTGCCGGTATATTCCATCCCATTGCCTGTACAAGATCTTCAGCCGATAATAGTAAGGAAGCCTTATTATCTCTAATCAACCGATTACATCCCTTTGAATATTCATCATTTATCCGGCCGGGAAAAGCAAAGCAATCGCGATGATAGCTTTCAGCAAGTTCAGCAGTGATTAATGAGCCTCCTTTTTCTGCCGATTCAATGACAACCGTAGCATCACACATACCTGCGACAATGCGGTTACGACTGACGAAATTATGTTTGTCGGGATTCGTACCGGACAGAAATTCGGTCAATAGTCCTCCTTTTTCGAGCATATCAATGGCTGTTTTTCGATGGACATAAGGATAAATGCGATCCAGACCGTGAGCAAGAACACCTACCGTAGGCAGGTCATTGACCAGCGCTTCACGATGTGCATGGATATCGATCCCATAAGCAAGTCCGCTGACCACCAACACATCAGGACAAAGTGTTTTCAGATCGCGTAAGAAAGAGGCGCAAATCCGGGTACCATAATCAGTAGCATTACGGGTGCCTACCATATTTATTATATGCAGGGAATTCAAATCGGTATTTCCTTTAAAGAAAAGGACGATAGGAGCATCTTCACATTCCCGCAAACGGGAAGGATAAGCCTCGTCATGGAAAGTCAGGCAGGAAATCCGGTTCTTCCGGATAAACTCATATTCCTGCTCGGCACGGATCACAGCTTGCGGACAATCCAATGCGTCTACCACCCGTTGACTCACTTCAGGAATACGTTCCGGTATTTCTTTACGCAGACGGAAGACATCAACAGCATTATTCATTCCGTCTATCAGATGTTTCGCCCCTATGTGCCCGATACCGGGCACCATTGTCAGGGCGATACTATAAATCTGTTCTTCCTCGGAACTGCTCATTTCAGGTAAGGGGCAAAGACGCTATCGAATAATTCGCTGTCACTCAAACGTCCGTTTACCACACATACCGTTTCAACAGTGGATTTCACTACTACTTTATGATCACTCTTACGGAAAATATCCTGATAGAATACATATTTGATACCTTCCTTCTTCATATAGAGTTTAGAGACAAACTCGTCTCCGCTTTTCAACGGCGTTTTGAATGCCATATTAATGCGTGCCACTACCGGATCGACTCCCTGTTCGTGAAGTGCAGCAAAACTGATGCCTACCGACGTAAGAAACTCATGACGGGTATGTTCCAGATAATGCTGATAGTTCGCATTATTAACAATCCCTTGAAGGTCGCACTCGTAATCACGCACCTTCATTTCCAATTCATAGATATAGTTCATTTAAATTGAGAATTGAGAATTAAAAGTTGAGAAATAGCAGTTAGCCTCTTTTTTGCTCAATATCGAGTCCTTTGAACTTTTTCAGTTCTTCGGTTGATACCAGTTTATACAGCTTGTCACTGGGGCGTATCTTATCCGATTTCATGGAGAAGTGCTGGCCTTTCTTCACAGTCTGTACGGATTCCAAGTCAACGCGGGCTTCTTCCAAAGTCATGAATAGAGCACCTGTGGTCGGTCCGGTAATGAGAAGTTTATCGCCTACGCTGACTTCCGCAGCCTCTACCAGGAATTCAGAAACTCCGATGTTAGAGAAGTATTTGATACCTTTACCCACATATATTTTACGTTCCGTAGCTGCCGATCCATAGTTTCTGGTCCATTCGCCTAAACGTTGTCCCAAGTAATAGCCATCCCAAAAGCCGCGGTTGAATACAGTTTTCAGACGTTCGTCCCAAGCTGTAATCTTTTCGTCGGTAAATGTTCCTTCCAGATAAGCCTTGATAGCCTCTTTGTAACATTCTACCACTGTTCGTACATATTCAGGTCCACGGGCACGGCCTTCAATTTTGAATACACGCACACCGGCATCCAACATCTTATTCATAAAGTGGATGGTCTTCAAATCTTTCGGTGACATGATATATTCGTTATCAATATCCAGTTCCACATCCGTCTCTTTGTCACGGACAGTATAGGAACGGCGGCATACCTGCATACAAGCGCCACGGTTGGCAGAATGGTTCATCTCATGTAAAGAGAGGTAACATTTACCCGATACAGCCATACAAAGCGCACCGTGACAGAACATTTCAATGCGAATCTGTTCACCGCTCGGACCACAAATATGTTCTTCCTGAATCTGGCGATAGATTTCGGCTACCTGCTCCAGATTCAACTCACGGGCCAATACTACCACATCTGCAAATTGTGCATAGAATTTCAAAGCCTCTGCATTGGAGATGTTCAGTTGAGTGGAAAGGTGTACCTCCTGCCCTATCTGACGGGCATAATTCATCACCGCCACATCGGCTGCAATCACTGCAGAAATTCCCGCTTCCTTGGCTGCATCGACAATGGTATGCATCAATGGAATATCTTTATCATAGATAATCGTGTTGACCGTCAGATAACTTTTCATTCCGTGTTCATCACACGTACGGGCGATTTCCCGCAAATCATCAATCGTAAACGTATTGGCCGAACGGGCACGCATGTTCAGGTTTTCTATACCGAAATAGATAGAATCGGCACCTGCCTGAATAGCCGCAGCAAGAGATTCGCGCGAACCGACAGGAGCCATTATTTCAAAATCTTTTATATTCATCTTATTGTCTGATAATCATTAAATATGATAGAAGTATGCAAAGGTACAAATTTATCCGTATTTTTGCAGAGAATAAAGCAGAAAGAAGATATGGAAAATAAGAAACCAATTGTACTCAACAATTTGGAAGAGTGGGATTTTACCGACTATATAGACTCACTTATACAAAAAGAGGAGGCTGTAGATCTGGAATTCAAAATTGCCAAAGATGGCCTTCCCAATAGTCTATGGGATACTTATTCTTCTTTTGCCAACACAGACGGAGGAGTCATTGTACTTGGAGTGAAAGAGCATAAACAGCAATTTATCATCGAAGGACTGACTAAAGAGCAAATCAGCCAGTACAAAAAAGACTTCTGGAATCAGATTAATAACACGGAGTGCGTAAACGAGAATCTACTTTCAGACAATGACTTATATGAAGGTTGTTACAAAGAAAGAAATCTTCTTCTCATCTATGTCCCCAGGGCCAGTCGCACGCAACGTCCTATTTATAGAACAAAAAATCCATTCAGCGGACATACATTTAAACGTAACCACGAAGGAGACTATAAATGTACAGATGCTGAAGTGAAACGTATGATTGCCGATTCGGACGAAAGTCATCCACGGGATTCAAGGATTTTATGCAATTATTCCATGGAAGATATCGACAAGGAAACTTTGACGCAATATAGACAGCTCTTCGCTAATCTGAAACCATCTCATCCTTGGCTTAGTCTGAATAATTTAGAATTCCTCACTAAGCTGGAAGCATACCGCAAAGACCGGCATACAAAAGAAGAAGGATTCACTTTAGCCGGAATACTTATGTTCGGAAAAACAGAAAGTATCACTGATCCTGAATGTGCCCCCAATTATTTTCCCGATTACAGGGAACATTTGGGAGCAGACGATTCTCTTAGATGGTCGGATCGTATTTGTCCGGACGGAACCTGGGAAGCGAATCTCTTTCAGTTTTATCGTAAAGTTTACCCCAAACTAACAGCCATATTACCTAAACCTTTCCAAATAAGAAATGGTATACGTATTGACGAAACTCCCACACACATTGCCATACGCGAAGCATTTATCAATACGCTTATTCATTGCGATTTCTCGGAAGAAGGGAACATTGTTGTCGAACAATGGGTAGATAAATACCGCTTCAAGAATCCCGGCACAATGCTGGTCAGCAAAACGCAATATTATTCAGGCGGAGATAGTGTATGCCGCAATAAGGCATTGCAAAAAATGTTCATGCTCATCGGCTTTTCAGAGAAAGCAGGAAGTGGAGTGAATAAGATTATAAAAGGTTGGAGAGAAGCTAACTGGCAAAAACCGTATGTTGAGGAATTTAATCGTCCGGACAAGGTAGAGTTAACTCTACCGATGATTAGTTTATTACCGGATGACACTGTCATCAAACTAAAAGAGTTGTTTGATGGAAAGATTGAAACCCTGACACAAGATGAATTAACCGTTTTGGTTACTTGCTATAGTGAAAGCGAAATCAATAACACTCAATTACAATATGTCGTTCCACAACATCGTTCGGATATTACAAAGATGCTAAAAAAACTTTGTAATGAAGGATTCTTGATTTCAGCAGGAAATGGTAGGGGAACGAAATACCATATTAATGAATCCGAGGGACAGGTTGACAGCTCGGAGAATAACATGAAGAGTTCCGGTACAAAGGTTGGAACCTCGGAAAACAATATAGAGAGCTCCGGTACAAAGGTTGGAACCTCGGAGAACAATATAGAGAGTTCCGATACAAAGGTTGGAACCTTGGAGAATAATATAGAGAGTTCCGGTACAAAGGTTGGAACCTCGGAAAATAATATAGAGAATTCCGGTACAAAGGTTGGAACCTCAAAAAGACTCAAGTTTGAAGAACTCCAATCCATAATAATGTCTATTGCGGAGGATTATATCACCATAAATGAAATAGCTAAGAAGGTAGATCGAACGATTGATTATATAGCAAATAAGATTATTCCCAAGATGATAAAAAATGGAACAATCGAACATCTATATCCCGGAATCCCTAACCATCCGAAGCAGAAATATAAAGCAACCAATAAAAGAACAAATAATTAGCAGTAATACTATATATGAAGATAGCTCACATAGATTTAGGTACATACCCTATCCTACTTGCTCCCATGGAGGACGTGACTGATCCGGCTTTCCGCTTAATGTGCAAGAAATTTGGGGCAGACATGGTATACACCGAGTTTGTATCAAGCGACGCACTGATACGTGCAGTCAGCAAAACCGCGCAGAAACTAAGTATCAGTGATGCCGAACGCCCGGTTGCTATCCAGATATACGGGAAAGATACGGAAACGATGGTGGAAGCTGCCAAGATTGTGGAACAGGCACAACCTGATATTCTGGATATCAATTTCGGATGCCCGGTAAAAAGAGTAGCCGGAAAAGGAGCAGGAGCAGGTATGTTGCAGAATATCCCTAAGATGCTGGAGATCACCCGTGCGGTAGTAGATGCGGTGAAAATCCCCGTAACGGTCAAGACCCGTCTGGGATGGGATGCTAACAACAAAGTAATTGTAGAACTAGCAGAACAACTACAGGATTGTGGCATTGCTGCACTGACTATACATGGCCGCACCCGTGCACAAATGTACACCGGAGAAGCAGACTGGACATTAATAGGCGAAGTGAAGAATAATCCACGGATGCATATTCCTATCATCGGTAATGGTGACGTGACGACGCCCGAACGCTGCAAAGAGTGTTTTGACCGTTATGGAGTAGATGCCGTCATGATTGGTCGTGCCAGCTTTGGTCGTCCATGGATATTCAAAGAGGTGAAACACTATCTGGAAACTGGTGAAGAATTACCACCGCTAAGTTTCGACTGGTGCATGGAAGTGCTTCGCCAGGAAGTGGTCGACAGTGTAAATCTACTTGATGAGCGCAGAGGTATTCTGCACGTACGCCGTCATTTGGCTGCCAGTCCATTATTCAAAGGAATACCTAATTTCCGTAATACGCGTATTGCCATGTTACGGGCAGAAACAAAGGAAGAACTTTTCCGCATATTTGAAGAAATCACTTCCCAGCGTAAAGAGAATCCGGAAATTTAATCCACTATAGATCATAATCTTCATCCGCAAACCCTGACTCCTGCGGATGGAGATTACTTGTTTCAAAATACAGAAGTATGTTCCAATTTTCTACTTAAACATCGGTTGTGCAAACCACTTCTTAAACATCCAGGTCACAACCACATACAATAGGAATGCAGAGAAAAATCCTACAATAGCATCAATCACATAATGCGCCTGAATATATACGGTAGCCCCGCAAAGCAACATATAGAAAGGTATCAGACAAGCAAACAATTTCTTACTGCCACGCCATGCCATAATCATCAAAATAGTAGAAATGCCGACGTGCGAACTGGGGAATGCTGCCGTAGGACGTTCACCTACTTGCTGCGAACCTTCCACTAAGCTATAAAAGAATCCATGCTGATAACCCGGTCCGGGAAGTAACTCCTGATTATGATTAAAATAGTCACCGATAGCAGGAAAAATACCTTTAGATACATTATCAACCCCGATAGCAGGGAAATAGAATTGAGGCCCCGCGACAGGAACGAATATATAAATCAGATAATAGATAAAGAAAGAAGTGACGAGAACAAAAGACATCTTTTCGAACCACTCAAACTTATAAATGAAATAAAACAATGCCACAATCAGCATCATAGGATAATAAAAGAAATATCCCATATTAAATGCTTCACTGACGATAAGATGCGGAAATGTATGGCAAAACCAGATAGCAGGCTGACCATTGAAAATAAACTCCTCGGCAGTTGCAAATACATGGTCTAAATTCGGAAAGAAACGATTGAACTCGAAAGTATCCGGATACCAGTAAGACAATAGACTCATCTGGATAACAATCCGTACAAACGCTGAAAACTTACAGGGGGCAAGACGATAAAGATACATCAACAAAAAAGTCATCGCCGCGATCATAGCCCTATCCAGCAACATGTGCCATGGATGATCCATTCGCTGAAACAGGAACAGAATCAATATGGAAGTCAACAGATTATAAATCAGTGTAATCTTTTCCACAGCAAACAACCCTTTCCGGGTTTCTACGCGCTTAAATAAGTCTAAAGCCATCCTTCATTTTTATACCAGGCAATGGTTTCACGAACTCCCTTTTCCAAATCATATTCGGGTACATACCCAAGTTCTTTCATCACCGGGGATATGTCGCATTGCCAGTTGCGTTGTTTCATTATCTTATATTTATCCGAATTCAGGGTACTGCTCCTCCCGGAACGTGTAGCAATGAATTCAGCGAACAAAGATATAACTTTTAGCACAATTAATGGACATTTCAAGTGAAGAACAAACGGATTACCCAATTCTTTTTGTATCAGATCCGAAAAGGCACGACTTTTATAGATTTTCCCATCTGTCAGGAAATACGCCTTTTGAACCACTTTTTTCTCCATTCCCAGAAAAATCGCCTGCACAATGTCCTTCACATAAACAAAAGTCAAGTCCTGACGTCGAAAACCGACCGAAAAGTCAACATGCTTCTGAATGGACTTGGCCATCAGGAAATAGTCTGACTCACGGGGACCATAAACTCCCGTAGGACGATAAATGACATAAGGAAAACCGGGAATGCTCTGAATATATAATTCCGCTTTCAATTTACTTAATCCATAAGCCGTATTAGGCATCGGAGCATCTTCTCCGCTTATCGGAGTATAATCCTTCTCGCGTACAGGTCCGAATACGCTCAACGTACTAATATATATAAACTGCTTCGGAACCATATTCAATTCCTTCAGCGTGTCTATAAAATATTTAGTCTGAAGATAATTCACATAATCAAAAGTCTTTTTATCAGAACACTTTGTCACACCGGCGCAATGAATGATATAATCAAATTTGCTGTAAGTACCTTTATGCCCGGAGAGTTGGGCACGAAGCTCATTAGGATGTGCAAAATCCAATTCCAGAAAGTGAATTTTCCGGTTCTTTAAATACCGCTTGCTACTCGTGGGACGAATTCCGGCCCACACACCAAACTTTCGTTTCAACGCTTCCTTCACGATGAAACTTCCTATAAAACCACTTGCACCTGTAATTAAAACACTCTCCATTATTACTTCCCTGGTTCTACATGAATATTGATTCAAAAAATATGATGCCACAAAGATACGATAAATATAAAATAAAAGCCATTTTGCTTTTCTCAATTATTATTTGTTTATTTGCAACGCGATTTATTTACTATTCAACACTTTTAAAGCACGTGGAAGATAAGGCCGATTTTGATTTTCTTTTTAAAGAGTACTATCCTCAACTTTATTATTACGCATTTCATTTGATTAATAATATGGAGGCTAGTAAGGATATCGTCAGCGACGCCTTCGAATTTATTTGGGCCAATTATGCTAAAATAGATAAAGCCACAGCTAAATCTTATCTATATGTCTATGTCCGCAACAAAAGTATTGACTTTCTGAGACATCAGAGCACACATGAACAGTACGTACAAATCTATTCCGAACTGACCAAAAGTTATGTTGAGACGGAATATCAGGAGCAGGACGAAAGAATGATGCATATCAGCAAGGCTATGGAAAAACTGACTCCACATACCAAACATATTCTTGAAGAATGCTATATTCAACGTAAAAAATATCAGGAAGTGGCAGAGGAGTTAAATATTAGTGTCAGTGCAGTCAGGAAGCATATTGTGAAAGCATTACAGGTGATACGTGAAGAATGTGCAAAAAAATCATAAAGCAGGTGTCTTTATTTTATGATTAAACGTAATATAAATAAGTATGATACAGTCAAACAGTGATGAATAAAGATATTGACAATATAGATAATACAGATAAATCTGTAGAGAAGGCACTCGACATTATGGAGAGCTCTTCAGAAATAAACGTCGAACAACTGCAGGAAATGCTTAAAGATGAAGAAACCCTACAGGCTTGTCGCGACATCATGGATAGTAGTCTTTTCCTACAACAAAAAAGCGGAATGGAACTACCCAATATAGAGATGGAGCTAGAACGATTCAAGAAAAAACAATACACGACAAGAATGCGTTCCAACTTCTGGAAAGTAAGTATGGGAATAGCCGCCATGATTGCCGTTCTATTTGGAACTTACTATCTTATCAATACCCTGACGACCCCTACTCTTGAACCAATCACTGTATTTACTGCTGATGCTGCCCCTCAACATATCACTCTGCAAAAAGATAACGGAGAAAAGATTGTATTAGACGAACCACAATCAAGCAATCAAACCTTGCCACAGAAAGTGATCTCAAAGTCCGAGAAAAAAGAACTGGATTACAGGCAAGTCATTTCAACGACCACTCAAACACATGTACTCACTGTTCCACGCGGTGAAAGTTTCAAGGTAGTGTTATGTGACGGCACGGAGGTCTGGCTCAATGCTAATAGTAACTTTGTCTATCCAACGGCCTTTATTGGCGACGAACGTATCGTCACTTTAGAAGGTGAGGCTTATTTTAAAGTGACCAAAGATCCGGAGCGACCTTTCATCGTAAAAACCAAAACTGTGCAAACCCGTGTTCTCGGTACTGAATTTAACATACGCAGCTATACTCCAGAAGATACTCATGTAGTGCTTATTAATGGAAAAGTAGAAGTCAGCAACACCAAAGGAGGATCATATACCAGACTCTACCCGGGAGAAGATGCACATCTGCAATCTGATGGCAACTTTATCTTGGCAGAAGTAGATCTAGACTCTTATGTTTATTGGAAAGACGGCTATTTCTACTTTGACAATGTCACATTGAAAGATATTATGCAAAATTTGGGACGTTGGTACAATGTAAACATAGAGTTCAGAAACAAAGAAGCGATGGAATATAAAATGCACTTTATATCCGATCGTACCAAAGACCTGGAACATACGATCTCATTACTTAATAGAATGAAAAAAGTGACAGTCACCTTGCAAGGCAATACGCTTACTGTAGACTAGATTTTTATTGCATAAGTATAACTAATCTATGCAAAACACAACAAAATATCACTTTTATTAAAAAATAAATCGCAAAAGGGGTATCCATTTTTTCTTCTCATACGCACTAGTTATATAAACATGTTCAAATAGTGTTATTAAAGACAAACGTATGAGAAATAATTGGAACCTACTTATTGTGTGTTTTCTATGCGTATTATGTTTCCGACCCTACCAAGTAAATGCTCAGGTGCAATCGCAAAAGAAAATCACGATTGAAATTAGCAACGAACGGTTGCCGTCCGTACTAAAACGTTTAGAAAAACTATCCGGATACAAGATCCTGTTTACGTATGACGATGTCAAGAAATTCACCGTTTCTGGCTCCGTCAAGGATAAGAGTATAGAGCAGACTCTCGATATAATCTTAGCCAATAAGCCACTGGAATATCATATTGAAGACCAATTTATCACAATTACTACCAAAGGTCCTTCCAAACAGGCGAAAGTATTCAATGTGAAAGGAGTGGTTATTTCCGGTGATGACGGACAGCCGCTCATTGGTGCAACCGTTGTCATCAAAGGAAGTAAGTCCGGTGTATTAACAGATATAGATGGAAAATTTTCGATAGAAAATGTATCCAATAAATCCCTGTTACAATTTTCCTATATAGGAATGAAACCGCAAGACCTAACTCCTGCTCCAAATATGAATGTTACACTAATGCCTGATGTACAAACATTATCTGAAGTAGTAGTAACAGGTATGCAGAAAATGGATAAACGTCTGTTTACAGGAGCAACCAAACAATTGTCCGCAGATGAGGTCAAACTAGATGGTTTGCCTGATATCAGCCGAGGACTTGAAGGACGTGCCGCAGGCGTATCTGTACAAAATGTTTCCGGTACATTTGGTACCGCCCCAAAAATCCGGGTACGTGGTGCTACATCTATTTTCGGTAGCTCAAAGCCACTATGGGTGGTAGATGGAGTCATCATGGAAGATGCTATTGACGTAGGTCCGGATGACCTATCCTCAGGAGATGCCGAAACATTGATCAGTTCAGCTATTGCCGGATTGAATTCAGATGATATCGAAAGCTTTCAAATATTGAAAGACGGATCAGCAACCTCTATCTATGGTGCGCGAGCCATGGCAGGGGTTATTGTAGTAACCACCAAAAAGGGAAAAGCCGGCGTCAGCAAAATCAGCTATACCGGTGAATTTACAACTCGTATGATTCCCAGTTATAAAGAATTCAATATCATGAATTCACAGGAACAAATGGGAATCTATAAAGAGATGGAACAAAAAGGATGGCTCAACAATAGCGATACTTACCGTGCAAAAGATAGCGGAGTGTATGGACGTATGTATCAGTTAATCAATCAATACAATCCGGTTACAGGACAATTCGGACTTGCCAACACTCCGGAAGCACGTAATGCTTACCTGCGTGAAGCGGAAATGAGAAATACCGATTGGTTTAATACTTTATTTTCTAACAATATCACACAAAATCATTCTGTCAGCATCACTTCCGGAACAGAAAAGTCTTCATTCTATGCTTCATTAAGTGCTATGTCCGACCCGGGCTGGTACAAGCAAAGTGAAGTAAAACGCTATACAGCTAATTTAAATACAACATATAATATATATAAGAATTTATCTATAAATTTAATATCCAGTGCTTCCTACCGTAAGCAGAAAGCGCCCGGAACACTAAGCTCTGAAGTGAATGCAGCTAGTGGAGAAGTCACCCGTCAATTTGACATCAATCCATATTCGTATGCACTAAACACATCACGCGCATTGGATCCGGCAGTCAACTATACAGCTAACTACGCACCATTCAATATCCTTCATGAGTTGGATAACAATTATATGGACTTAAACGTAGTTGACGTTAAATTCCAAGGAGAAGTAAAATGGAAAGCACTTCCTGAATTAGAGCTTAGTGCATTAGGAGCAGTCAGATATCAAGCTTCTTCACAAGAACATAATATTAAAGACCACTCGAATCAGGCAACAGCATATCGCACAGGAATGGATGACGCCACTATTCGTGATAACAATAATTTACTCTACACCAACCCCGACAATCCTTATGCTTTACCCATCAGCATACTACCGGAAGGTGGTATTTACCAGCGTAAGGACTATCGCATGCTGGGAGTAGACTTTCGTGCCACAGCATCCTGGAATCATTTATTTGCAGAAAAGCATATAACCAATCTTTTCGCTGGTATGGAGGTGAATGATTTAAAACGCATGCAGAATTATTTTCAAGGATGGGGAATGCAATATACAATGGGCGAAATTCCATCGTACGTATATGAATTTTTCAAGAAAGGTATTGAGTCCGGTGAAAATTATTATGGATTAAACCATACCACAACAAGGAGTGTAGCAGGTTTTGCCAATGCAACCTATTCGTATGATGGCCGTTATACAGTAAACGGAACATTCCGCTATGAAGGCACCAACCGCATGGGAAAAAGCCGCTCTTCCCGCTGGTTACCTACATGGAATATTTCAGGAGCATGGAATGTACATGAAGAAAATTTCTTCGAAACACTCAAGTCTATGCTGTCACATTTGACATTCAAAGCATCTTACTCTTTAACAGCTGACAGAGGTCCGGAATATGTAACAAATTCACATGCCATAATCACCAGCTATTCACCATTTCGCCCTTTCACCAGCGGACAGGAAACCGGACTTTATGTATCCGACCCCGAAAATAGCGAATTGACTTACGAAAAGAAGCATGAATTAAACATCGGTGCTGACATGGGATTCTTAGACAACCGGATCAATTTCTCAATCGACTGGTATAAACGCAACAACTATGACCTGATTGGTATAACTCCGACACAAGGAGTAGGTGGTTCTATTTATAAATATGCCAATATAGCCTCTATGAAGTCACATGGTATTGAATTCACCATCTCAAGCAAGAATATCCAATCGAAAGACTTCTCATGGAACACAGATTTCATCTTTTCCAAAGCAAAAAATGAAGTGACCGAGCTTAACGCCCGTTCCAGCGTGATGGATCTGGTTTCAGGCTATGGTTTTGCGCGTCAGGGCTACCCGGTACGTGGTTTGTTCTCTATCCCATTTGTCGGTCTAAGTTCAAATGGTATCCCAATGTATAATATCAATGGAAAAATAACCAGTACTGATATTGATTTCCAAACACGTGACAATATAGACTATCTAAAATATGAAGGTCCCACTGATCCTACTATAACAGGTAGCTTTGGTAATATCTTCACCTATAAAGCATTCAAGCTAAATGTATTTATCACCTATTCATTTGGTAATGTAGTACGTTTAAATCCGTGCTTCAACTATCAATACAGTGACTTATCCTCTATGCCCCGTGAATTCAAAAATCGCTGGACAGTTCCGGGTGATGAGAAACATACCAATATTCCTGCCATCATTTCCAAACGTCAATATGAAGATAATAAAGATTTGATGTATGCATATAATGCCTATAATTACTCTACAGAACGAATTGCCAAAGGAGACTTTATTCGTATGAAAGAAATTTCCTTGTCCTATGATTTTCCAAAATCATGGATTACATCAGCAAAGATATCCAATTTATCTTTGAAACTTCAGGCTACCAATTTATTCCTAATCTACGCAGATAAGAAGCTAAACGGACAGGACCCGGAATTCTTCAATACCGGTGGAGTTGCCTCACCTGTACCCCGTCAGTTCACATTAACTCTTAGATTAGGATTTTAACCATTCAGATAATTATAAAAATGATGAAATATAAAAACGTATTATATACAGCAGCCATTTCAACCTTATGCCTGGGAATAACCTCCTGTAGCGATTTTTTGGATGAAATGCCGGACAACCGAACTGAACTAACTACCGAAGAGAGCATTACCAAAGTATTGGTATCTGCATACCCAATGACCACCAACTGTCACATAGGCGAATTCTACAGTGACAACATTGATGAAAATAGTAAAGCATACAGCTATCTTTTCCGGTTAAACGAACACTTGTATCGCTGGCAGCAAACCACTGAAGAGAATCAAGACTCACCTCATGCCTTATGGAATGATTGTTATAACTCGATTGCATCGGCCAACCAAGCCCTGGCAGCCATCGAGCAAATGGGAAACCCTCAATCATTGTCAGCACAAAGAGGTGAAGCTCTATTATGTCGCGCATATAATCATTTCGTACTAGCTACCACATTCTGCAAAGCATATAGTACAAATGCAGATAAAGACCTAGGTATACCTTACATAAAGGAACCGGAAACATCTGTAAATCCACAATACTCACGCGGAACTGTTGCTGAAGTCTACCAAAATATCGCAGCCGATTTAGAAGAAGGATTGCCTCTAATCGACGACAATATTTACTCACGAGTGAAATACCATTTTAATAAAAAGGCTGCCTATGCATTTGCTGCCCGCTTTTATCTATATTACACACAGCCGGATTTTTCTAACTGCCAGAAGGTTATCAATTATGCCAATATAGTACTCGGCACGAATGCTTCCCAATATTTACGTGACTGGGCTGCATTAGGAGCTTTATCTCCCAACAAGAACATACAGCCGAACGCTTATGTAGATGCAGATAATCGGGCAAATCTACTGGTAATATCAGCAGCGTCATATTGGCCATTGGTTTCCGATCCGGGTTATGCCAACTGTGAAAGATACTGCATGAATAATATTACTGCCTCGGAAAGTTGTAAATCCGAAGGTCCATGGGGAGACCAGTCAAGCTACCACCAGATCCCATTTGCGCCCGGTGGCTCTATCAAGAACGGATTCCGCCGTTTAGTCATCTATCAGCAGTTCACATCAGGCAACAGCTGGGTCGGTTATATGCTGTATCCTGCTTTCACTACCGATGAAGCATTACTTTGCCGGGCTGAAGCTTACACATTACTAAAACGCTACGACGAAGCTGCTGCCGATATAGATGCCTGGCAGAAAGCCTTTACGAAAAATACGCGGACCCTGACCAAAGAAACCATCAATGATTTTTATGCTCAACTAAAATATTACAAGCCGGAAGCTCCGACGGTAAAGAAGGAACTACATCCGGATTTTGTAATAGAAAAAGGCATGCAGGAGAATCTGATACATTGCATTCTACATGCCAGACGTCTGCTTACTCTAGAAGAAGGACTTAGATGGCAAGATATAAAACGCTATGGTATCGTAATCTACCGCCGCTACTATGAAGGTTATACCTTAGTGACTATCACCGACAAGATGGACACGAATGATCCCAGACGTGCTATTCAATTACCAGCCAGTGTCATTACAGCAGGTATGCAACCAAATCCAAGAAATGACTAACTAACTTAAGGAGGGAAAAATA
>OGFO01000362.1_pt1 | contig 33780 bp, 17 predicted proteins | sample 1570981 | NCBI WGS metagenome assembly OGFO01 (sample SAMEA2581955, study PRJEB24529) | metagenome | biome: Human gut stool | place: China | collected 2011
TTCGTTTTGTGTTTTCCGGTTTTAGTTTTAAGACCTCATACAGATGCCAGGCAATCGCTTCTCCTTCGCGGTCCTCATCGGATGCGAGCCATACGGTTTCTGCGTCTTTAGCTTCTGTCTTCAGTGTGTTAACCAGAGCCTTTTTGTCTGCCGGGATTTCGTAGCTGGGTGTAAAATTCTTCTCTACGTCGATGCTGAATTCTTTTTTCTTCAGATCGCGTATGTGTCCGTAACTAGAAAGGACTTTGAAATCTTTCCCCAGAAACTTTTCAATCGTTTTTGCTTTTGCCGGAGACTCGACAATGACAAGGTTTTTCTGCATAATTCTTTCTTTTATAATGGCTTGTACCACAATATTCGGGGACAAAAGTAAAAAAAAAGATTCTCCCTACCTTATATTATAAGGAGAATTTAATAAAATCTTAAGATTTACCAGTGTTGATGTTTACTCTTACATCTGTAAATCTTAAGATTTAGCTTAATGGGAGGATGCTTGCCGGCTTATTTTGTTGCGGATGAGGGGTCTTCCTTTATTTTTTTGAGAAACTCTGTCGGTAACATTCCAAATTGTTTCTGGAAACACTTGGCAAAGTAGGAAGAAGAACTGAACCCGACGAGGAATCCTATTTCGGTAACCCGATATTCTCCCTCCACCATCATTTTGCAGGCTTTCTTTAATCGAGTGACCTTGATGAAATCATTGGGAGTCATGCCAATAATGCCTTTGATCTTGGTAAATACAGAGGTACGGCTCATTCCCAGTTCCTGTGCCAGTGTATTTACCGAAAATTCGGAGTCCTCAATATTATTCTGGATGATTTCGGTACATTTATTCATAAATTCTTCATCCAGTTTATTGTGGACAGCGGAGTGCAGATCGGACAACGGAGTAGAGGCATACGTTTTCTGCTGACTTTCCCTTTTCTTGAGTAAGTTCAGCAATTGTGCTTTCAGGTGGAAAGGTGAGAATGGCTTCTCTATATACGCATCCGCACCGGCTTCCAGTCCTTTGATTTTACTTTCCGTATCCGTCTTGGCTGTCAGCAGAATGACAGGAACGTGGGAAATATTGATGTTACTTTTAATTTTCCCACAGAGTTCGAACCCGTCCATTTCCTCCATCATCACATCGCTGATGATGAGGTCAATGTTATTCTTTTCAAGGATTTGCAACGCTTCCTCTCCACTCGAAGCCGATATGACAAAATATTCCTCGGATAGAATTTTGGAAAGGAAATCCAGAATCTCCGGGTTGTCGTCCACAACCATAATGGCATATTGTTTTTTCAACGGTTCACCGGGAAGAGTGCTTTCCAGTTCATTTTCTTCTATGCTGTTTTCTGGAATAATCGTATCTTCCACTCGTTTGGCCACTTGTGGCAAAGCAGTGATGGCCGCTTGTTTGGGGAAATATACAGAAATAGAAACACCGTTTTCACCGTCTTCCCTATCGCTGACTTCGATCTTTCCGTTCATCAATTGGACGAGTGAGCGTGTCATGTGAAGCCCGATACCAATGCCCAGTTTATTTATTTCACTGTTGTTCTTAACCTGATAGAATGCGTCGAATATTTTAGTCTTTTCTTGATCGGTGATGCCTATACCGTCATCGGTCACGGTGACTACTATCTCGGAATCCTTTTCTATAGTCGTAATACGAATCGTGCTTTTGGCATATTTCAAGGCATTGCTTAGTAGATTGCTGATAATCTTGGTAAAAGCTTCTTCATCTATGACGTTGCTCAGCTCTTCCGGGATAGAGGAAGTGTCAATCGTCACTTTCTTTTGTCTGGCAGATAATTCAAAGATACAGGTTACTTTGCAGATTATTTCTTTAATCCGGTAACAGTCATACGATAGTTTATAAGATCCCGTATCTACTTTGCGGAAATCCAGCAATTGGGTGACAAGCGCATACAAGCGTTTGTAATTCTGTTCAATAATACTTAGGTATTCCCCATACACATTGTTGATACTTGAAGTTTTCATCAGGTATTCCAATGGGCCGATAATAAGGCTCAATGGAGTTCGAATCTCATGAGCAATGTTAGTGAAGAAATCTATTTTGGAGTTATAGAGCTCTTTTTCTTTTTCATCGTTCAGCCTCTTGATACGTTCTTTCTGACGTTTCTCCGTGCGTTTTACGTAATACCATACGGTTAACATAATCGCAATCAACAGGACGAGGGCATAGATCAGATAAGCCAGTTGCGACCGGAAGAATGGAGGCAGCACCTTGATTTTTAGCTGTACTTCATTGCTGCTCCATAGTTTATCACTGTTCGTTCCCTTGATCCTTAATACATATTCACCGACGGGTAAGTTTGCATAGGAAAGATGGTTGTTACTTCCTTTAGTGAACTGCCATTCGCTGTCCAGACCTTCCAGCATATATTGATAATCATTCTCTTTGGGAGCAATGTAACTTAGTGCGGCAAAATCGAATCCGATCATGGACTGGTTATATTTCAACACAATCTCATCTGTATATCCTATGGACTGGTGAATAGGTGAATTGGGCGTGTCAGCCTGTATGTCTTTTCCGAAAATGGTCATATTAGTGAGGATGACAGGTGGATTGTATGTATTTTCTCTCAAGTCTTGCGGAAAGAAATAGCAGAAACCGTCTGTCGAACCCAGAAATAGTCTACCGTCAGAAGATTCAAAGCCGGAGCAGGGTGTGAATTGTTCATTGTATAGTCCGTTTGATTTCGAATAGGTTTTTATATGTTTCGTGTCCGGGTTGTATACAACAAGCCCTTTATTGGTACTTATCCATAGTAAGTCTCCTTTGGGGATAATTGAATTGATGATTTTATTTGGCAATTTCAGGTGATCATATCTGGTGAAATCGTCCGTTTCATCATTATATCTGCAAAGCCCTTGGCCATACGTTCCCACCCATAGCTGTTTTTTGCTGTCGATAGCTAATGTGGTGATTACATTCTTTGTTAGTGAATTCGGATGGTCCGAACGTTGATAAGATGTTATCTTTTGGGTTCTGACATTGTATGAATATAATCCACTGATGCTTGTTCCTATCCATATTCTTCCGAAGTAATCTTCAATGATATCCGATATTTTGCCTGTAAAAGAACCGATTCTGATGAAATTGTTTTTTTCGGGGTTATAGTAACAGAATCCTGCAGAGGTGCCCACGTAAATACATCCATTACTGGCTTTATATAGAGTGAATACCCGTGAGGAGGGGATAGATGTTGAATCTTCCGGATTATTGAGAAAATTTTCCACTTTTCCTGTTTTTAAATCAATCACCTCCAAACCTCTTCCATAAGTGGCGGCATATAGTTTATCTCCGTCTACCAGCAGATCGTGTATACAATAGTAAGTTGTGCCTATGCTGGCTGCATCCCGGAAAGGGGTAATTTCTTGAGTTTTGGCATCAAATCGGAAAATGCCATTGTCATCCGTACCTATCCAGTATTTATCATCTTTGTCTTCTTTGATAACATTGATTACTTTTCCTGATTGTGGCGTGGACGATGATGAACAGCTATAATATTTGAAATTATTCTGAAATGCCGAATAGAATTTGATTCCATCGAAATAGGAGCCCAGCCAGAGGCTTTCTTCCTTATCCATATAGATGGTATATATAAACTTATTGGCTCCGGTTCTTATTTTCAGATTCGGATTGTCGGATTGTATAATTTCTCCTTTGTCTGCTTTAAAAATTCCCATACCGTTGTCGGATGAAATGAACAACTCGCCAGGTCTGTATTCTTTAATGTCGTGGATATGATATAATAGGTTGTTTGGACTTCTGTCCCGGTAGTTGGTGAAAGTTTTAGTCACTGGATTGAACAGGTCGAGCCCGTTCTGAAAAGTTCCTATCCATAAATTGCCGTGTGAGTCTTCAAACACTTTCTGAATGGAATTATCTGATAAACTATTAGGGTGATTGCTCTTTTTGTAAGTGACGAACGTGTTTTTCTGTTTGTCAAAGCAGCATAATCCTTCCGAATAGGTTCCTATCCAAATGTTTTGTTTACTGTCTTGCTGCAATGTCATGATAATGTTTTGGGAGATGCTATTAGTTTTTCCGGGAATATTCCGGTATACTCTAAGTCTGACTTTATCGGATGGAGAAAAACGGTAAAGCCCTTCTCCACTCGTTGCAATCCATACTTCTCCGTCACTGTCCTCTATCATATCGGTGACGTAGGTTTGTATCATTTCTCCAGTTTCAGTTTTGGCATGGAAAGGTTGGAAGGTGTCTGTCTTCGAGTCGTAAATGACAATTCCGGTATCCAATCCTATCCACATTCTGCCCCTGCGGTCGATAAATATTTTCTTGACGCTGTTACTGGTTGTTGCGTTGATATATTCTGATAGATAGTAGTTCTTGAATGCAATACCGTCGAATCTGCTTAATCCATCATCGGTACCGAACCACATGAATCCACATGAATCTTGCAAAATGCTGTATACTCTGTTGGCTGCCAGTCCATCATCCATTGTATAGGAGGTGGAGAAGATACGCTGCGCATTCACGACGAATGAATGCATGCACAGGATTTGTATGGTTATCAAAAGAACGATTTTTTTCATGGGGGATTCATTTTATGTGTATTAGTTTTCATTAGTATAGGACAATATTAGGAAGAATTAGTAGCAAAAGCAAATGATAGGCTGTCTTTTTAGGTGTGGAATAAAACTTTTGAAAGTGAACAAAAAAATCGTTCAAATCTTGGATAATTATTGGTTAATATGGTTGTGGGCTTTGGGATAATTCATTAGTTGAAATTAAATCTCGCTTTGCATAGATTAGTATCTGTATATTCTATGTACATTTGTCTCGTTAGCATATCGGTTTTCGTTTGACTTAAGTTAAACGAAAGAATGACTTAAGTTGAACTATCGCCTGACTTAAGTCAAACGAAAATAGGAATGCGTTTTAGAAAATTAATCCATAGGAGAGAGGAATTTAATCTTTCCTATTGAAAAACTAATTGATAATGAGTGTAAATTATGATCTTTATGAAACTCCCGATCTTGCTAAAAGTGGGGAAGAACAGCCTTTGCATGCACGTGTCGTTTTGAAGGGCAGTTATACAGCCGAAGAATTTGTGGAACAAGTGACCGTATTTCAGCATATGCCCCATGCACAAGTGGTCGGCGTTATAGAAGCTATATCAAAAGAACTACGTCATTTGCTTTTGAAAGGATTTTCGGTAGAGCTGGGCGATATCGGTTATTTCTCCCTTTCATTGAGTGTTGACAAGAAAGTGATGGATCCAAAAGACTTGCGTTCACCGTCCGTATCTCTGAAAGATATTAATTTCCGTGTCAATCGGCAGTTTAAAAAGGATATTGAGAGTGAGATTGAATTACAACGTTATCATTCTCCTTTTCGTGTGAAGAATCCGTTGCCCGAGGAAAAGTGTCTGCAGCGGTTAGAAAAGTTTTTAGAAGAGCATCCATGTATTAACCGACAGGATTATGCGCTGCTCGTTGGAAAAACGAAGATACAGGCATTGCAGGATATTAATGTTTTTATTGAAAGAGGGATTTTGAAAAAGTATGGAGTGGGGCGTTCGGTTGTGTATATAAAGGGAGAATAAATTATTTTGTACAGAAAACTGTGACGAAAAGCCGAGAGAAATAGCACATAATATGAAATCTTTGAATCTTTATCTTGTTAGTATTTCTCAAGTGACAGGTTTTCAATAAAGAAAATATGTAATCAATAAATTCATCTGTCAGATATCGTTTTTATATGGATAGATAAGACACTTTACGATATTGTTGTTCTTTTGTACGGGATTTGCCAAGGAGAATAGCCAACCTCCTTATCTTTGTAGGCATCACTTTGAAAGGGATTTCATTGTAGATAAACCTATTGTAAATCTTAAATTGAATAATAGAATGAAGGACTTAGTACTAATCTTTTTTTTGGCCAGTTTCTTTGTCACCACTTATGCACAGGAACTTGTTTCTCCTGATGGTAATTATAAAATGAAGTTTGAACTTGGTTCGGGGGGAAAACCGAGATACTCGTTGACATATAGGAATAAGGTTGCAATATTGCCAAGTTGTTTGGGAATAGAGTTGGTCGGTAAACCTTCCTCTTGGAAATCTCTCTTTGATAAATTCACAGTTACGCAGATACAGACTGCTTCTTTTGATGAAACATGGAAACCGGTATGGGGCGAAGAGAGTTCGATTCGTAATCATTATAATGAACTGGTTGTAGTTTTGAAGCAAGAAGAAACGGAACGTATTATGTTGATCCGCTTTCGGTTGTTTAACGACGGGCTTGGTTTCAGATATGAATTTCCCGAACAGAAAAAGCTGGTTAATTTTGTGATTGCAGAAGAACATACCCAATTTGCTATGACGGGTGACCACATGGCATACTGGATTCCCGGGGACTATGATACACAGGAATATAATTATACCATTTCCCGCCTGTCGCAGATACGTAGTTTGATGAAGAAAGCGATCACCGGGAATCTGTCTCAAACTCCTTTTTCTGATACGGGTGTCCAAACTGCATTATTGCTGAAAACTGACGATGGGCTGTATATGAATATTCACGAAGCCGCTCTTCTGAACTATTCATGTATGAATTTGAACTTGGATGATAAAAATATGATCTTCGAATCGTGGCTGACGCCAGGTGCTGATGGTGCGAAGGGGTATATGCAGGCTCCTTGTATTACACCTTGGCGAACAGTAATAGTGAGTCAAGATGCCAAAGGAATTTTGGCAAGTCGTATCACATTGAATTTGAATGAACCTTGCAAGATTGAGGATACTTCATGGATCAAGCCGACCAAATATATCGGAATCTGGTGGGAAATGATAACAGGTAAAAGCCAGTGGAGTTACACGAATGATATATCTTCTGTACAAATAGGCGTCACGGACTATACAAAGCTGAAACCCCACGGAAAACATGGCGCCACGACTGAAAACGTAAAAAGATATATTGATTTCGCAGCGGAAAATGGATTTGACGGGGTACTTGCCGAAGGGTGGAATATTGGTTGGGAAGACTGGTTCGGAAGGTCGAAGGATTTCGTCTATGATTTTGTGACTCCTTATCCTGATTTTGATGTGGTGGGTATACACGCTTATGCTAAAAGTAAGGGGGTTAAAATGATTATGCACCATGAGACATCATCGTCTGTCCGTAATTATGAGCGTCATTTGGATCAAGCCTACCAATTTATGAAGGATAACGGATACGATGCGGTTAAAAGCGGCTATGTAGGTAATATATTGCCCAAAGGTGAACATCATTATAGCCAATGGATTGTAAACCACTATCAATATGCGCTTGAAAAGGCAGCGGAATATAAAATCATGCTGAATGCACATGAAGCGGTGCGACCGACTGGAGTATGTCGTACATGGCCTAATCTGATAGGTAATGAATCTGCCCGTGGAACAGAGTTCCAGCAGACTTCACTTGGAAATCATCCGAATCATGTGAATATTCTACCTTTCACCCGTTTGTTGGGTGGCCCGATGGATTATACTCCGGGAATTTTTGAAATGGATATATCGAAAGTCAATCCGCGAAGAAAAACAAAGGCAAAATTCACAATTGCTAATCAATTAGCTCTTTATGTAACTATGGCGAGTCCGTTGCAGATGGCAGCGGATGTGATTGAGAACTACGAACGTTTTATGGACGCATTCCAGTTCATAAAGGATGTGGCTTTAGATTGGGAGCGAAGCGTTTACCTCGAAGCGGAACCAGGGGAATATATCACCGTTGCCCGTCAGGCAAAAGGGACGGGACAATGGTTTGTCGGCAGTACGGCAGGAGAGAAGGAACATATATCTTCCATCTCATTTGACTTTTTGGAAAAAGGTAAAAATTATATAGCGACGATTTATACGGATGCTCCCGATGCTGATTGCATTACGAATCCACAAGCTTATACGATTCGTAAGATGTTGGTGAATAGTCATTCGAAGTTGACGCAACGATGTGTATCCTCCGGAGGTTATGCTATCAGTCTTGAAGAGGTGACTGATAAATCTCAAATAAAGGGGATAGGGAAATTGTAGTTTTTGAGAGCGTGGATAAAATGGTTCAAAGATTGGATAATAATTGGTGATAGCTTTGTATAAGTTCAAAAAAGGAAATGTAGTTTTACGATATTCTTGTTCTTTTGTACGCAATTCGCCTTAATATGTTTCTCATACATCTAACTTTGTAACATGGAAGATGAAAAATTATAAGAACTAATCCTTATATCTTCTTTCTTATTCTTATAGTATTAACCTAATTGATCTATTTATTGATGGAAACAAAGTATTTTGTAATGGCAGCTTTTGTGCTCGGTTTAGCTGCATGTTCAAGTGATGAACCGACTACCGAGCCTGTAGATGATAGCCAACCGGTTATTGCCCAGTTTATAGGGTGTATTGATAAGGTGCAGTCACGTGCCGATGGAGTGGTATGGGATGCAGGTGATGCAATTGGAATTAGTGGTGGCGAGTATACTAATATAAAGTATCTGGCTGATACGAAAGGTACTGATCGCCACTTTACTGCAGAAACGGAAGAGGATGCGATTTACTTTAAAGAAAAGAAAACAATTAATTTTATAGCTTATCATCCATACGCAGGAACTAAGGGAGTATCAGTTGGAGTAATTACTAAAACGATAACTGCTGCAGATCAAGAAGGAACAGCGCGACAGCAGATTGATTTTATGTTTGGTGAAGGAAGCGGTAATAAAGGTGCATCGAGTGTTGAACTTAATTTACAGCATAAGATGAGTCAGTTAACTTTGAACTTTAAGAGTGGCGGAGATGATATTAGTAAACTGACAAAATTTACTATTAAGGGTGTGAAAATGTCCGGGCAATTTGATACGGAAACCGGTAATGTGGAAGTTACAGGCAGTGGAACGAATCTAGAGGTGAATCCTGTTGGTGCTACTGGGAAAACGTATAGTAAATCACTTATTCTTTATCCTCAAAAGTTTAATGCTCCTATTCCTATTGAGGCTTTATGGGATGGTCAGGTAATTTCCGGTGAAATAAAAATAGAAGAAAATACTTTGAGAGCTAATAGCAATTATATTTCAGAGATTACTGTTAGTAAAGAGGGGCTTGAGGTAAATACAATAACAGCCGGATGGAATGATGACGAAGATACTGGTGATGCAGAACAAGTCGATTATTTTTACGCGTCATTACCAACGATTCCTGCATCTGTTGAAGGTCTGTCAGAACTTAAGGTAACAGTGGATGGTAATCAACCGGACCTTGAAGAGGGTAAGTATGTGCTACGTGCTGGCCAGAATCTGGAAATTTCATTTAAATTGAATTCGGGAAAAAGGGTGAAATCATTTGAAGGCTGGGTTGAACAAGGAGTTTGTACTAGGGAGTGTTCGTATGATGAGGCTACGGGTGTTAGTACTTGTACTTATTCGGATTTTGTTTCGGATTTTACAGTTGGTGAACTGAATTTGTCTACAGAGAGTTATGCAGTGACTTCTGCTGCTCCACAGGTTGGTGACTATTACTATTCTGACGGTACATGGTCTGACGAACTAAAAAATGATAAGACATGTATTGGTATTGTATTTAAAGTCGGTGCAGGTGACGGGGAAAGTGGCTTTATGGGATTGAATAAAATTAATGGCTATGCAATTGCACTGAATAATGCGGCCAATGAATTAGTGACTTTTGGTAATAATAGTAACCTGCCGGAATTGGAAATCGGTTATGAAAAGTATACAGGATATTCAACTACATATCTAATAGCGGAGCGGGCAGACTTCTCTGAGAGTTCTTATCGGGCCTGTTATTCCGCCTTGAATTATTCTCCTGTTGCGCCAGAAAGTTCTAGTGGATGGTATCTTCCTTCTTTAGCTGAATTTATAGCCTTATGTCCTAATATGGTTTATGAGAATGGTCAGGAAGGTAAAATTGAAATAAACATAGGTAAAGCAGGGGGGACCAAAATGAGGATAGAACATGGCACTTATTGGAGTATTTCAAAATCCAAGAAGAGCGATAATCGTCCCGCCGCTTACGATTTTGGTTGGAAGAGTTACAGATTTCCTTATACCTTACGAATTCATGTGGAGGACTACTCTAATAATTCATATGTTCGTCCTGTCCTCACCTTTTAAGTAAACTATAAACAATGAAAACAATGAAAAAACAATTTATATATTCGATTCTGTCTTTGAGTTTTTTGGCTGCTTGTTCCTCTATAGAGGATGAAACTATATTATCTAATCAACAAGTTGGGGAATATGAAAAAGTTCTTCAAATAGAAGTTAGTGCAAATGATTTTATTGTTGATGAGAAAACAGAAACTCGGGCATCCGATAAAGGAAGAGAAACCATATTTGAAGAAGGTGATAAAGTTGGAATTATTATTTTGGAAAATAATAATCCGATTGCGAAGAATAATTTGCCTTATGTTTATAATGGTAGTGAGTGGAATTTCGATCAAGAAACGGTGGAAAGTGAAGGAACAGGAAAGGAACTGTATTATACTAATGCTGCCAGTTCTAACCTAACCTATATTGTTTATTATCCATATAGTGCTGCTGCCGATGTTGCAAAGAGTGTGAACGATTTAAAATCAAGCCTTACTTGGCAGCAAGACCAGAGTTCGGAGGCTGCTTATAGAAAAGCAGATTTGATGGTGTGGTCTAAAACTGGTACTCCTGTGTCCAAATTAGATGTGAACTTGTCTCATGCTTATTCATCGTTCTCTATTACCATCGATAAGAAGTGTGAATTGGATAATGCGGAAGCTACGGAGTTTTCTTTAGAAACAGAAGTTTCTGGAATGACTATTATAGCTGGTAACAAAACAATTCATCCTTTTCATACAGAGGATGGGAGTTATCGCTGTATCCTTGAAGACGGGTATTCTGGAAATGTACGGTGGAAATATGTTGAGAATGATAAATCTTATGGTGGTTCAAAAGTTGTAGGAGGAATTGCAAATACCCGCTATTCACGAATAGAAACTATTCGCTATGGAAAATATGATTTTAGTAAAGCACAGAATGGCGATTTCTATTGTGTGGAGGAGCAAAAGGGATATCTTATTCCTGGAAATGCATCTAAGGAGTTACTTGAAACGGTAACTTGCGTGGGCATTGTTTTTTATACGGGAAGTGACCTTGAAGAGGATAACTATGGATTACTTAAGGGAAAATATGGCCTGGCTGTAGCTTTGCAGGATGCTAGTTTGAGTGATAGCAAGAAAATGACATGGGCTTATGCAGAGGAAAGTGATGTGTCTGCATGGTTGAAGAGTTCAACATGGAAGGGTGATATTACTCGTCCAAGTAATTTTGTAAGCATAACCGATAAAGATAAGCGTCAAGGATATGCAAATACTTTAGCTTTGAAAGAGTTTAATAAAGACGAAACAAATAGTGAGAAAAATAATAAATTGGTTGAAGCTTTGGCGGAGTTCACAGCTTCACATAATAATCTACCGGAGGAAGCTAGTGGTTGGTATTGCCCGTCTTTGGGAGAAATAAAAACGATGGGACGTGGACAAGGAAATGAAGGTACTTGGGAAAATGAAGTGTCCGGAAGAGATATGCTGAATGGTCAAATGCGGAAAATTGCAGGTGCTGTGGAAATAGAGAAGACTGATTATTGGTCCAGTACAGAGAGAGATGCTAAGAATGCTTATAATTTTTATTTTAAATCATGTTGGTTTGGTGATGCTGGCAGTAGCAAGAATAAAGCTTCAGATAAAAATTTTATGCTAAGGCCTGTATTTGCCTTCTAATTGTAAAGTTGTACAAGAAATAATATTCTTATTCGCAATTAATTAACAATAATATTATGCTTATGTATTTATTAAAAGAATTTATATTGGGGTCACTTTTGTGCGCATTTACAGCTTGCTCTAGTGATGACTCGGATGGCAAAATTGAAAAGCCGGATAACACGACTGCTATTGATACGATTACATACCGCGCTTTGGTCTATGTGGATGAGCCTAGTCTTAATCTGCGATATGGAGGAGAGAAGAAGTTTAATCAGAATCTACAGACTTTATTCTATAACACTACTCGCTTCTGGAACAACAGCAAAAATAAGTTCAAGTATTATTTTCGTTTTGTTCCTGCCGGATTGAAAATTTATCCTCATGTAGATGGTGAGAAGTATGAAGACGCTGCAAGTGATGCTAAAGGCCCCTTGGACCCTGCCAGGTATGATTATGTAGTGTTCTTCTGTCTGGCGTCCCCCTCAAATACAATGTCATGTGGCGGTAGTTCTGATGGACATTCTGTAATATGGTGTACCAAAACTCTGGAGACACAAGAAAGAGATGGTGATATTTTTAATGATGGTGTATATCCTACCAAACTGGGTACTTATAGTAACTTAGGGCATGAGGCGGGACATTTCCGTGGTGCTACAGATTTGTATCAGTATCCTATTCAGTCTAAAAACAATCCTATAAATGGTGAATCCTATCATCCCGGACCTTGTAATATGGGAACTGGCGAATGGGTTTGGAGTGATTATGCTTCGGCTGTCTTTAATGCTACCGCAAAATATAAACGGCTTCCGAGTGACTGGAATGAACGACGTTTTCCTCAATCAATTGAAATAACGGTGAAAAACAAAAAAGGGGAGCCTGTAAAGGATGCTACCGTCAAGTTGTATGGCTGTCGTGGTGGAGGCGGTGAGAAAAACTTGCCTAGTGGGGATAATGGACCTGATGTTTATAAAGTCCCTTTCCGTACATTTACTACCGATGTAAATGGCAAAGTCATAATTGATGATGTGAATCATTTATATCAGGTTAGGACAGATGGTTCGGAGACTTTACCTGATCCTTTGCCATGGGCTTATTGGTTTAATTTCTTAGTTGAGGCTACAGATTTAAATGATAATAAAGCGTATGTCTGGATGCCTGATTTGGAAATTCAAAGACAACATCTAGAAGAAAATACACAGGTTTATCATACTGAAATTAAATTTTAAGTTTTGAATTGTATGAAAAATATTATTATCTATTTGCTATTATGTATTGTAGGTCTTTCATGCAAAGATGATTCTTTGGCTGCTGAAAATAATAGTAAAATAGAGGGAGAGAAAGATTCTTTCCGAGCAAGTATTCCACAACCTGTTTTTTCTGCAAAACCAGAATTTGTCGATTTATATTGGAAAGCGTGGGAATTAGCTAAAGGACGAGTAAAACATCAAGATGGAATATACCAGTCTCCTTATATGGATGAAAATTTGTGGGATGATACCATTTGGATATGGGATACAGAATTTATGGTTTTGTTTTGCCGTTATGCTCCCGATATATTTCCTGGCATAGAAAGTCTTGACAACTTTTATGAATCTATATTGAATAAACGTCCTTCCGCATTGAAGATACAACACCCGGACAATCCTCCATTTTTTGCTTGGGTGGAGTATGAGTATTATAAGATGACGGGAGATAAAGCACGCTTACAACGTGTGCTAGAAGATGAAAAATTCCTGCAACGGCATTATGATTGGTTTGAATCCCTAAAAAGAGGAACTGAATTACACTTCCCACATGCTTGGATTGCAATGGAGAAAGGTAAAGTTGGTTATAAATGGGGATGGGTTCAGAGTGGAATGGATAATTCACCTCGTGGTCGCGGATGCAAGGGGGATTTAATGTGGATGGATGCTCTGTCGCAGCAAGCTTTGTCTGCCTTATATATTTCAAGATTGGCTGATGAACTTGGAGACAGTTCAGTGTCTGCCGAATTTATCAAACGATATGAAGCACATAAAAGGTTATTAAATCAATATTATTGGGATGAGGCCGATGGTTTCTATTACGATATTTCTGATGTGGATAATTCTTATGTTAAGGTTCGTACTCCTGCTGTTTATTGGGCTATGTTAGCTGAACTTGCTGATAAAAATCAAGCAGCTCGTTTGGCAGAATATGCGGCGAATCCTAATGAATTTGGAGGTACCTATCCTTGGCCCTCTGTTTCATATAGTGATAAGGATTGTAATCGTGAGATTGGTGATTATTGGCGGGGAGGAGTTTGGCTCCCATTAGCTTATATGGCGACAAAGGCGCTGGAGATGTATGGCTATTATGATATTGCATATACTAATTCATATAATTTATTAATGAATATGTATAATACATACAATCAGTTTTCTCCTCATACAATCTGGGAATGTTATTCTCCGTCTGCACCTCTTCCTTGTGAAAGACAGCGCGAGAATGGACGGGAATTAGTTACTCCAGATTTTTGTGGCTGGTCTGCTTTAGGGCCGATTTCTTTATTTATAGAAAATGTGTTAGGCTTTCACTTTATAGATACGACTAAGAAACTAGTAAAATGGCGTAAACAAGGGAGTGGCGAGCAAGGAATCCGTAACCTTCGTTTTGGGAAAATTGTAACAGATATTGTGGCTAAGGATGACAAGGTAACTGTGGAAAGTAATTCTTCATATACTTTGATTATAAATGGGAAGGAATATAGTATCAATTCTGGTAGTCAAATTTTCAATCTGAAATGATAGCGAAGGTCTATACTTCGATTATTTGAAAATTTATTTTGTATTTCTATAAAAAGTTGAATTATGAAAATATCAGGATGGCTATTTACTATTTTATTAGGACTGTTTTGTAATCTTATTTGCTCATGTAGTAAAGAGGCTTCTCTAGAGGACATATCCTCAAAAACGGATAAGGGAGAAGGGAAAGATACCATGGTTTATCGGGCTTTAGTCTATGCGAATGAAGAAGTTGTAAACGAGAGATATGGTGGAGCAAAAAAATTCAACCAAGGCCAACAGGGGCTATTTTATGATGTGACGCGTTTCTGGAATAATAGTGCTAATAAGTTTAAATATTATTTTCAATTTGTTCCGGCCGGATTAAAACTTTATCCCACAGCGCAATACGATAAGTATATAAAAGAGGCTGCAGGGATTCTGGACAGCCAATATGACTTCATTGTATTTTTCAATCTGGACGCGACGAGGAATGGGGCTTCTTGTGGAGGAGGTAGTGACGGACAATCTATTGTTTGGTATAACAAAACAATAAAAGATCAGGATGAATATGGAGATATTTTTCACAATGGCGTGTATCCTACTACATGGGGAGTGTATAATACTTTAGGTCATGAGTTCGGACATTATCGGGGGGCGACAGATATTTATCAATATGGAATCCCAGCTTCGAACAATCCAATAAGTCACGAGGCTTTTGAAGAACCTATATGTAATATGTGCGGAAGTGGAGAATGGAAATGGAGTGATTATGCTTCTGCGGTGTTTAATTATACTGCAAAATGGAAACGGTTGCCAAAAAGTTATCCTTCACAAAGATTTCCTGAATCAATTGAGATTAATGTGACTAAAAATGGTTTACCAGTCAATGAAGCTATTGTAAAATTATATGGTTGCCGAGGTGGAGGTGAAAAGGGATTACCAAATGGAAGTACAAAGCCTGATGTATATAGTGTTCCTTTTAGAACATTTACAACGGATGAAACTGGTAAAATCTTAATTCCGAATGCGGAACTATTGTATCAAGTAGATAGAGATCAAGAGCCTAACTTACCGGAAGCCCTTCCTTGGAATTATTGGTTTAATTTCTTGGTAGAAGCTACGGATAAGAATGGAATAAAAACTTATCAATGGATGCCTGACCTGGACATTCAAAGAGATCATTTGGATAATGGTACAAAAGTTTATTCAATAGAAATTAAGTTTTGAGATGTATATGAAATGTTTTTAAGACGGTATTAGTTTTTTATTGGGATTTGCATAAATATATAAACTGTAACAAAAATGGCAGGTAGAATCATACATATAGCCCTATTTTTATTGTCATTAATGGGAGAATGGTCTTCTCTCTTGGCAGAGAATAAACTCTCTTATACGATGGATTCCAATGGGGGAATCACGAAAATCGTTATTCCGCAATATAAAAATGTGAAAGGTGGAGACATAAATTTCAGAAATGATGAATTTGCAGGCCCTTCTTTGTGGATGAATGATATTCCAGTAAAAAAGAATGATACTTTGTCTTATCAGATTCTTTACCAAGTAGAAGGAGAGCGCCTTGCAATAAAAGTCATTTGCCACAATCTTTTAGAAACGAAGTTGGAGAATATTCAGCTCTCTTTGAGGCTTGGTATTGATACAGAGATGGCAAGTTATCCTCATTGGCGTAATGTGTTCTTTCCAACATTGATGCGGTGTGAGAAAAGTCATTTCTGGGGATATTTCATGACTCCGACAGGACGTATTCTTACTGTAGCTTGTCCCGATCCCATAGCTTCTTATCATTTGCATTATAATAATTCGAAGCATAAAATTAGTTTTGGTAATGGTCATCGTATTCGTACCGTTTCTTTGGATTTATTGAATCCGGCTCCACTTCCGGAACGACATCCTCAAGACTTGTCTTTATCTCCTGGTGAATCTCGGATATGGACAGTCTATTTAGAAGAGGCTGCGTCTTTATCTGATGTTGCTAAAGTAGTGAGTAAAAATGCTAATGCGCCGGCTTTTCAGGCGGATTATTACACTTTAGCTCCCGGAGAAAACTCGCAAATCAGTATTTTCTCTTCATCTGTTCCTAAAGTGAGCGTAGTCACTCCTGGTGGTGTGAATAATAAAGTGAAAGTAAAACGGAATAATAAACAGTTATATACATTCTCTTACCGTATGTCGGATGTGGGAGTATATACATTTATGGCTTATAATAGCAAAGGACAAGTTGCCGAAATGAAACTTAGTTGTCGCCGGGCGCAATATTCGGATTATATCCAAGCTGCTCGTTTAGCTTCATTGAAATATCAACAGAAAACCAATTCAAATGCTGAATGTTGGTATGGATTATTTTCAGCAATGATTGCCCGTGAGTATTTTCCGGAACAGGCTGTGGATGATGAAGTAAATAAAGTGTTCCATCAAATTAATAAGATGACGTTTGATTTAGATACACATATGCCACTTAATAATCCCTGGCGTATTCAGGACACGGCGTTAAAGGCTGCTTTGTGGGCACAGTATTACCGTACTACTAAAAATATAGAACATTTGAGATGGGCAGCAGATCTTGCGGATTTTATAATGACAAAACAAGTGCCTGAAACTGCGGATATAATGTTGAGAGGTGTTGCAGTAGACGGTGCATATAGAGCTGGGAAAACTCACTATACCTCGGTCATTTATGTAGCTAAGGGCATAATGGAAGTCATGAAAGAAGAGAAGAAATTGATGGGAACTTCTGATGAATGGACTGCCAGATATAAACGACATTATGCTTCTGTAAAAAAAGCGATGGATGATCTTGCTTTTCATTTGGATAATATTCAGACAGAAGGTGAAATGACTTTTGAAGATGGCATGATTTCTTGTTCTTACACGCAACTGTCCGAATTTGCTTTGTTACAACCGGAAGGCTCGAAAGAACGTGCTTATTATACTGAAGCTGCTGAGAAACTGGCCGGTATGCATCGTTGTCTTTCTCAAATATTGATTCCCGATTCTCGGATGAATGGTGGGTCTTTGCGTTTTTGGGAATCACAGTATGATATTCTCACTATGCCTGATATGATGAACTCTCCTCACGGTTGGTCGGCATGGCGTATTTATGGTTTGCGCAACCTTTATTTGCTGACTGGAAAATATGATTATTTACAGCAAATGATAAATGCTATCGGATCTTGTATCCAATTGATAGATCCGGTTACAGCAAAATTAAATTGGGCATTTATTTGCGATCCTTATATTGTAGCTCAACGTTTTGTTCCGGATATAGAAAGACCGGGAAAAGGAAAACATGTAGAGCAAATATTAGGAGAACAATATCTTCCTATGATTAGTGATTGGTATCGTGTAGACACTACAAAGTTTGCGTCTTCTTTTGGAAGATTCGATGGTGGTAGTTGTGATAATGATGTACATGAGATTTTTAAATGTCTCGGAGAAGTTCTGTTGACGTCGGCCTATATTTATGAGGAGCCGAATGGCAAATTAATTACACATAACTGTGTTGCTGTCGACAAAGGCAATAGCTTGGTAATTAAACCTAATGAGGATTGTATTAATGCGGTACATGTAAATCTTCGCGCATTAAAGGTGGTAAAGATAATGTTTTCAGAAAAGGTAGTGAAACAGGATATACAAACCGGATGGATCTACAAATGATATAGTATGAGAATTTATATAAATGTATAACTTAATGCAAAAAGCCTATGACATAATAGAATATTTTTCTCAAATAAGTAGGATATAGATAACAGAATGGTTAATCTTAAAGTTAATAATAATTGAAAAAATTGTCAGAAATGAAATTGTATAGCAGAAAATACGCACAATATTTATTATTGTCATCGTGTCTCGTTGGAGGAATATTGCCAACTTTTGCAAATCAGGTGAATGAAAGGCATGAATCTTATGAGACAACTGAAATTCAGCAGAATAAAATTAGAATCAATGGTAAGGTCATGGATCAGAATAACGATCCGTTGCCTGGAGTGAATATTAAAATAAAAGGAACGGAATCAGGAGTCGTTACGAATATCGATGGTAACTACTTCATTGAGGTGCCTAATAAGAAAGCAATCTTAATATTTCAATATATTGGATTTGAAACATCGGAAATAACAGTTGGTAATCAGATTAATATCAATGTGAATCTGAAAGAGATTGCAACCGATTTGAATGAAGTGGTAGTAGTGGGATACGGTTCACAGAAAAAGGCTTCTGTTATTGGTTCAATAGCTACAATTCAACCGGAGTTCCTGCAACAAGGAACATCTCGTGCGGTGAGTAACAATCTTGCCGGACAATTGGCGGGAGTGATAGCAGTTCAGCGTTCTGGTGAACCGGGCAAGGATGGTTCCAGTTTTTGGATTCGTGGTATTAGCTCATTTATGGCTGGAACTTCTCCATTGGTACTAGTGGATGGAATTGAGAGAACCTTGGATGATATTGACCCGGCGGAAATAGAATCATTTTCAGTATTGAAGGATGCCTCTGCCAGTGCTGTATATGGCGTACGTGGTGCGAATGGGGTTATTTTGATTAATACGAAGCGTGGGGAGATGGGCAAGCCCAAAATCAATATCCATTATGAGCAAGGTTTTACTTCTCCAGTGAAGCTTCCGGAGTATATTGGTTCGGCAGATTTTCTTTCTTTATTGGACGAATTGAATGTTGATGCGGGACTTGGTCCATTATATCGGGATGTAATTGAGAAGTATCGTTCAGGAGTAGATCCAGATTTATATCCAGATGTGAATTGGCTAAAGGCTGTAACTAAAGATCATGCATCCAATCAACGCGTGAATTTGTCTATTAATGGTGGTAATGAATTTATTCGTTATTCTTTAATTGGCTCTTACTATGGAGAACGCGGCATATTTGTCAGAGATAAGGCACAGGACTGGGACTCTAGTACACGCTTGAATAAGTTTAATTTACGTTCAAACGTAGATGTAAATCTGACGAAAACAACTGTGGCCAGAATTAGTATTGGTGGATATTTACAGGAGAATACAGAAATGGCAAGCGGCTCAGGAAGTGTGCTTGCTGCTGCGTTTGAAACTCCTCCTTATGTGTATCCCACACGATATTCAAGTGGAGAAATTCCTAAAGAAAAGAACCGCTCTAATCCATGGGCCATGGCTACTCAGGAAGGATTCAGTACTTATTCACAAAGTAAAATAGAGTCACTGTTTTCTTTAGAACAGGATTTAAAGTTTATTCTTCCCGGGTTGAAAATAAAAGGAATTTTTTCTTTTGACCGTTGGTCCAAGTCTGGTGTAAAACGTTCCAAAAAACCGTTCTATTATGCTCCGGCAACAATGAGAGATGATGATGGCAACTTGATTCTAGGTACACCGGAAGATGGACAGGAATTTTTATCCACAGAGAAGTTGATGGATTGGGGAAACAAGGCAACGTATGTCGAAGCGAATTTAAGTTATAGTCAAGATTTTGGTTTACATCATGTAGAGGGCCTATTCTTGTATAATCAGCGTGATTATCAGAATGGAGATGTTGTTCCTTATCGTCGTATGGGCATTGCAGGTCGTGCATCTTATATGTTTGATAGTCGTTATGTGGCGGAGTTTAATTTTGGTTATAATGGATCCGAAAATTTTGCTAAGGGAAAACGTTTTGGCTTTTTTCCTTCTGTAGCTCTAGGCTGGCTGCTTTCAGAAGAGAAATTTATGGAGAGATATAAAGATATATTTTCGAAAATAAAGTTTAGAGGCTCTTGGGGATTGGTTGGTAATGATCAGCTTAGCGGCCGTCGTTTTTCATATTTGTCGACAATAGAAGAAGATAAGGGCGGATATCATTGGGGGGTAACGGCCGACAATTGGCATAAAGGTTATCATGAAGGTGATTTCGGTAGCCCTGACATGACTTGGGAAACTGTTGAAAAGATTAATGTTGGAGTGGAATTAGGTTTGTGGAATGCCTTAGAACTACAAATAGATTGGTTTACAGAGCATAGACGGGATATTTTTATGCAACGTAATAATATTCCTACAGCAGCAGGTTTCTTAAAATTCCCTTGGGCAAATTATGGAAAGGTGGATAACAAGGGTATAGATACGTCTTTGAATTATAATAAAAGAATTAATAAAGACTTATTTATCGGTGCCAGAGGTACATTTACGTATGCCAAAAATAAAATAATAGAGCAAGATGAGGCTCCAGGATTAATTGGAACCAAGCGTTCTAGTACAGGGCTTCCTGTTGGACAATTATTTGGTCTAGTGGCAGAGCGTCTGTTTACGAATGAAGACTTTGAGAATGTAGATAAAGGGCAATTGAAACCGGGTATTCCGAAACAGAATTTTTCAAGTGATCTAACTCTCCGCCCAGGAGATATCAAATATCTTGATATGGACGGTGATGGAGAGATTACGACTAAGGATGTTGCTCCGATTGGGGGTACATACGATCCTCAAATAGTATATGGCTTTGGTCTTAATGCTTCCTATAAGAGCTTTGATTTCAATGTGTTCTTCCAAGGAAATGCAAAGACACATCGTTTTATTGGTGGGCAAAATTTCTTGCCAGGAAGCGGTTTGGGTAATATTCTTTCTAATTATCAGGACCGATGGACTGTGGACAATCCTCGGCAAGATGTGTTTTATCCCCGACTTTCAAATGTTGTTAATGTAAATAATAGTCAACAATCTACTTGGTGGTTACGGGACATGAGCATGTTGCGTATGAAAGATGTAGAGGTTGGATATAATCTACCGAAAAGTCTATTAAATCATGTTGGTCTTTCAGCTGTACGTTTTTATGTCAAAGGGACCAATTTGCTGACTTTCTCGAAATTTGATTTGTGGGACCCAGAGGTGAATTCTTCTAACGGAGCACAATATCCTATTATGAAATCGGTATCTTTTGGTTTGGATATTAATTTCTAGTGGTAAGTTCGATGTATAATTTATAAAAAGGAAAGTATATGAAACTTATAAAATATATGTTTTTTTCTGCATTGTTATTGCTTTGCGGTAGTTGTTCCGATTATCTGGACAATGCTCCAGATGATCAGTTAACCTTGGAAATGATTTTTAATGATAAGGTGCGAACGGAAGATTGGTTGGCTTATGTGTATGGGGGTATTCCTTCACCGGATTGGGCGGGAGTACGGACAATCGGTTATGAAACATTGGCCGATGATGTAACTCCTTCTCAACGTTGGTCAGAATGGTGGAAAGAGGGGCCTATCACTTATCGTGTTGGTCAGTGGTATACAAATTCTGCTTGGGCGTCTAACTTCTGGTCTGATCTTCCGAAAAGAATTCGTTCTGGATATATCTTTATTAACAATGCCCATGCTAATCCTAACCTGGGTGTAACAGAAGAGGATATTGAACAGATGAAGAATGAGTGTCGTTTTCTGATCGCTTATTACTATTGGGTAATGACTGAAGCCTATGGTTCTGTTCCGTTTTTTAGTGATGAGGCGAATTTGGATGATGAATTAATGAACGGCCAACGTTCTTTTGATGAGACTGTAGATTGGGTGGATAAACAGCTAATGGATTTATCAGCGAAATTTCCTCCTAAACGTATAAATAATGAGTATGGTCGTGTGACTTCTATTATGTGTTTAGCAGTCCGTGCTCGGATGTTGCTATTTGCTGCCAGTCCTTTGGTTAATGGAAATGAGTGGTATAAGGGTTATCATAACCACGATGGAAAGGATCGGTTTAATAGTACGTATGATCATAATAAATGGGTGAAAGCAGCAACTGCGTGTGAAGAATTAATAACTGCTGCGAAAAATGCTGGACATGATCTTTATTATGAATACAATGAAGATGGAACGATAGATCCATTTTCATCTTGTGCTAATCTTTTCTTGAAAAACATCAATGAAGGTAATAAGGAGATTTTATTTGCTCGTCCTAATTCTCCAGATATAGGGACTTGGGAATCTTATGCTACTCCTCGTGGCTGCGGTGGTAGTGGAGGATTGGGAGTAACTCAAAGTTTGGTCGATGCTTTCTTTATGGAAAATGGATTACCAGCTATTGATGGCTATAAAGCTAATGGTGAGCCTATTATTAATAAGAAATCGGGTTATACCGAAGAAGGATTCTCAACAGAACCAGAGGTAAGAAATACGAAATGGGATATTTGCAGAAATGCTCCTGGTGTGCAGGAGGGACAGATAACGTTGTCTGGAACGTACAATATGTATAGTAAAAGGGAACCTCGCTTTTATACTACTGTTACTTACAATGGTGAATGGTGGTGGACCGAAAATCGTAGAACGCAGTTTAAGAGTAATGAACCAGACGGTGGCCCTACTCATGATGCGCCTCAAAATGGCTATTTGTTGAGAAAAAAAGTTTCTTTGGAACAAATACCTCGTGAAGGGAAACATCCTTATCGTCCAGCAATTCTTTATCGTTTAGGAGAAGCATATTTAAACTATGCAGAGGCTCTTAATGAAGCTTATGATACAAATGATGCGCGTGAAACTGCATTGTCTTATGTAAATAAGATACGCGAGCGTGCAGGTATACGGCAATATACTTTTGATGCGGTGAATGATAACGATGAAACTTATATTCATGTGGATAATACTTATGATATTTTGCAAAAGATTATTCGTATGGAACGTAGGGTGGAATTATGTGCTGAAAGTATTCGCTATAATGACATTCGTCGTTGGAAGTTGGGTGAAGACCTGCTAAATGGGAATGAATATGGAATGAATTTCAGTGGAACCAAAGAGAGCTATGATAAAAATGATGCAGCAGCTTTCTATGTCCGTTCTGTATGTTTACAACGTGTGTATGCAAAGAAATGTTATTGGTTCCCTATCCATCAGACAGAAATAGATAAAGATCCTACTTTGAAACAAGCTCCATTCTGGATGTAAATTTTGAAAGATGGGTGGACGGATATATGATGTTCACTCATCTTTTTATCATGTGCATAAAAATGCGATACCTTTTAGGAGATTATTGTATGGGATTTAAAGAAGTTAGGTTTTGGAATTATGGATTGAGCCGATAAAAAAATATGAAAATCGTAAAAAGAGAAATTCCTGTTATTGGTATTTCTACTGAAATTGATATTCCGGGAAGAATATCTGTGAAAAGAAAATATGTGGATGCTGTCCTTCAAGCGGGCGGCATCCCTTTTATTCTTCCGTTTACCGACAATGTACAGATTTTACAATCTGTGGTTTCTTCTATTGATGGTTTACTCCTGACAGGTGGGGGAGATATATCGCCTGTGATATACGGAGAATCGACTCTTCCTGAATGTGGAGAATGTTGCCGGGATAGGGATGACTTTGATTATGCTTTGCTGCGCTTGGCATCCGAAAGGCAAATTCCCGTTTTAGGTATTTGTCGGGGAATGCAGATTATTAATACTTATTTTGGTGGAACATTATATCAGGATTTGCCTGCTCAATATCCCTCGGAAATTAATCATCGGTCACCGGATGCGTTTATGATATTACAGCATAATGTGCGATGTTTGAGGACCGGAAAATTGTATTCTGTTACAGGCAAGGAAAGTTTGCAAGTCTCCTCCATTCATCATCAAGCCGTTAAGAAATTGGCTTGTGGATTCAAGGCATCTGCTTTCGCTGATGATGGAGTCATAGAATCAATCGAATCTGATTCCGAACATATTTGGGGTGTTCAGTTCCACCCGGAGTTGCAGGCCGTGGAAGGGGATGAAGCTATGAAAAAACTATTTGTGTATTTTATCAGTCAGGCAAGGACATTATCATGCTGATAGTGATATAAAAGGGATGGTACACAGTATCTTTTACGATATTATTGTTTTTTTGTACGGGATTTGTCATTGTGGTTTGTTCTCCGTCCTATCTTTGTAAACAGATAAATTAAGGACATTAAATCATATATTATGAATAAAGTTATACGTAATCGATTAGCTGGAACTCTTTTATTGTTATTTGTTTTTTTGTGTACATCATGGGCGCAGACATCAGGTTTGCGCAAAATGATTGATTTGAGCGGAACGTGGAGTTTTGCATTGGACCCTCACGGCAAGGGAGAACAGGAAAAACTGTGGAACATGGATTTTGCAGAAACTGTGACTTTACCCGGTACAACAGATTCAAATCGAAAAGGAATAGAGAATACCAACAAGTCGGAGACCACTTATTTGTCCAGATATTATAAATATGAAGGTGCGGCATGGTATAGCCGGAATATAGAAATACCAGCCGACTGGAAAGAAAAGCATATCGTGTTGTTTCTGGAACGTACTCGTCCGACAACCGTGTGGATCGATGGTCGGGAAGTGGGTAAATGCAACTATTTATCTACCCCACAGGAATTTAATCTCACTCACTTCCTGGCTCCCGGTTCACATAAACTGACTATTCGTGTAGATAACGGAAAAAGTATTCCCGGGCAGATTTGTTCAAGTTCTCACGCTTGTACGGAATCTACCCAGACAAACTGGAACGGTATTATCGGACGGATGGAATTGCAGGCAATGAATCCATTGTTTATTGAATCCATTCAGGCTTTTCCTCAAGTAGAAGACCGCTCTGTAAAAGTGAAAATAACTCTTTCCAATTCTTCAGGCATTGGTGGGAAGAAACTGCAGTTGTCAGCTTCTGCTTTCAATACTGCCAAAAAGCATAAAGCCAGATCTGCAGAATATGATTTGAAAGAGGGGAGCAAGGAATATGAATTCACTTATCAGTTGGGAGATAATGCAGTATTGTGGAGTGATCTCCAGCCGGCTCTATATCAACTGAAAGCAGAGATAAATGGCATAGACGAGAAAACAGTTCGTTTCGGTTTGCGTGACTTTAAAACTGAAGAAACGCATTTCACTATCAATGGTGCCAAAACATTTCTTCGGGGAAAACATGATGCCTGTGTATTCCCTTTGACGGGCCATACGGCGATGGACTTGGAACAATGGCGTCGTTATTTCAGGATTTGTAAGGAATATGGATTGAATCATTGTCGTTTTCATTCTTGGTGCCCACCTGCTGCGTGTTTTGAAGCTGCGGACTTGGAGGGTATTTACTTGCAGCCGGAATTACCTATCTGGGGAGGGTTTAAGAAAGAATCTGCCGAGCTGATGGATTTTCTGATGAAAGATGGAGAGAATATCATGCGTGAATATAGTAACCATGCTTCTTTTGTACTCTTTGCCTTGGGGAATGAGCTGGGAGGTGACATCGATGTGATGAAAGAGTTTGTAGATCGTTTCCGTTCCATAGAGCCGAGGCACCTATACACGTATGGTTCGAATATCTTTTTAGGCTCACGAGGACATATTCCGGGTGAGGATTTTCTGGTAACTTGTCGTGTAGGCAGTGGTGAGGGTTATTCTACTCATGCTCGTGCTTCTTTCTCTTTCGCAGATGCGGAAGAAGGTGGCTATCTTAATAATACCTATCCTAATTCGGTAATGAATTTTGATGAGGCTCTGGAAAAATCTCCTGTTCCGGTGATCGGACATGAAACCGGACAGTTTCAAACTTACCCGAATTATGAGGAGATGAAGAAATATACAGGAGTCTTAGCTCCCTGGAATTTTGAAGTGTTTCGTGAACGCTTGGAGAAAGCCGGCATGCTGGAACAGGCGGATGATTTTTTTAAAGCATCGGGTGCATGGTCTGTGGAACTTTACCGGGCAGATATTGAAATGAATCTCCGTTCCAAACGGATGGCTGGTTTTCAGTTACTCGATTTACAGGATTATCCGGGACAGGGGTCTGCTTATGTTGGTATTCTGGATGCTTTTATGGATAGTAAAGGATTGGTTGAACCGAAGAAATGGAGAGAATTCTGTAGTGAAGTGGTTCCTTTATTGACAACGGCCAAATTCTGTTGGACAGGCGGTGAATCATTCGCAGGCACTGTTGAGATTGCCAATTATGGAGAAACTTCATTGAACGGAAAAAGTATTTCATGGGAACTCAAAAATGGGAAGAAAAGCCTTGGCAAAGGTAAGATGGCTATTCCATCGGGATTAGGATTATTGACTGCCGGAACTATTCGTTTGACATTGCCCGATGTGGAGCAAGCGTATAAAGTCGAATTACTTTTGAAAGTATCCGGAACTTCCTATCAGAATAGTTATCCGCTATGGATATATCCTGCAAAGAAGCAATTGAAGACTGGTAATGTTGTAGTTGCCCGCCAACTAACGGATGATGTGCTGAATGCTTTAAAGCAAGGTGGAAAGGTGCTGTTGATGCCTCGTGGGGAAGACTGTAAAGAAGTAACAGTGGGAGGATTGTTCCAGACCGACTATTGGAATTATCGTATGTTCAAAAGTATCTGTGACCGCATCAAGAAACCTGCTTCACCTGGTACATTGGGGATTCTGACCAATCCCGAGCATCCGGTATTCGATGATTTCCCGACCGAATACCATACGAACTGGCAGTGGTATCCAATTATCAAACATAGCTATCCGCTTATTCTGGATGGTATGCCAAAAGAATACCGCCCTATTGTGCAGGTAATTGACAATGTGGAACGAAATCATAAACTCGGCTTATTGATGGAGTTGAATGTAGAGGGCGGTAAATTACTGCTTTGTATGTCCGACTTGGAAGCGGTACGTGACACACCGGAAGGATTACAATTCTATGCCGCTTTGCTGGCGTATATGAATTCTTCAGATTTTAAACCGTCCACTTCATTGTCGGTAGAATCGTTTAAGAATCTGTTTGAGACAGGTGTTCGGAAAGAGGGAATAAAAGTGCTGGATAATATCTCTTACGAATAAGTGAAGAGTAAGGAGAAAATCGTATCAATAAAGGCAAAAAAATGACAGAAGTGCTTGAATGCTATACGGAAAGAAATAGAAAAAAAGCAGACTTTACGATATTATTGTCCTTTTGTACGCAATTCGCCAATGTGAATCTGACCAGCGGCTATCTTTGCGATAGAAAGTAAAACGTATGGAGGATATTAGCATTTAAATCAATACAGATAAACTCTTATAATAAAATGATGAAAAGACTAATTACATATTCGTGTATGGTGATTTTCGCTATGGGAAGCATGGCGCAGAATCAAAAGGATGAGGCTCAAATGAATCGTTTCATATCCGGTCTGATGAAAAAGATGACACTGGAAGAAAAAGTGGGGCAGCTAAGCCAATGTTCCGGTGGATTTGCCACAGGTCCTGATAATACACGTATCAGTCGGACAGAAGATATAAGTAAGGGATTGATCGGTTCTTTGCTGAATGTATCCGGTGCTGCCAATACTCGTAAATATCAGGAGGCAGCTATGAAATCACGTTTACAGATTCCTTTGCTTTTTGGATTGGATGTTATTCATGGATATAGAACAGGTTTTCCGTTACCATTGGCAGAGGCTGCGAGTTTTGATCTGGATGCTATAGAAAGAGGATCGAGATGTGCGGCAAAGGAAGCTGCGGCAGCCGGGTTGCATTGGACGTTTGCTCCAATGGTGGATATTAGCTGGGATGCCCGGTGGGGGCGTGTGATGGAAGGGGCCGGTGAAGATCCTTATTATGGCTCGTTGGTTGCTAAGGCGCGTGTACATGGTTTACAGGGAGATGATTTATCGAAAGAGAATACTATTTTATCCTGTATTAAGCACTTTGCCGGATATGGTGCAGCTATTGCCGGAAAAGATTATAATAGTGTGGATATGTCGATGGGACAGTTTGCCAATTTCTATATGCCTCCTTACAAGGCTGGTGCAGAGGCCGGTGCTGCTACTTTCATGAGTGCGTTCAATGACTTTAATAACGAACCGTCTACCGGAAGTACTTTTCTGTTGAGGGAGCTCCTGAAGAATCAATGGGGATTTAAAGGGTTTGTGGTATCCGACTGGGGATCAGTGGGAGAAATGATGAACCACCGTTATGCGAAAGATGAAAAAGAAGCTGCTTATAAAGGAATCAAGGCCGGACTGGATATGGAGATGGTCAGTGAATGCTATTCCAAGAATCTGGTGTCTCTGGTAAAAGAGGGTAAGGTATCTATCAAGCTGGTGGATGATGCTGTCAGACGTATTTTGGAACAGAAATATAAACTGGGATTATTTGATGATCCGTTCAGATACTGTGATGAAGAAAGGGAACGTACAGTGATTGGTTCACAGGAATCCCGCAAGGAAGCATGCTACGTTTCCGAACGTTCTATTGTTCTTTTGAAAAATGAAAACTCGGTGTTACCGCTTTCTTCTTCTATCAAGAAAGTTGCTTTGATTGGTGCGCTTTCCAAGTCGCAGAAAGATATGTGCGGTGCATGGTCCTGTGCAGAGGTTGGTAAAGTAGTAACCTTGTATGAGGCAATGGAGAAACGAGGAGTGGACATCAACTATAACGATGGCTACGACTTGAAAACGAATAAAATTGTAAATCTGGATCAGACTTTAGCTGCTGCCCGCCAATCGGATGTGGTTATCGTTGCAATGGGAGAACAAGCTTGGGAAAGCGGTGAGATGCGTTCGAAAGGAGATATTTCTATTGCTGCCGAACAACAGCGTTTGGTTTCCGAATTGGTGAAGACTGGTAAACCGGTAGTTGTACTAATGATGTGTGGTCGTCCTGTTATTTTTAATGAAGTTCGTCGGGATGCTCCCGCTATCTTATGTACCTGGTGGCTGGGGAGTGAAGCGGGTAATGCTATTTGTAATGTACTTTGGGGAGATTATAATCCTTCGGGTAAGCTGCCAATGACTTTTCCGCAGCATAACGGACAGATACCATTGTATTATCAATATAAGAGCACAGGACGCCCCACTGCATTGGGCGGATGGTGTGCGAAGTACATTGATATTCCTACGGAGCCTGCTTATCCGTTCGGCTACGGTTTGTCATACACTACTTTCAATTATTCGGATGTGAAACTGCTTCCGGGTGATGGAAAAGGTACTTATACACGTGTTGCTGTAACGGTTACCAATACTGGAAAATGCGAGGGCGAGGAAGTTGTTCAGTTGTATGTACGTGATGAGGTGGCTTCTATCACTCGCCCTATCAAAGAATTGAAAGGCTTTGAAAAGATTAAGCTGAATCCAGGTGAAAGCAAAACGGTCACTTTCGACGTAAAAGATGAACAACTAGGATTCTACAATAATCAGATGAAGTTCATTGTGGAGAAAGGAGACTTCACTTTGATGGTTGGTGGAAATAGCCGTGATTTACAAGAAATAAAATACATTCTTAACTAAGAACTAATATGAAAAACAACTGGAAAAGATGGCTTATATTTCCCGCTCTATTGCCTTTCTTCTCTTGGATGGAGGCAAAGACATTGGAGGAAAATCTGATTCAACAATCGTTGGACACCATTGAATACCGGGTATTTGTGGCTGTCGATAAGGCCGGAGTGGAGCATTGGGGAGGTAAAGAAGCTTATCAAGCGAAGCTGAATGCTTTTTTCGACCAAGTGAACGACTTCTGGAACAAAGCCGGCAATGGACGTTTCAACTACTATTTCCGTTATATACCGGATCTGCAGGTGATTTACGACTGTTCCTCCCGCCAATTGGAGAAAATCTATCAGAAGAGTGCCGGTTTTCCCAATCACGATGTACTGCTGATTATAGATTCTATTCTTGATTTTGACGATGAAGAATCGGCTAAAGGATGGTATTGCGGTGGTGGGGCGGACGATCTGAATATGGTAATTTGCCGTAGCCGTAGCAAGACGGAACATGAAGATCTGTTTGGTATCGACTATTTTCATAGAGGAGTGGCACATGAGTTCGGACATTATCGTGGGGTAACCGACTTGTATGCTGATAGAATCCGGGCAAAGAACAATCCGGTGAACCATATCGAATATGAACCTGACTCTTGTGTGATGAACAGTCATTATAAAACATATAAATGGAGCTCGTATGCAGTTCATATAATCAATCACACCGCCAAGTCCAAACGTCCGAGACGTGATTTCGACGGATTCTTCAAACAAATGTTCCCCGAAAACATACAGGTATCTGTAAAAGTGAAAGGTAAAAAGCAAAAAGGGGTAAAGCTGAATCTGTATGGTTCACGTGCAAAATTCAATGATCTGATCGCTACTCCTTACCGTACTTATGAGACGGATAAGAAAGGAGAATATCTGATAACTGGTGTCCCCAACTTATATGATAGTCCCGCACCTCCTTTGCATACAGACGAATTGCCTTATAATCGCTGGTTCACTTTCTTGCTCGAAGCCGAATATAAAGGGGAAAAGAAATACGTATGGCTTCCCGAATATGAGGTGCAACAGGCTTTCTTTGAGAATAAGGATACCTATCAGGTGACAATTGATTTCTAAAAAAGGTAGCGCGAATGAGATAAGAAAGGTTCTATTTAGCACTTGTTCAATGCTTTATTAGCAGGAAATTCTTCCTGTTAAGCTCCCTCCTTTATCTCTGCCAAGCGGTACTCTTATGATAAATATGTAAATAAAAAACTGTGTGAAATACAAAAAGTATTAGTTTATGAAACGTATGATGAAAAGACTTTTGCCGGTTCTAATGGCTATCGCACCTCTAACCATTTGTGCACAGAAAGTGTACGAGCTGAAAGACATTTCCGGTAAAGTGCAGGTGAACGTGATTGTGAATGATAAGAATGTGGAATACTCCGTTCTTCACGACAACGATGTGATGGTGGCTCCGTCTCCTATTTTCATGAAACTAACTGATGGTACAGCTTTCGGACTCAATCCGAAAGTAAAGAAGATTAGCCGCCGTTCTGTAAATGAGACTATCTATCCTCCCATCTATAAGAAGAAATCAATCAAGGACCAGTTCAATGAACTGACCATTGACTTTAAAGGAGGATATAGCTTGGTGTTCAGAGCTTATGAGGATGGTGCAGCCTATCGTTTTGTCTCTGAACTGAAGAAGCCGTTTATGGTGGAAAGCGAGCAGGCTTCTTTCTGTTTTCCGAATGATCCGAAAGTTTTTGTAGCTTCACCGAAAGGCCGAATGAACGAGGGCAAGAAAGATCCTTTCTACAGTTCTTTCCAAAATACGTATCTGGAAACTGCCTTGTCTGCATGGGATAAGGAACAGATTGCCTTTTTACCGGTTTTGGTCGAGGGAAAGAACGGAAAGAAAATCTGTATCACTGAAGCCGATTTGATGAACTATCCGGGTATGTATGTGAAACATGGTGAGCATGGATATTCTCTGGATGGAATCTTTGCAGCTTATCCGAAAACGATAGTAGACGAAGTTCGCGGGCTGAAAGGGGTAGTAAAATCTCGTGAACCTTATATTGCTAAAGTGGAGGGAAACACAGCATTTCCCTGGCGTGTCATGGTCATTGCCAAGGATGATGCAGAACTGCTTTGTAATGATATGGTATATAAACTGGCTACTCCGGCACAATTTACAGATTTTTCCTGGATTAAACCGGGTAAAGTGGCTTGGGACTGGTGGAACGACTGGAATCTCTACAACGTGGATTTCCGCGCAGGTATCAACAATGAGACTTATAAATACTATATTGACTTTGCCTCGAAATTCGGCATCGAATATGTGATATTGGATGAGGGCTGGGCAGTGCCGGGTAAAGCGGATTTGTTTGAAGTGATTCCTGAAATCGATTTGAAAGAGTTGATTAGCTATGCAAAAAGCAAAAATGTAGATTTGATACTTTGGGCGGGCTATCGTGCTTTTGAAAAAGACATGGATCGTGTATGTAAGCATTATGCCGCAATGGGAATCAAAGGCTTCAAGATTGATTTTATGGACCGTGACGACCAACAAGTAGTTGAGTTTAACCGTAAAGCGGCTGAAACCGGAGCAAAATACAAATTGCTGATAGATCTCCATGGAACGTTCAAACCGACTGGTTTGCAACGTACTTATCCGAATACGATCAATTTCGAGGGTGTCCATGGACTGGAAGAAATGAAGTGGGCAGAACCGGGAACAGATCAAGTGATATATGATGTGACAGTTCCTTTCATCCGCATGGTTGCCGGACCGCTTGATTATACACAGGGAGCGATGAATAACGTAATCATGAAGAACTTTCATGCTGTCTATACAGAACCGATGAGTCAGGGTACACGTTGCCGTCAGTTAGCATTGTATACTATTTTTGATTCTCCTATTAATATGCTGTGTGATGCACCTACTAATTATCTGAAAGAGGAAGAATGTACGAAGTTTATCGCTGCCATTCCTACTGTATGGAATCAGACACTTCCGATAAGCGGAAAAGTAGGCGAACATATTGTAATGGCACGTGAGAAAGACGGCATCTGGTATGTGGGTGGATTGACCGACTGGAAAGAGCGTGATGTTGAAGTCGATCTGTCTTTCTTGGGTGATGGTGAGTTCAATGCGGAAATATTTAGAGATGGTATCAATGCCGATCGTGTTGGGAAAGACTATAAACGTGAAGTGATCCGCGTATCAGCCAATAAGAAGTTGAAATTACACATGGCCCCTGGTGGTGGATTTGTTGTGAGGATAACAAAATAATAATTGAAGATTAAGTTTTTGGTTTGAAAGAGGACATCATCCCTATGGGAGATGCCCTCTTTTTTATGAGATGAGTGTCTCGTGTTATATCTGTTACTGTGATTTATTGATAAACTTTAGAACCGGAAACTCAATCCTCCCAAGAAATTAAATCCTTCCGTAGGATAGCCCAAGTAATATTGATATTTCTTGTTCAGCAGGTTATGTACTTGCGCATAAACGGATACTCCTTTGAATACATTATAACTGGCTCCGATATGCAAATCATTAATTGCAGTCATTTTTGCATATTCTTTCACTTCTTTCCGGTTGATGTAATCATAACCCAGATTTATGTTAAGAGCAGAGATCGGATGAATACGTACATTGAAAGACATTTCACTGACAGGTTTCACAGCCAACAGATATTCCTCTGTTTTGCTGTCCCAATTACGGTAAGTATATTTAGCTGATATTCCGAGGATATCTTTGTAATCGTAACTGATTTCACCGCCAAGGTAGAGATTATTTGTATTATCTTGAGCAAAAGAAAGATAAGAGCCTGAATGAATATTACTTGGGTCAAAACCTAAATAAGATAAGTCGTTCTTTAGATTCTGATAACCACCGAACACGTTGAACCAAAGTCCTGGATAAGGGCTTGCTTTGAATCCTATACTACCGTTGATTTGCTCGTAAGTATCATAAGGACGTTGTACATATCCCAAAGTAGCAGTGGTATTTGCCTCCGGCAGTTCACCGTAAGGACAGATATTTTCCAGTCTGCGGAAATCATTCAGTTGCTTACCGCCAGTTGCTTTTGCATAAACAATGTAGCTATCAGAAAAAATATACTGTGCAGTGATAT
>OGFO01000364.1_pt1 | contig 33723 bp, 29 predicted proteins | sample 1570981 | NCBI WGS metagenome assembly OGFO01 (sample SAMEA2581955, study PRJEB24529) | metagenome | biome: Human gut stool | place: China | collected 2011
CAAGAGTCTTCCTCAGCGTCTGCGCCGTCATTTTGTGCCGCTGCCCGATTGGGCAAAATCTTTTGCCCAGCGTCATGAAGTTCCCGACGGAGATCTCATCGAACTCTTGATTAAAGAGGCACGAGAGCAGTTCCGTATTGATATCCAGAAATCAGACTTCAAGTTTGAGATGCTTCCGCCGCATCTCAGCATGAATTACAAGGTAGTTGACGAACACGGCAGACAGCTTGCCATGTCCCGCAGTATTCCGCAGTTGAGAAGCGAATTGAGCACTGAAGCCCGCAAAACGTTCCAGAACATCGCGTCCCAGGACAGCAAAGTTGCGGAAGACCTCCAGGACGAGATAACGGAATGGAACTTCGGTGAATTGCCCGATGTCATGGAGATTAAGAAGAAGGGTATTTCGCTCATCGGCCACCCGGCATTAGTGGATAAGGGTGAATATTGCTCTTTGGAAGTTTTTGATGATCCGGACCAAGCGGCCCGTATTCATCGACGGGGTTTGATTCGCTTGATCCGTTTGGGACTGAAGGAACAGATTAAGTATCTGGATAAGAATTTGAAGTCGATGCAGACGACGCAGATCCAAGGCGCATCCATTGTTTCTTTGAGAAAGGCTTTCCCGTCCTTTGAGGAACTCAAGCAAGACGTCATAGATGCCTCGATCGAAACGGCTGCCTTTACCGGAGAACTCCCGGTTAATGAAGAGCAGTTCAGGGAAACGATTGCGAACGTGAAGGAAAAGCTCGGATTGCTGACGCTGGAGCTGGCGCGCCTCTTGAGTTCGATTGTTTCTGAAGCGGCTTTAGCTCAACAGAAGCTCAATTCGATCAAGAGCTATAAGGAAGTCAGCGAGGACATTACGGCTCAGCTCTCCGACTTGTTCCCACCGCATTTCCTGCTCACGATCCCGTTCAGCCAGCTGCGTCACTATCCGCGTTACATGAAGGCCATTCAAGTTCGTATCGATCGTCTGAAAAACGATCCAGGCAGAGATGCTGAACGTATGGCCGAGATTCGTCAGCTTACGGTTAATTACAAGAGGGAGTTGTCTGCCAGAAGAGGCGTCTACGATGCCAAACTGGTCGAATTCGGGAATATGCTTCAGGAGCTGAGGGTTTCTCTTTTTGCGCAGGAACTCAGAACGCCGATGCCAGTGAGCGTCAAGCGTCTGAATAAAATGTGGGATGCGATTCTTCGTGAGTACTAACTACATATTGAGTGAAGTTAGAAAAATGATTAGTAATTTCCCTTATATAAGTGTTTAATTTGGGCGGTGAGGCCGATTTTTTATGGTTTCGCCGAACGAATTGGCGCAAAATAACAAATACTCACCAATTAATGACCTCTTCTCTTCTCCTCTGGATGGAAAAAATGCGTTTATCGGCAGCGATTCTCTGTGCTTTTTTATCGTTTAGTTTTATTGCCGCTCCTACCGTAGAGGCTGCTCAGAAGAAACCGGCGGCTGTTAAAGTCGTCAAGAAAAAAGCAGTGAAAAAGACCGTTGTCGAGAAGACAGCGAAGAAGAAAGTTGTTGCTGCTTCGGCAAAGAAGAAGGCTAAGGCTTCTAAGGCAAAAGCTGCCGGCAAACGGGTCGCGGTGAAAAGCGTTGTTCGTAAACGGGCCTCAGCTCGTTCCTCCAGCCGCAAATTTGCCTCTTCTAAGAACTATCGTCCGAGAAAGGCGATTGACTGGGCTACTTACCGCAGCCGCGGACCTTCCTACGCACAGCTTATAGGCCTGAAGGGCTCCAGCGATCCGCTGGGACTCTCCTCGACGGCCGTGCTCGCCTACGACATGGACACAAACCAAGTTTTGTATGAAAAGAATGCCGATCAGCCCCTGCCGATCGCATCTATTACAAAACTGATGACGGCGCTGGTGATCGTGGAATCCGGCGTCAATTTAGACGACAAGTTCACTGTTACGCGTGAAGACTTCGTTCCTTCGAGCGCTCACTCCAAGCTTCGCATGGGCATGGAGATCTCCCGCCGTCAGGCTTTGCATCTGGCTTTAATGAGTTCGGATAACCGTGCGGCTCATTTCCTCGCCCGTACCTATCCGACCGGAAAAGCACAGTTCATTAAAGAAATGAACATCAAAGCTGCGCTTCTCGGCATGAAAGACTCCGTCTTCTATGACTCTATCGGTTTGAATAACGACAATCGCTCTTCTGCGGTGGATCTGTCTTACCTCATCACAGGCGCGAGCGAATATGCACTCATCCGTGAACTCTCGACTACGCCGGAAGCTTCCTTCCGTATCGGCAAGCGTGAAGTCATCAGCAGCACCACGAACCGTCTGATTAAAGACGAAGATTGGGACATCGAGCTGCAGAAGACTGGTCTGACGACAGCGGCCGGCTACTGCATGGTCATGCAGGCGCACGTCGACGGAAAGAATGTTGCATTCATCTTCCTCGACTCTCCGAATAAGTACGCTCGCGCCAACGACGCAGAAAAACTTCGTTCATATTTGAGCCGTGAAAGCGTTGTAGCTTCGAATTGATCGCTGAATCGATCTAAATCATCACAAGTGACGCATTGGACTAAAAGTTCAATGCGTCATTTTTAGGTTTTAGAAAACTTTGAATTTTCTGTTTCGCATTCAATTGATTAGAATCGAGACACCAATTTTGAAGGAAAGCACGTGAGAGAGATCTGTCTGGATACCGAAACCACCGGCATGGCCGCTAAGGAAGGCGACCGAATCATTGAAATCGGCTGCGTTGAACTTGGAGAACACGGATTAACCGATAAAAATTTTCATGAGTACATCGATCCGGAACGCCAGATGGAGGCAGAGGTTATCCGCGTCCACAAGATCACCAATGAATTTTTGGTCGGTAAGCCGAAGTTTGCGGACATCGCCGACAAGTTCATTGAATTTGTTCAGGGCGCCAGACTCATCATTCACAATGCTCAGTTCGACATCGGCTTCCTCAATGAGGAGTTGAGAAAGCTCGGCAAACCCTCGATGGAAGAGATTTGCGGCAAGGACAACATTATCGACTCGATGGAGCTTGCCAAAGCCGCATTCCCTCAGATGCACAACAGCTTGGATGCATTGTGTAAGCGTCTCGAAATCGACACGACCCGACGCGTCAAAGAAGGCCACGGCGCCCTTTTGGACGCGGAGCTTTTAGGCCAGGTTTACCTCGTTCTTAAACAGCAGCAAGGCATCTTGGAGATTGATGCGGCGCCGGTGACTGCCGATGTTCACGATATCTCCGACGTTGAGCTGCCGGTTATTCGAGCCACGGAAGAGGATCTCTCTGAAAACGAACGTGTCTTGGAAATGGTGCGAAAAGCTGCCAAAGGTCCCGCGCTTTACGATTTGGATGAAGAAACCTTTAACGCCAAACGCAAGGAAGAGCAGGACGCGCTCGATGCAAAGGAAGCTAAGCTGCAGGATTTGCTGAAAAATCTTTGACAAGTCGAGCAGAGCAACTCAAATTTGGTGGTTAGGAGGCTATAGGGGCGACGGCCTCTTTACAATCTTCCGGCAGGGCTGCATCTTTGATGCTTCCTAAAGAATTTCGTCCGGCTTTCGACATGTAGTTTCGAAAGCCCCAACAAGCGCCGGTTCATGTTTGATCGAACTGGGCAATTAAAAGATTCTATGAAAAACCGAGGCAATGGCTTCGGCTCTAAGAGTAAGTTATGGCAGTCACAAGAAATTCGCGCAATGGGCGCAAAACACCTTTCAGACCGTCAGCGTCTGTCAATACCCGACGCACTCCTGCAAGCGCGGAATCCGCTCCCCGCTCTCCTGCGAGAAAGCCGCAGGTGGCTAAGTTATTAACGGCTCCGTTTGCCAATGAAAAGCTGCATAAAGTGCTGGCTGATGCCGGCATCGGTTCACGCCGTGATATGGAAGAAAGAATCGCAGAAGGCCGCATCTCTGTGAACGGAGAACCTGCTCACGTCGGCCAGCGTGTGACACCTTCTGACGTGATTCGTTTTGACGGCAGGATCGTTCGCCGTTCCGCGCTGGAAAACAATGATGTTCCTAAGGTTCTGATTTATCACAAGCCTGCCGGCGAGATCGTCTCCAAAGATGACCCCGAAGGCCGCCCCACGGTTTTTGATCATCTGCCGAGAATCGGCGGTGCCCGCTGGATCGCTGTCGGACGGCTTGACTTCAATACCGAAGGCCTCCTTTTGTTTACCGATAGCGGAAATTTAGCCAATTTCCTGATGCATCCGCGTCATGAGATTGAGCGCGAGTATGCGGTCCGTGTTCAGGGAACGATGAGTCCGGAAGCCAAAGACAAACTTCTCAAAGGCATCAAACTCGACGACGGCATCGCTAAATTCACGACGCTGGAAGAGGGCGGGGGAAAAGGCTTCAACCGCTGGTACAACGTCACGCTGAGCGAAGGCCGCAACCGTGAAGTTCGCCGCATGTTTGAAGCCGTCGGCTTACCCGTCTCGCGCCTGATCCGCGTGAAATACGGCAACCTAGAACTTCCGTCTGACTTGCCCAGAGGCAAGACCCGCCGCATGAGCACGGAAGAAACGGAAAAGTGGCTCGATTCCATCAGTTATAAAAAAGGAATGTCCACGGCACCGGCCCCTCGTGCGCCTGAGAGAACGCCGCGTCCTGCAGCTTCCCGCGCCCCGGCCTCTGCTCCCAAAGCGGGCAGAAAGTTTGGTCAGCGAGACACTTCTTCGGCGATCCGGTCTAGTCGTCCGATGCGCAGCCGCGGAACCCGAGGCCCGAAATAATTTTTAGTCAGACCAAAGAGATAGAGCTAATTTGACGGCAGAAAGCTGAAAAATTTTTCAGAGAAACGACGGGCGGGAAACAAACCTCACCCGTTTTTTCTTTCTGAAATGAAAGAGTTATGTCTTGAAAAGTTACGAAAAATCTGTCTATTAGCGTTGTCCATGATGTACAATTGCGCTAGTTTTTGCTTTAAGGCGTGTTGTATGCGTCATAAAGCGCTCGAAAGGCCTTCGGTCGGTCGAGCACCTATCAAAAAGAATTTTTTAAGAGATGGGCTTTGAAGCCCATTTTTTTTTACTTAGGTATTGAGGTTAAATCTGCAATGGCAGTTTCGACACAATTATTTGAAATGATCGATGCCACCGTCGAAGGCTTGGGTTACGAGCTCGTCGATGTGGAAAAACTCCCGCGCGGTTTGATCCGCGTCACGATCGATAAAGACGGCGGGATTACTTTGGACGACTGCGAAAAAGTCAGCAACCAGCTCAACAACGCAATGACGGTTGAGAACGTTGACTACGATCGTCTTGAAGTGTCTTCTCCGGGTGTTGATCGTCCGTTGAAACGTCCTCGTGATTTTGTGAAATTCGTCGGACAGAACGTTCACGTCGAACTTTTTGCTCCGATCACCGGTGAAGGTCTTCCCGAAAACGGGCGCCGTCGTTTGGACGGAACCCTTGACGCCGTTGAAGGTGATGAAAACAACCCCTCGATCACGATGACACTCTCGGAAAATCGTGTTGCACGCACTCCGGCTGAAAAGCAGCGCGCTGCCAAAACCAAGGCCAAGAGTGACACGCCTGCAGTGACCGTTACCTTCCCCTTTAATGATGTTGAGCGGGCTAACCTCGTGCCCGACCTGAATTTCAGAGGTGCAAAATAATGAGCCGTGATTTATTAACAATGGTGGAAGTCCTCGCCCACGAAAAGAACGTTGATCAGTCCGTCGTTCTGGCTGCATTGGAAAGTGCTTTGGCCAGCGCAGTTAAAAAGGCTGAGTTCCCGGGCGAAGACGCAGATATCGTCGTCAAAGTCGACCCGACAACCGGCGACCAGAAAGTTTGGCGTCAGTGGTTAGTCGTTCCTGACGAACAGGGCCTTCAGGAGCCGGATCGTCAGATTCTTCAGTGGGAGGCTAAGGAAGACTACAGCGACCAGGGCGAAATGAATGTCGGTGACTATGTTCGTAAGCCTCTGCCCGATGTCAACGTAACCGGCCGTCGTTTTGCGACAGACGCAAAACAGGTCATTATTCAGCGCCTGAGAGAAGCCGAGCGTAATCAGCTTTTAAACGAATTCCTTGAACGCTACAAGGACGTTAAGGTTGTCACCGGCCAAGTCAAGCGCTTTGACAAGAGCGATGCGATTATCGAAATCGGCCGCATCGATGCTCGTCTGCCTAGACATCAGATGATCCCGATGGAAAACCTCCGTCCGGGCGATCGTGTTCGCGCTTATGTTCTGAAAATCGACCCGACCTCCAGACAGCAGCAGATCACCCTGTCCCGTACCTGCAATGAATTCTTGGGCGAACTGATGCGTCAGGTCGTTCCCGAAATCAACGAAGGCCTGCTTGAGATCAAGGGCATTGCCCGCGATCCCGGCATCCGTGCCAAAGTTGCCGTCCAGGTTAAGGACAAGCGCATTGATCCGATCGGAAGCTGCATCGGTGTCAAAGGCTCTCGTATTCAGTCCGTTTCCGGCGAACTGATGAATGAGAGAATCGACATTATCCGCTGGGCCGATCAGCCTGCCGAATACGTCATGAGCGCGCTGTCTCCCGCAACGATTTCCTCCATCATCGTCCATGAAGACGAACACAAGGTTGAAGTCGTGACCCCTGACCTTGACAACAGCAAGATCGCGATCGGCAGCAACGGCGTCAACAAGCGTCTTGCCTCCGAGCTGACCGGCTGGGAAATTGAAGTGATGGATGACGACCAGGCGGCTAAGAAGCGTGAAGATGAAATCGCTCCGCGTCGCCAGGAACTCTGCGACCGCCTCGATATCGATGAGGAAGTTGCTCAGGTTCTGATTGAAAACGGCATTGAGACACTTGAAGAAGTTGCTTATCTGCCGGAAGAAGAACTGCTTAGCATCGAACAGTTCGATGAAGATACCGTTAAAGAACTGCGTTCCAGAGCCAGAACGGCATTGCTGACTTCTGCGCTTGAACGTGAAGAGCTCCTCAAGTGGGCCGACAAATCTCTTGTCGACCTTCCGGGGATGACTCATGAAATTGCAAATAAACTGAAGCCTGCCGGCATCAAGACCCTTGATCAGCTTGCCGATTTGTCTACGGACGAACTCGTTGAAATGACGGGTATTGACCACGACAAGGCTGCCGCCCTGATCACAAAGGCTCGCGAAAGCTGGAGCTAATACAAAGGAGGGAATATAGGAATATGGCAAAAACCACTGTTAAAGATTTAGCCGCCGACTTGAATTTGCCGGTTGAGACCCTCCTTTCCCAGTTGAAGGAAGCCGGCCTCTCCCAGAGCACACCCGCCGACGAATTAAGCGAAGCTGATAAGGATCGTTTCTTAACATCCCTGCAGGTTGCCCGCGGCAGCTCGAATGCAGGCCGCCGCAAAATTACGTTGACAAAGCGGGAAAAGAGCGTCATCACTCAGAACGGAGGAGGTTCCTCTCACGCCGTTCAAGTGGAAGTGCGCCGCAAACGCGTTTTGGTGAAGAACCCGGATGTCGTTAATAAAGCCCGCGAAGAAGCCAAGAAGGCAATGGAAGAGCAGAAAGAAAAAGCTCGTCGTTTAGCTGAAGAAGCTGCTGCCCGCGCTAAGGAAGAGGCCGAACGCAAGGCCAAAGAAGAGGCCGAACGTGCTGCCAAACTCAAAGCCGAACAGGAAAAGGCTAAAGCCGAAGAAGCTGCACGCAGACAGAAGGCTGAGGCAGAGCGCAGCATGCTCGTGCTGCTAAAGAAGCTAAGGAAGCCGCTGTCAAGGTTGAAGCCGACAGAGATGCTGCTCGCCGCGCTGCTGAAGCCGAAGCTCGCGCTATTCGAGAAATGATGTCTGCTCCGAAGAAGGTTCTGACCGCTAAGAAACCGGCTCAGGAAGAAAAACCGCAGGAACAGAAGAAGGTTCACAAGAACAGCGTCAAGAAAGAAAACAAAGGTACGAAGAACAACGCTAAGAACGCAGACAACTGGGGCGACGAAAATCAGAAACGCCGCACTCTCAAGACCCGCGGCGGCGACAACTCTTCGGAAGAAAGCAGCGGCTGGAAGAATGACCGCCGCAACAAACGCGGCAACAAGCACCAGAACCAGAACAACAAAGGCCAGGGCGGAAGACCGCAGACTCCTGCTGTTCAGGAACCCGTTGTTAAGGACATTGAAGTTCCGGAAACCATCACTGTCGCTGATCTCGCTATGAAGATGAGCGTCAAGGCCATTGAAGTCATTAAACAGATGATGAAGCTCGGCCAGATGGTGACGATCAACCAGATGCTTGACCAGGAAACGGCCATGATTGTGGTCGAAGAAATGGGTCATCGTGCGATCGCCGCTAAACCGGAAGATCCGGAAGCCTTCCTGGCTGAAGAAGAAGCCAAGGCTTTGGCCAACTATCCGAAGGAACCTCGTCCTCCGGTCGTGACGATTATGGGTCACGTTGACCACGGTAAGACTTCTTTGCTGGACTACATCAGACGTACTCGTGTTGCCGCAGGCGAAGCCGGCGGTATTACACAGCACATCGGTGCTTACCACGTTGAAACCCCGAGAGGCATTATTACTTTCTTGGATACCCCGGGACACGAAGCCTTCACGGCCATGCGTGCTCGCGGTGCTCAGGTAACCGATATCGTTATTTTGGTGGTTGCAGCCGACGACGGCGTGATGCCGCAGACCAAGGAAGCTATTGCTCACGCGAAGGCCGGCAACGTTCCTCTGGTGGTTGCCATTAACAAGATTGATAAACCAGAAGCTAATCCTGATCGTGTCAAACAGGAACTCGTTGCCAACGAAGTCATCCCTGAGGATTACGGCGGCGACGTGCCGTTCGTCTGCGTGTCTGCTAAGAGCGGACAGGGCATTGACGAGCTGCTTGAAAACGTTCTTCTGCAGGCCGAAATTCTTGAATTGAAGGCTGTGAAAGAAGGTCCTGCTAAGGGCGTCGTGATTGAATCCCGCCTTGACCGCGGTAAGGGTGCGGTTGCTTCCGTCCTGGTTCAGGCCGGTACCTTAAAGCGCGGTGATATCGTCTTGGCCGGCGCCACTTTCGGTCGCGTTCGCGCCATGGTTGACGAAAACGGCAAGTCGGTTCAGAGCGCCGGTCCTTCCATCCCGGTGGAAATTCAAGGCTTCTCCGACGTTCCGCAGGCCGGTGACGAACTCATCGTCGTTTCCGAAGAGCGTAAGGCTCGTGAATTGGCCAACTACCGTCAGGGCAAGTACCGTGACGTTAAGCTGGCTCGCCAGGTCAATGACAAACTCGGCGGTCTTTTTGGTCAGAATCCGGAAGGCCAGAAGACCCTGTCTCTGGTTATCAAGTCCGACGTTCAAGGCTCTCAGGAAGCTTTGGTTCACGCTTTGACCAAACTTTCTACCGATGAAGTTAAGGTCAGCGTGGTTCACGCAGCCGTAGGCGGTATCAGTGAATCTGATATCAACTTGGCGATTGCTTCCAATGCTGTTGTCTTAGGCTTCAACGTCCGTGCCGATGCATTGGCTAGAAAACTGGCTGAAAACAACGGCATCGACATCCGCTACTACAACATCATCTACGACGCCGTAGATGATGTTAAGGCTGCCATGAGCGGCATGCTTGCTCCGGAACGCCGCGAAAACCACGTAGGTCTCGTTGAAATCCGTCAGGTCATTCGCGTCCCCAAAGTGGGCGCAGTGGCAGGCTGCATGGTGCTCGAAGGGGTCGTCAGACGCAACTCTCATGCCCGTCTTTTGCGCAACAATGTGATTATCTGGACAGGTGAGATTAACTCTCTGCGCCGCTTCAAAGACGACGTTAAGGAAGTCAAGGCCGGTGCCGAGTGCGGCATCTCTCTGAAAGGAAACGATGACATTCAGGTCGATGACAAACTCGAAATCTTTGAGGTCGAGGAAGTCGCAAGAACGATCTGGGATTGACATAGCCTGAACACAAAGGAGCTTTCGGGCTCCTTTGTATTTAGCTGGTTTTATTGAGGAGTTGAAAAATGATTAAACCCACCAAACCGGGACGCGCCAACCGTATTGCGGACCAAATCCAGCGTGACGTTGCCGAACTGATTCAGAAAGAAGTAAGCAACCCGAAGACTGGTCTCGTAACGCTGACAGGGTGCGAAATTACTCCTGATTACGCACATGCGACGATCTACTTTACGTCCATCGGTTCTACGCCTGAGGAAGCCACCGAGGCTTTGAACAGCGCAGCTCCGATGCTTCACTCCAGAATCTTCAAGCTTTTGAAGATTCACACCGTTCCTCAGCTGCATTTTGTCTATGACAAGAGCGTCGAACGCGGCTTTGAAATGGATCAGCTGATCCGTCAGGCTCGCGAAGAGGACGGAGAAAAAGTCAAAGGTGAATAATTGGGTCGTCGTCGCAAAGGTTTAAAAATTGACGGCGTTTTATTGCTCGATAAGCCGGTAGGTTTGTCGAGCAATAGCGCTTTACAGAAGGCACGCCGCCTTCTGAATGCACAAAAAGCCGGCCATACCGGCACGCTTGATCCTTTAGCAAGCGGACTGCTTCCCTTGTGTTTCGGGGAAGCGACAAAGTTTTCTGCCGATTTACTCAACGCCGATAAGGAATATTTAACGACGGTGAAGTTCGGAGAAAAGACCTCTACAGGAGACGCTGAAGGCGAAGTCATCTTTTCGGCCGAGCCGAAATTTACCTTCAAAGAATTCTGTGCCGTTTTAGAGAGATTCAGAGGAGAGATCGTTCAAATACCTCCGATGTATTCAGCCTTGAAAAAGGACGGAGTTCCTTTGTATAAATTCGCAAGAAAAGGTGAAGAAATCGAGAGAGAGCCCCGTAAAGTAGTAATATCCTCACTTGACATTGTGGACTTCCAACCGCCTGAAGTCACCCTTCTGGTGCGTTGCTCCAAGGGTACCTATATTCGTACGCTTGGGGAAGACATAGGCGAAGCCTTAGGCTGCGGCGCCCATTTAAAGACGCTGCGGAGGACGGCTATTGCCGATCTCCACATTGAAGAAGCTGTGGATTTGGATCTGTTTGAACGCATGACTGAGGAGCAGCGTATTGCTGTTTTGCTTCCTCCGGATCGATTGCTGCAGAGTCTTGCGCCCGTCAAGCTGGATGAAGAAGCGACTAAGAAGTTTCTGAACGGTATGAAGGTACGCACGGACGAGCGTTCGATCGAGGAGGCTAAAGTGCGTGTGTACGGTATCTCAGCTGAAAAAACTGAATTTTTACTCGGCGTCGGACGTTTGACTTCCGACGGAGTTCTGGCGCCGGATCGATTAATTTTGTTTGTAGACAACGATAGATAATTTTTAATATGACTCGAGCGATTAGAAATATTGCGATTATTGCTCACGTGGACCATGGTAAAACCACGTTGGTGGATCAGCTGCTGAAACAGTCCGGCACCTTCCGTGCCAATCAGGCTGTTGCCGAGCGCGTGATGGACAGTAACGACATCGAACGCGAGCGCGGCATTACGATTTTGGCGAAAAACTGTCGAATACGAAGGCACCCACATCAACATCATCGATACCCCGGGACATGCGGACTTCGGCGGTGAAGTCGAACGCGTTTTGTCTATGGTTGACGGCGTTCTGTTGCTCGTGGATGCGGTAGAAGGCCCGATGCCGCAGACTCGTTTCGTGACCAAGAAAGCGTTGGCTTTAGGTCTGAAACCGATTGTTGTGATTAACAAGATTGATCGTCCGGGCGCTCGTCCTGACTGGGTTATCAACCAAACCTTTGATCTGTTCGACAAACTGGGCGCTACAGAAGAACAGCTGGACTTCCCTGTGATCTACGCTTCTGCTCTGAACGGGTTTGCCGGTTTCACGGATGATGTTGAAGAACTGAAGAAGATCGGAAACATGAAGGCGATTTTCGACACGATTCTGGAAAAAGTTCCGGTTCGTGACGACGATCCTGACGGTCCTCTGCAGATGCAGATTTCCTCTCTGGACTACTCCAGCTACGTCGGTAAGATCGGTATCGGCCGTATTAAGCGCGGCCGCATTAAACCGCTTCAGGAAGTTCTGATCATGAACGGCCCGGATTCCGAACCGAAGCGCGCCAAGGTCAATCAGGTTCTGAAGTTCCAGGGCTTGGAAAGAAAACTGGTTGACGAGGCTGAAGCCGGCGACATCGTTCTGATCAACGGTATCGAAGAAATCGGCATCGGTACTACCTTAACCGATGTGAACCATCCGGATGCGCTGCCGCTCCTGCACGTTGACGAACCGACTCTGACGATGAACTTCCATGTCAACACCAGCCCTCTGGCTGGTAAGGAAGGCAAATTCGTCACCAGTCGTCAGATTCGCGAACGTCTTGAACGCGAATTAAAGAGCAATGTTGCTATGCGCATGAAACCGACCGACAACGAAGGCGTTTTCGAAGTGGCCGGCCGCGGTGAACTGCACCTGACGATTTTGATTGAAAACATGCGTCGTGAAGGCTACGAACTGGCCGTATCCCGTCCCCGCGTCGTTTACAAAGAAGTTGACGGCGTCAAGATGGAACCGTTCGAAATGCTGACCGTTGACGTGGAAGAAAACCACCAAGGTCCCGTCATGGAAGAGCTCGGCCGCAGAAAGGGCGACCTTCAGGACATGCAGCCGGACGGAAAAGGTCGTGTTCGTCTCGAATACCGCATTCCCGCCCGTGGCTTGATCGGTTTCCAGAACGACTTTCTCACGATGACTCGCGGCACCGGTGTCATGAGCCATGTGTTTGATGAGTACGGTCCTGTTAAGTCCGGAGACTTGGGTGAACGCCGCAACGGCGCCATCATCAGCCAGGACGACGGCAACGCCGTTGCTTATGCTCTGTGGAAGATTCAGGAAAGAGGACGTTTGTTCATCGGTCCGGGAGAACCTATTTATGAAGGCATGGTGATCGGTGTTCACTCTCGTGACAACGACATTGTCGTGACCCCGATTAAGGGAAAACAACTCACCAACATTCGTGCTTCAGGTACCGACGAAGCCATTCGTCTTGTTCCTCCGATTCAGCTGACACTGGAAAGTGCCGTTGAATTCATCAACGATGACGAACTGGCTGAAATCACACCGAAGAGCATTCGTATCCGTAAGCGCTGGCTGAAGGAATTCGAACGCCGCCGTGCTGCACGCGGAGACAGTCGCGTTGGCCCGGGAATCTAAACCCAAATGTCCGTGCGGCAGCGGCAAGCCTTATGAAGACTGCTGCGGGCCGCTTCTTGCCGGCGCCCCCGCACCCGATGCGAGGGCGCTTATGCGTTCTCGCTATACGGCTTTCGTGAAGGAAGACAAGGACTATCTTCTCAGAACCTGGCACGAGAGCACCCGTCCCAAAGAATTAGATTTTGAGCCGCTCCATTGGCGCAGTCTCAAGATTGAGGCCTTCATGCCTTTATCGGAGACAACGGCACGTGTGAAATTCGTTGCGAAAGCACGAGACGATGCCGGAAATATGATCACTTTGAAAGAAAACAGCCGATTTGTAAAAGAAAACGGCCGTTGGTACTACATTGACGGAATCCTTTCATGACAGATAATGTTTACGACCCGATCGGGTGGCGCTTTTGTGTCGCACCGATGCTGGATCTGACAGATCGCCATTGCAGATACTTTCATCGTCTGCTTTCTCATCGTGCTCGACTTTACACCGAGATGGTGACGACCGGAGCGCTGGTTCACGGCGATGTTCCCCATCATCTTGATTTTTCCGAAGCGGAGCATCGGGTTGCTCTGCAGCTCGGAGGATCCGATCCGAAGGATCTGGCCCACGGCGCTAAGCTTGCTCAGCAATGGGGATATGACGAAGTTAATCTTAACTGCGGATGTCCGAGCGAACGTGTGCAGAAAGGCTCGTTCGGTGCTTGTTTAATGGCCGAACCCGACTTGGTCGCGGATTGCGTTAAAGCCATGCAGGACGCAACTCATCTGCCAGTCACCATCAAACATCGCGTCGGTATTGATGCCAATAATGATTACGGTTTTGTGCGTGACTTTGTCGGTACGTTATTTAATGCCGGCGTTCGTGTTTTTATTGTTCATGCCCGTAATGCATGGCTGAAGGGATTGTCGCCAAAAGAAAACCGTGAAATCCCGCCGCTTCGCAGAGAAGTGGTTTATCAGCTTAAGAAAGATTTTCCGGAAGCGATCATTGTCATTAACGGCGCGCTTCAGGATCTAGGCGAATGTGAAGCCGAACTCAAACACGTGGACGGCGTTATGCTGGGTCGCGCCGCTTACTACACGCCGTGGCTTCTGACCGATGTGGATGCTCGTCTTTACAACGACGAACACGCTCCCGTGACGCGCGATCGAGTGATCGACGCCATGGAAGAGTATGTTCGCTTCATTAAGCCGGATGATCATTCTCTGCGGGCCTGCTGCCGGCATATGCACGGACTGCTGACGGGCTTGGCAGGAGCGAAAGTTTGGCGTCGCACGTTAAGCGATACAGCTTTGATCCGTGAGCAGGGAGCGGATATTTTCCGCTATGCCTACGGCAAAGCAGGCTGGGCAGATGTCGAATCGTTCCCCGATGAAGACAGAGAGTTCTTCTCGTAGAAACTAAAATTCAAAAACAAGAATCCTGAATTTCATTACTGAGTTCAGGATTTTTTCTTACTGAGTAGCGGCATAAATAAAACCCGTCTCCCACGACAGGAAACGGGCTTGAAAATCAGAAAACTCTGATTTTTTCTAACTATTTGGCTGCTTTAAGAATAGCTTCGGCAGCTGTTGTGTTGAAGAAGAAACGACGGCTTTCCAGAGTAGTTCCTTTAGCAAAGAATTTGCCCGGACGGAAAATCTTGTCGCCTTTGCCCGGGGCCACGAAAGCCATCTTGGAGACGCCGCTTTCCTGTTCTTCAATACCGTATTCAGCAGGTGTGACTTCCTTCGGCATGGTCAGCACGACAGCCTGAGAGCGGCCGTTGTTGACAACGTTCCATTTACCGGTCGCAACTGGGGCTTCACCTGTCGGGGTGCAGAACATGGTTTCTCTCTTAACCGGAGTCACGCGGAAAGTGCCGCTCACAGCCTTCGGATCGGCTTTATCAAACATAATGCCGTAGGCGTGGCCGGAGACGCGTTTGAGGCAGAACGGAATGGAAGAGAAATTCTTCAGCAGTTCGTCGCTGGTGGAGGCGCTTGTGAAGTTCTGGTTGACCGGAATGACCATTTCGTCATTCAGGAAGGTTGTGTCGGCCTTGTAGGCAATAGATCCGGCCGGGAAAACTTCATTACCGACTTTCTCAGCTTCGGCAAGAGGTTCGCCTTTGCGGTTTTTCAGGAATTCGGACATCTTTAATCCGCTGACGTCGAAGGCACGAAGCTTGATACCGATTTGGACGGGGCTCTTGCTTGCACCGAACTTAAGGAGAGCGGTGCCATTCTTTTCGAAGACGACGCTGGTCGGATAAGAAAGAGAGATCTTTTCGGTTTTGGTTGCAATGTAGCCGGCATCTGTTTGAGCCGGAATCAGACCAAGGTCACCTCTGTCTTGCTTCAGCAGCAGCGGAGCTGCTCCGCGGCGCGGCTTTTTCCCTTCAACGACAGACCAAGCGGAAGTATCTTTTCCGTCAATCACCCAAACGGGATGATTTTTCATGATCTCCTGAGTTGTCGTAGAAAGAGCAACGGGTTCTTTTGTTGAGCTCGAGAACAGGTTGTCCAGAAAACCCGCTTGGCTCATTGAGCAGACGGACACAAGGGACAAAGCAACGACTGATTGAGCAGTAATAGATTTCAAATTCACAATAACCTCTTTAGAAATTGCTCTTACAAGTTTTGAACAAAAGAATGCTAACTCAAAAATGTGTAGAGGTTGATACTAATGCATAAAGTTTCTCATCCTCCCAAATGGCTACTTATCTCGCCTACATTGGGGATGTCGCCCATGATAGTACCCATTATTTAGTCTGTTAAGAAGATGTAGTCTGGAAAGTAGGGGAAATGCTGAGCTTTGTGTCACGCACTCGTCATATTCACCCACTAGAATCCCTTTGTTTTTTTATAAAGATAACCATCTACTATGGATACATTTCTCACGTGCACGATGGTCTTTCTGATGCTCCTGGCAAGCTTCAACTTGTTTGTGGGTGTCAGCAACGACGCCGTGAACTTCTTGAGTTCTGCATTGGGGTCTAAGAGTGCCCGATACAACATCGTTATGGGTGTTGCCGCCGCGGGTGTTCTTTTAGGCTGCACCTTCTCAAGCGGAATGATGGAAATTGCGAGAAGCGGGATTTTTAATCCGCAGCTTTTTACCTATTGGGACGTCATGCTCATCTTCTTCGCGGTGATGCTGACAGATGTTCTTCTCTTAGATACCTTTAACTCTCTTGGTCTTCCTACTTCGACCACGGTATCTATCGTTTTCGAGCTCCTTGGTGCTTCCGTCGTTTCTGCGGCATACAAGCTGTGGGTTTCGACCGGAACCATTATCGGACTTGGCGCTTACATTAACAACGAAAAGGCCCTGTCGATTATCATCGGTATTTTGGCTTCCGTCGTGATTGCCTTTACCTTCGGTACGATCATTCAGTGGCTGATGCGTTACCTCTTCACGTTCCGTTATCAGAAAGTTTATCGTTACGTCGGCGGTATTTATTCAGGCCTGTGCCTTACCGCGATTTTCTACTTCCTGATTGTTAAGGGTGCAAAGGGTGCTTCCTTCATGACGCCTGCGCTGATCGCGTGGCTGGATGCAAACACCGAAACCCTAATGTGGAGTTTCTTCCTCACGATTACTGTCGTTTTCCAGATCCTGATTTGGTTCTGGAACTTTAATGCACTTCGTATCGTTATCTTGGCAGGTACGTTCGCCTTAGCCTTTGCGTTCGCAGGCAACGACTTGGTGAACTTCGTGGGTGTGCCTTTAGCCGCGATGCAAAGTGCCGGTATCGCCGCTTCAGCGGAAGCTGCGAATCCCGCCCTCACGCCGACAACGCTGTACATGGGCGCTCTTAAGGAGTCTGTCGTTACTCCGACGATTTGGCTCATCATTTCCGGTTTGATCATGGTCTGCACGCTTTGGTTCAGCCCGAAAGCTCAGCGTGTGGTCCAGACTGCGATCAATTTGTCCGCCAGCGAACGCAGCGAAAAAGAACAGTTTGGCTCTACTGTTGGCGCCCGTGTTTTGGTCCGCTCCGGCCTCGGTGTCAATCGAATCATCAATCAGATCTTGCCGCGTTCTGTGTTGGATAACATCGACAGACACTTTGAAAAACCGCGCTTGAAAAAAGGCGAAGTCCCTCTGCCGTTTGACCAGGTTCGCGCCTCTGTGAACTTGGTGCTCGCCAGTATTTTGATTGCGACTGCGACCAGCATGAAGCTTCCGCTGTCTACAACCTACGTCACTTTTATGGTTGCTATGGGCAGCTCTTTAGCAGACGGCGCCTGGGATAGAGAAACGGCTGTTTACCGAATTTCCGGTGTGATGGCGGTGATCAGCGGCTGGTTCCTGACGGCTTTCACAGCCTTCATCGCCGCCGGTATTGCCGTTCTACTGTGCATCTGGTTCGGACCAATCTTTATGGTAATCGGCGGTGTCTGTGTCGTCGCTCTTCTGGTTCGCTCCAACTTCTTCAGTAAAGATAAGAAAGTTGAAGCGATGGAAGGTTTCGAAGCCGGTTTATCCAAAGAAGAGCTGCGTAAACGCTTTAACGCTGCGATCGACCGTAACCTGAAGCAGACGATCGACATCTTCTCCAACACCACGATGAACTTCCTCTCGGAAGACTATTCGGCGGTGAAAAAAGACAAGCTTGAGGCTCAGGAACTCTTAGATCACATTTCTCTGCTTCGAAGCCAGTACTACCTCATGATCAGTCATGGTCAGGGTGCAGGAAAAGACTACGACGCACGTAATTACTATTACCGCACGTTCTCAAATGTCAAAGACGTTGCTCAGGATTTGCGCAATACAGTCAATCAGATGGAACAGCATCTGGCTAACAGCCACTCGGTCTTCAAGGGCCAGCTCCGAACCAATTTGCTTAAGGCCGTTGACGCATTGTCGAACTTCCAGAAATCTCTGTCTGAGTACGTGATGAACGGTTCGACAACGGACGAAGTGCTTCTTCGCTTATCCAATACGAACCTTGAGGAAGTCAATGCATTCCAGCTCGAACTGATGAAGGAAATTGAAGTCAATAAGATGCCTCTTCATCGTTCTGAACTGTACTTGTCCATCCTTCAGCTCTATCGCGAAATCATCAATCGTTATACGGTCATTGTGCTGCTGCAGCGTGAGTTGAACTTCATGCTCACCGAAAGACATGAGGAAGAAAACGCACCGGCGGTTCCGGCAAAGCCTCAGGCACAGCAATAAGCTAAGAGTCGTTTGACGAAAAAGCGGGTAGTCCTTCGGGGCGCCCGCTAATTTTATTGCCTGTCGGAATCGTCTTGAAGACGTTGACGCTCGTTCGCATGGCTTGTACAGTGAAACGATCATTTCCTTAGGAGCTGTATTATGCCATTCGTTAGAATTTGCGTTACAGGCGATGAAGAACGCCCCACGTCAGAACAAAAGAAAGAGTTAATCGCAGGCGTGACGAAACTCGTCGGCGATGTTCTTGGAAAGAACACCTCAAACATGGTTGTCATCATTGATGAGATTCCGATGGAAAACTATGGAATCGGAGGTAAGACCGTCAGAGAACGCCGCAAAGAAAAACAAAGCTAACGATCAAAAGAAAAACCGAACCGGCCGCAAGACCGATTCGGTTTTATTACATCCGATGTGTCGGATTACTCTTTCTTCGTCTGGACGAGTTCAAGCGGAGCAGAGTCTTCCTGGACGACACGTTTGATGCGTTTGCGTCCGAGCTTGGGCTTGGGAGCCTCTTCTCTGACGGGAATGTCTTTTTTCGTGGTTCCGACGAGTTCAAGACCTGCTTTTTCAAGCATCGGTTTCAGATCGACCGGTTTCTCAATGGAAGCTGCTTCCTTCTGAGCTTTGACCGGAGCGGCCGTTTCAACCTGTTTGGTTTCGACAGGTTTGACATCTGCCGGTTTTACGACAGTGTTCTCTGTCACAACGGGTTTAACAGCCTCAGTCTGGACGTGCTCAGGTTTCGGAGCTTCCTTCACAACTTCTGCCTTGGGAGCGGCGAAACTGACGGCCTGAACCTCGGAATCGTGGCTTTCGACTTTGGTTACAAAATCTGCAGCCGGTTTGCGGGGTGCCCTTTCACGTCTCAGACGAGCGTGTTTCGGAGCTTCTTCCGTAAGATGCAGCTTGTCTGCTTCCACACGAGGCAGATGTTCGTCAGCACGGATGGTAGCCGCGTTCACCTGAGGAACGGCGTGTTCACTCATGACAACGTCTTCGATGGCGGCAACGACCGGAGAGACAGGTGCGGGCGGCACAACGGATCTTGAGGCACGCGGTTCTCTGTCGCCTCTGTCCTTGCGCAGACGACGTGCTCTGCGAGTGCGAGGACGCTGTTCTGTGGCGTTGGACTGTGATTCAACGGACGGCACTACACGGACGGCAGTTTCGACGATGATTCCTTCAACGGAATCTGCCGGAGCTTTCTTTTCTTCAGCCTGGACAGCCGGAGTTTCGGCAGCGACAGGGGCCGGAGTGGGAGCCGGTACGGGTTTTTCAACCTGCGGCTGAACCTGGACGGCTTCGACGGGTGCCGGAACGTTCTGTTTTTCAACAGGTTTTACTGCTTCTTCAACAGCTGCCGGAGCCTGAACGGGCTTAGCACTTCTTTTATCCTGTAAAGCGCTGTTTTCCTTCAAAGCCTTGCGAGTACGTTCGATTCTTTCAGGCTTTTCTGTCTTTTCGACAGCGGCCGGACGAACGGCAGGAACATTCTTGGCTTTTTCAACCGTCTCTTTCTGGCGTCTGTCTTCAGTCTTGGTCGGTTTTACCTGACGCGGCTGTTTGGGCGCGCGCTCAACTTTTTCCTGTTTGGCGACAGGCGTACGTGTCTTACGCTGATCGTCTCTTTCCTGACGACGATTCTTACGCTCGCCGCGCTCTTTTCTGACGGAAGATTTGTCGCCGCGGCTGGAATTGTTCTTGGCTTCTTCTTTCTCTTCAGCTTCAGAATTTCCGGTGAAGAAAGCAAGAATCTTCTGGAAGAAGCTCTTTTCTTTCTTGGCAGGTTCTTTGGAAGGTTTGGCAGGCTCAACGTGCTTCGGAGCGTCTTCTCTGACGGGCAGGCCTTTGATGACAGGGATCTGACGAGGCTTAGTAGAAGGCGCGACGTTCTGAGCTCTGGAGTAAGGAGCTTCGGGCTCAGGAGCAAGCTCTTCCACGCGCTTGTAGCTCGGAGCACCTTCTGTCAGCAGCTGATCTTCGGTGCGAAGGCGTTCGATCTGATAGTGCGGTGTTTCGAGCGTCTTGTTCGGGATCAGGATGACTTCAATGTGGTGACGATGTTCGATCTTGGCGATGTCGTCGCGTTTTTCGTTCAGCAGGTACGTTGCAACATCGACCGGAACCTGGGCCTGAAGAGCAGTGGTGCCGTCTTTGAGCGCTTCTTCCTGGAGAATACGAAGCACTTGAATCGCACTGGATTCGGTGTCACGAATAGCGCCGATACCGTTGCAGCGCGGGCAGGTGATGTGGCTGCCTTCGTACAGAGACGGACGAAGTCTCTGGCGGGAGAGTTCCAACAAGCCGAAGCGGGAAATCTTGGCGATCTGGACGCGGGCTCTGTCGTGACGAATAGCTTCTTTGATGCGCTGTTCGATAGCACGCTGATGGGCCGGATCTTCCATATCGATGAAGTCGATGACGATCAAGCCGCCGAGGTCACGCAGACGCATCTGACGCGCAACTTCTTCAGCAGCTTCTTCATTGGTGTGGAAGGCAGTGGCTTCGATGTCTCCGCCGGCGGTGGCGCGGGCGGAGTTAACGTCGATGGCAACCAGAGCTTCAGTGTGGTCGATCACAATCGAGCCGCCCGAGGGGAGGGGAACGGTTCTGGAGTAGGCCGTTTCGATCTGATTTTCGATCTGGAAGCGGGAGAACAGGGGCACATCGTCCGTGTAGCGCTTGACACGGTTGATCATGTCAGGCATGACGTGGCCCATGAACTGCTTAGCCTGTTCGTAGATGTCGTCGGTGTCAACGAGAATTTCAGCGATGTCCGGCTGGAAGTAGTCGCGGATCGCGCGAATCACGAGATTGCTTTCTTCAACGATCAGGAAGGGGGCCGGATTCACGCGTTCGTATTTCTGGCCGAGAGGACCGATGGGAGCGGTGACGAAGTTGCCTTCGGTGTCTTCATACTGCGGTGTGGCAGCTTCAACAATGGCCTGCCAGAGCTGGAGAAGGTAATCAAAGTCCCATTTGAGTTCTTCGACCGTACGGCCGATACCAGCGGTACGAGCGATGAGGCTCATGCCTTTCGGTGTCGGGAGCTTGGACATGTTTTCACGAAGCTCTTCGCGTTCTTCGCCTTCGATACGACGGCTGACACCGCCTCCGCGAGGATTGTTCGGCATAAGGACGAGGTAGCGACCGGCCAAGGAAATGAAAGTGGTCAGTGCCGCACCCTTGTTGCCGCGTTCTTCTTTTTCAACCTGAACGATGAGCTCGGTTCCTTCGGAGAGTGCTTCTTTGATGGTCGCAGTGCGAACATCAACACCTTCTTTGAAGTAAGAACGGGAAATTTCTTTAAAAGGGAGAAAACCGTGGCGTTCTTCGCCGTAATCGACGAAACATGCTTCCAAAGACGGTTCAATACGGGTGATTACGCCTTTGTAGATATTGGACTTTCTCTGCTGACGTTCGGAAGACTCGATATCAATATCAATGAGCTTCTGACCTTCAACAATAGCGACACGCAGCTCCTCAGCATGCGTGGCGTTAAATAACATGCGCTTCATCAAGCACTCCTCAGTCACTGACGCGGACCATAGGCGTGCCGTAGAGAAAAGATATCAAACAGGTTCCGGAACAAGTGGAACGGGCAAAGGGATCTCCCTGAGTGAATCGCGGAAATTGTCCGCAGGAGGCTTTATAAAATCGAGAGAGGAGACCGCAGTGCAGGCACAATTATCCCTTCCCGTTAGGCAGGAATAGGCAGGCCGATCGAAACAGCGGAGGTAAGCCACTCTCTTTTTTCCAATACTTTTGCTGCACGAGTGCAGCATGTGTTCCAAAATTTGTGCGCGCATCAACCGGATGCTGCGCCCCGTGTTAATAAAAATTCTTTACAGCAAATGACCCGAAGGCCATTGGCGAGCTGCGACGATTCGAAAATCGGAGCACCGCCTATCATTCATTACAAAATCTCCTGCCGGCATCGTTGCGAAAAACGATGTTTAGCGTGTTCCGTTCATCATCGGTCAGCTCAAGCGGAGAGACCCTAGAATCGGTACGCATCGCATTCCGTTTGTCGTCAAAAGATTACAATCGGCGGAGGTCATTGAGAACAGTTGAACCGACAGATTTCAGACGCGCAAACCTGCGGCGCCGAGTTGTTCTGACGGTCAAACCTCTCGCACAGGATTTTAGAACAAATGATGAAATCTCGCCAAAATAATGAGCGAACAGACCCAAAAAAGGGTCGTACTTCTGCGAAAAGCCGCACCCGCAGCGGAAAAGATTTGTTAGCAGACTTAAACATTTCCGCGTCGACCGGAAAGGTCACTCAGCGCCCAAAGCCAAAGACTGCCTTACCAAGGGTGAAGACATCGGCACAAGAACCGAAAGAAAGAAAAGCCGCCGAGCCGAAGGTTATCTTCAAGAAGGTTGACGAAAGCAATGACGGTCAAAGACTGGATAACTTTCTGCTTTCACAGCTTAAAGGCGTGCCGAAATCTTTGATCTACCGCGTAGTGCGTTCCGGCGAGGTCCGAGTCAATAAAGGACGAGCTCATGTCGACACTCGTCTGCAGAGCGGAGACGAAGTTCGTATTCCGCCGATCCGCTATACCGAAAAAGAATCCGAACATTCGGCACCTCCCTTGAAGCTCTCGGAAATGCCGCCGATTCTTTTTGAAGATCAAAACATCATGGTCGTGGACAAACCGGCCGGTATGGCAAGCCATGGCGGCAGCGGCATCTCTTACGGTCTAATCGAACGAATGAGAGCGAGCCGCCCGGAACTTCCGTTCCTGGAACTCGTCCATCGCTTGGACAGAGGGACTTCCGGCGTATTGGTGCTGGCTAAAACTCGGAAAGCTTTGGTGCGACTCCACGAAATGATCCGCGAAGGAGAGATGCACAAGACCTACCAGGCGTTGGTTAAAGGGGATTGGCAGAACGATCGTCAGCACGCGAAGTTTCCGCTTTTTAAGTACGTCACGCCCTCGGGAGAGCGTCGTGTGCGCGTTGATCCGAAAAGCGGGCTTCCGAGCCACTCTATATTTAGATTGAAAGAACGTTTCGGACCGGTTTCTTTAGTTGAAGTCGATCTTCTCACCGGTCGTACCCATCAGATTAGGGTGCATGCAGCAGAGTTAGGCTTTCCGCTGGTCGGAGACGAGAAGTACGGCGATTTCGCATTTAATGATGAAGTTGCCCACGGTTCGCTGGGTGTGCCGTTCAAACGGATGTTCCTGCACTCAGGCAAGATTTGTTTTCATCATCCGATTACAGGAGAGGAACTCGAGATTGAAGCTCCGCTTCCTAAAGATTGTGTAGAGCTCATTGAGGTTTTAGAGCAAAGAAAGGCTCAGAATAAATAGCTCAGTCCTCAAACCTACTAAATCAGGAAAAAGAAGAATGCACGCTCTGAAGATGGCCGTTTTTGATTTTGACGGCACCTTAGTTGATTCAGTTCCTGCGATTGCCCGCGGCATCCAGTTGGCAAATGAAGAAATCGGGATTGCGCCTGTCAGTTATGAGATGGCAAAGAGCATTATCGGGTTAGGCTTCAAGGACATCATTCCGATCGTGGCGCCGGATCTTCCTGAAAGCGAGTACGGTCGTTACAAAGACATTTACGTGCGCTATTTTCTTCAGAGCGATCCTTCTCTGAAGTTATTTCCGGGCGTTTTGGAACTTCTGCGTGAACTTCAAGACGCCGGCATCAAAACCGCGATTGCAACCGGTAAAAGCCGCAAGGGCCTCTCAAGAATCGTTAATCGGATGAATGTGTGGGATTATTTTGATGATTCCATCACAGCCGATGAAGCGCTCCCAAAACCCGACCCTCTAATGCTGAATACTCTGCTTGAAAGAAACGGGCTCACAATGGACGAGATTGTGATGATCGGCGACACTGAGCACGATATTAAGCTAGGCAAAGCGGCCGGAGTCCGCACAATTGCGGTCACTTGGGGTGCTGCGCCGTTAGAACGTTTAGAGGCTTATAAGCCCGACGCCATTGTCAGGACCATGGAAGCGCTCAAAACTAAGCTCGACGAGCTCGCTTAGCGCCGAGAATTCCGAAGACCGTCGGGAGCTTCGGCAGCGACAAATCCTGTTTTTTCCAATCCGCTGCGGAGAACGTGCGAATGCGCTCTTCCGGCCCGGAGATGTCTGTGGCCGCGAGAATAAGCGTCGTAGGCGCGCAGTTTTTAACAAGATCGGCGAGCATGCCGCTGTTGCGGTAGGGTGTTTCGATGAAGAGCTGAGTTTCTCCTTCCGAAGAAGCGCTCTTTCTTTCAAGATCTTTAATTGCATTGGTGCGGGCAGGCTCTTTAATCGGAAGGTAGCCGCAGAAACGGAAATGCTGTCCGTCCATACCGGAAGCCATTAAAGCTAAAAGAATAGAAGACGGTCCGACGAGCGGTACGACGCGGATACCAAGCTTATGAGCTTCCGCAGCGATTTGTGCGCCTGGATCCGCGACGCCCGGACATCCGGCTTCGCTCACAATGCCGATATCGTTTCCTTCCAATGCAGGCTTGAGCCAGCCTCGTACCTTTGCAGAATCCGGACGATGCCCGATTTCTTCAATAGAAAGCGAGGCTATAGGCGATGGGTGGCCGCAGAATTTCAGGAAAGCTCTTGCCGACTTGGCGTTCTCAGCTAAAAAGAACTTGAGTTCACGAGCCGTTTGAATCGTGTGTTCGGGCAGTGTGTCGTTCAGTACCCCATCGGCGATAGGGACCGGCAGCATGAAGAGCTTTCCTTTATTCATCAGTTAAGCTCCGGAAGAACGTGAATGCCGGCCTGAGCAAGCATAGTCGTCAATTCAATCAGCGGCAGTCCGATGATGGCGGTCGGATCGTCGGATTTGCACTCGGCGACTAAGGCGATACCAAGTTTTTCAATTTTGGCTGATCCGGCGCAATTGAAAGGCTTCTCGCGTTCAAGGTACTCACGAATGCCTTCCGGAGGCAGATTGCGCATACGGATAAATGTCGGGACGACCGTGCTCTGCAGATTTCCTTTGGCGTCAATGACGGTCATGGCAGAATGGAATGTAACGGTCTGACCGGACATCTCGGAGAGCTGCTTGAAGGCGTTTTCGAAATTGCCGGGTTTTCCGACCGGACGACCGTTTAATTCCAAGACCTGATCACAGCCGATGACCACGCAGTGCGGATGCTGGGTAGCAACTGCCTGAGCTTTCAGTACGGAAAGGCGCAGTGAGAGATCCTTCGGGCTTTCTCCTTTGAGCGGCGTTTCATCGACGTCGGGAGAGCAGGTAGTGAAAGGGATCTGGAGACGCTCTAAAAGCTCGCGTCGGAAAGGAGAACTTGAACCTAAAATTAATGCGGCTTTGTTGTCCATAATTGGGTCGTTCCTAAAAGCACTCAAACTTGAAAGAGACTATTCTAGTTCAGTGCTTATCGCAGAAAGAGAGAAATTCAATGTCCGCATACCTAAAACAAACCGACTATGTGAATGCTTATGACCTGGCCAGAGATAAGAAAGTCATCGAAGGGCAGGCAAAATTGTCGGATCTTCCGCGCTTAAAAGACATGATTCTTCCGACCGAAGGAACCGTTACATACCGAATCTGCGGAATGACGGCTAAAAAGGGATGGCCCGGCGCCGTCATGGAACTCGCGACCGTTGTTCCTTTGGTTTGCAATCGCTGCACGAAACCGATGGATTTCAAGATTGAGAGAGAAGTTGCTTTCCGCTTCGCTAAGAGCGAAGAAGAAGCCGATTCGATTCCGATCGACGAAGATGATGACACCGAAGTCATCGTCGGCAGCGACAAGCTCAATATTGTCGACTGGATTGAAGAAGAACTGATTCTTTCTCTTCCCTTGGTTCCGGCTCACGAAGAAGGCTGTCAGACCGACGGACCTGAAGAGTCAAAAGACGAAGTTCAGAAGCCGAATCCTTTTGCAAAACTCAAAGATCTCAAAGGTTTGCGTAAGGTCTAAGGTTAGTGTAGAATGCCTGATTTTCCAGGAGCGGAAGCGTAACTGTTGCCCGCTCGATTTTGAAAGTTAGATTTTAATTTACGTGGGGTTACCATGGCTGTTCAGCAAAATAAGAAATCGACCAACAAGCGCGGCAATCACCGTGCTCACGATTTTCTGACGAACCCGCCTCTGGCTGTCGAACCGACAACCGGCGAAGTTCACCGTCGTCATCACATTTCTGCCACCGGTTTTTACCGTGGTAAGAAAGTCATCGCTACTAAGGCTGACGACCAGGAATAAGTCTTCACTGACCCGGATCGCTCTCATCTGAGACCCACGACGGACGGTGCGGCGATCGAGTCTAAAGACATTCTGCAGAGCTCTCTTCGGAGAGCTTTTTGTTTTTCTGCGGAAAATTTGTATTTGTGTGTAATACGGGTTTTCTGCTTGTATTCGCAAGTCCTAATTAAAGTAATCTGTCGCTCATAGTTATTTAGAGGATTTCCCAGTGTCGGAAAATTGTTTTTCTCGTATCGCCTCCACCGGAAGTTTTCTTCCGAAGAGAGCGGTAAGCAATGAAGAGTTGGCTCAGGATTTAGCCAAAATCGGTGTCGAGACGAGCGACGAATGGATCCGTACCCGCACGGGCATCGAACAGCGCTATCTTGCTTCCGGTGAAGAGTCCACCACTTATTTGGCCTCCGAGGCTGCAAAACAGGCCTTGGAAGCAGGTGGTTTTTCTCCTGACGAAATTGATCTGATTATTGTCGCGACGACCACTCCGGATTCCGTTTTCCCGAGCACGGCTTGCCAAGTTCAGGCGATTCTCGGTGCGTCGGGCGCCGGTGCCTTTGATATTCAGGCCGTTTGTTCCGGTTTTGCCTATGCACTTTCGATTGCTGACTCAATGATTCGTGCTGGTTCTGCCAAGCGCGTCTTGGTGATCGGTGCAGAGACTCTGTCTCGTGTTTTGGATTGGAAAGACAGAACAACTTGTGTTTTGTTCGGCGACGGCGCCGGAGCTGTGGTTCTGGAAAAATCCGATGAGCCCGGTATTTTGGCTTCTGAACTGAAGGCAGACGGCACGCGCGGAGTGCATGTACTGGCCGCAGACAGTCATATCGACGGCGGTAAAGTCGTCGGTGATCCGTTCATCCGCATGGACGGCCGCTTGGTCTTTAAGGCTGCGGTAGAAAAAATGACGGAAAGCGCTCGCAATGTACTGACCAAAGCCAACTTGGCTACGAACGACGTGGATCTTTATATTCCTCATCAGGCCAACTTGCGCATCATGAATATGGTTCGCGAAAAACTCGGTATTGATGAGGAACACCTGATGATTTCCGTCAATCAGCACGGAAACACATCTGCTGCCAGCGTTCCGCTTGCTTTGGATAAAGCACACAGATCCGGAAGACTGAAACGCGGGGATCTCGTTCTGCTGCAGGGAGTCGGAGGAGGTTTTACCTGGGCCTCCGTATTGCTCAAGTTCTAATTGTCAATAAAAGAAAAATGCAAGATAAAAAAATCGCCTTTGTATTTCCCGGTCAGGGAAGCCAGGCTGTCGGAATGCTCTCAACCTTAGCCGACGAGCCGATTGTTCGCGAAACACTCAAGGAAGCCGATGAGGCTTTAGGTTTTGCTTTGTCCAAGTTGATTGCTGAAGGTCCGGCTGAAGAGCTTAGCCTGACGGTCAATACTCAGCCAGCCTTGGTTTGCGCTTCGATTGCTATGTATCGTTTTTATCTCCAGGAAGGCGGTCGCAAGCCGGATCTGCTCGCCGGCCACAGCCTCGGTGAATACTCTGCTTTGGTTGCTGCCGGTGCGCTCGACTTTACGGATGCTCTGCAGCTGGTTCGCTATCGCGCAGAACAAATGCAGGCCGCGGTTCCCGTCGGTGAAGGTACGATGGCTGCGATCCTCGGTTTATCCGACGACCAAGTGAAGACCGTCTGCCTTGAATGCGCTACAAATGGCGTTGTCGAAGCCGTTAACTTCAATACTCCGGGGCAGGTCGTGATTGCCGGTACCGTTGCAGCTGTTCAGGAAGCCATGGAAAAGAGTTTGGCTGCCGGTGCTAAGCGCGCTATCAAACTGAATGTTTCCGGTCCGTTCCATTCTTCTTTGATGAAACCGGCTGCGCTTGCCATGGAAGAAAAGCTGAAAACCGTTGACCTTCAGAAACCTTTCCTGCCGGTCTTACATAACGTTGACGTCCAAATCCACGAAGAACCCGACGCCATTCGCGACGTTCTGGCGGCTCAGGTTGCCTCTCCGGTTCTGTGGGCCGATACAGTTCGTAAGATGGAAGAGGCCGGCGTCATGGAAATTTATGAAGTCGGTCCCGGAGCAGCTTTGTCCGGAATGGTCAAGCGCATCACCAGAGGAATTACTGCTAAAGCATTAAACAGCCGTGCAGCCTTAGAAGAAGCTGCTGCGGCAAACCAGGAGAAATGATTCATGACTCAGTCCGTTTTTACAGCTGACGCACTCGCCGGCGAAATCGTATTAGTCACCGGCGCCAGTCGCGGTATCGGAGCAGCCATTCTGGACGTCTGCGTTAAAGCCGGTGCCACAGTGATCGGCACGGCAACAAGTGACTCCGGCGCTGCAAAGATTTCCGCTCGTATCCAGGAACTCGACGGTAAAAGCGAAGGCCGCGTTTTAAATATTGCTGCCCGCGAAGGTACCGACGCTTTCATGAAAGCGCTCGAAGCCGACTTCGGTTCCGTTACCGTGTTAGTGAACAACGCCGGCATCACTCGCGATACGCTTTCCATGCGTATGAAAGATTCTCAGTGGGATGAAGTGATCGAAACGAATCTCACAGGCGGATTCCGTCTTTCCCGCGCCTGCCTCAAAGGCATGATGAAAGCCCGTCACGGTCGCATCATTAACATAGCCTCCATCGTCGGCATGATGGGCAATGCCGGCCAGGCGAACTACGCTGCCGCCAACGCCGGTACGATCGCTATGAGCAAATCCATCGCCAGAGAAATCGGTTCCCGCGGTGTTACCGTCAACTGCGTTGCGCCCGGATTTATCGCAACCGATATGACCGACGCGCTGAACGATGCGCAGAAGCAAGCTCTTCTTGCACAGATTCCGCTCGGACGCTTAGGTTCTGCAGATGATGTTGCCGAAGCCGTGGTGTTCCTGGCTTCCAGCGCAGCTGCCTATATCACCGGTCAGGTCATTGAAGTTAACGGCGGCATGAGGATGTAACAACGGCTATTTTCGGCCGTTCACGTTACTGCGGCTCTGATAAAATGCCAAGATTAGGCCCGAGAAGGGGCCATGAATAATTTTTTATCACTCTAGAAAAGAGGTTTTTAAATGGACAATATTGAACAACAGGTTAAGAAGGTCGTCGCTGAACAGCTCAGCATCAATGAAGCCGATATCAAGAATGAAAGCGCTTTCATCTCCGACCTCGGTGCAGACTCTCTTGACACCGTTGAATTGGTCATGGCCCTTGAAGATACATTCGGCATCGAAATTCCTGACGACCAGCAGGAAAAGATCCAGACCGTTCAGGACGCTATCGATTTCATCGAAGCTCACAAGAAGGCTTAATTAAAGGCCGAACGGAGCTCCTGAATGCGTCGTGTGGTTGTTACCGGATTGGGCATGGTTAGCCCAATCGGCAACACGGTCGAAGAAAGTTGGAATAACGCCCTTGCCGGCAAGTCCGGCATCGGCGTTATTACGCAATTTGATGCATCCTCTTTCGGCAGCCGTATTGCCGGTGAAGTTAAAAATTTTGAAGTCGAAAAATATCTTCCGGCAAAAGAAGCTCGCCGTTTCGACCGTTTTATTCAATTAGGTATTGCTGCAGCTGTTCAGGCACTGGATGACAGCGGCCTGACTTTTGAAGGCGAGGGAGCAGAGAGAGCGGGTTGTGCCATCGGCAGCGGAATCGGCGGCTTGCCGATTATCTGCCAGAACTATCAGTCGTATATGGAAAGAGGCGAACGACGCATCTCTCCGTTCCTGATTCCCGGCGCGATTGCCAACATGGTCTCGGGACAGCTCTCCATCATGCGCAATCTGCAGGGACCGTCCCTGGCTTATTCCACAGCCTGCACGACCGGTTTGCACAGCATCGGTGAAGCAGCTTGGATGATTCGCCGAGGAGACGCTGATGTCATGGTTGCCGGCGGTGCTGAAAGTACGGTTTGTCCGCTGGGCGTTGGCGGCTTTGACAATATGCATGCTTTGTCCCGCAGAAACGACGATCCGACAACGGCATCCCGTCCGTTCGATAAAGACCGCGACGGCTTTGTGCTGGGCGAAGGATCCGGTGTTCTGGTTCTTGAAGACTATGAACATGCCAAGAAACGCGGCGCCAAGATTTATGCCGAGATCGTCGGCTACGGTCTTTCTGCCGATGCTCATCACATTACGACTCCGAGTGCCGAAGGTCCGATGCGCTGCATGAAGAATGCCATGCGTCAGGCCGGTCTGAACCCGTCGGATATTCAGTATCTGAACGCTCACGGTACCAGTACATCTGTCGGTGACGTCAATGAAACCAATGCCATCAAACTGGCTTTCGGTGAAGACGCGAAGAAGTTAGTGGTCAACTCCACTAAGTCTATGACCGGACACCTCTTGGGCGGCGCCGGCGGCATCGAATCCGTCTTTACGGTTTTGGCACTGAAGAATCAAGTTTCTCCTCCCACGATCAACATTTTCAATCAGGATCCGGAATGCGATCTGGATTACTGCGCAAATGTTGCTCGTGAGATGCCGATCCGCTATGCCATGAAGAACTCCTTTGGCTTCGGCGGAACAAACGGATCTTTGATCTTTGGACAGGTCTAAGCAAATGATTCGCTTTAGGAAAAGGATCGCTTCGGCGGTCTTTTTCTATTTGGAGAGCTGGAGAAATTGCGCAAAACGGCAATAATTCGTAAATAAGTTTGCGTCGGGAGGCCGAATAAAGTTAGCTAAAATATCCCATTTAAAAAGTAACTTATTGGTGCATTTGACTATTTCTGTGAGCGCCTTCTGGTCTTTGGACTGCGATCACTCTCACAAAAATATCAGTGCTTTTTGTTTTTTGTTTTGACAGCAAAACGTTTGATGTCAAAGGAGCCTATGAAGCAGATCAGAAACTTTTCCATCATCGCGCATATCGATCATGGAAAATCCACCCTCGCCGATCGTTTGATTCAACGCTGCGGCGGTCTTTCCGAGCGCGAAATGGAGTCTCAGGTTTTGGACTCTATGGATTTGGAAAAGGAAAGAGGTATTACGATCAAAGCCCAGACAGCAACGCTGAACTATAAGGCTAAAGACGGGCAAACCTATCTTTTAAATTTGATTGATACGCCGGGACATGTTGACTTTAGCTATGAAGTCAGCCGCTCCTTGTCCGCCTGCGAAGGTGCGCTTTTAGTCGTTGATGCAACACAGGGCGTTGAGGCTCAGACCGTTGCCAACTGCTACACCGCCATTGAGCTCGGCGTAGAAGTTCTTCCGGTTCTCAATAAGATGGACCTGCAGAGTGCTAATCCGGATGAAGCCAAAGAAGAAATAGAAGATGTGATCGGTCTTGATGCGACCGACGCGATTGAAGCGTCTGCGAAAACCGGCATGGGCATCGATGAGATTCTCGAACGCGTCGTTGAGCGTATTCCGGCTCCGCAGGGCGATCCCGCCGCTCCGCTTCAAGCGCTGATTATTGATTCCTGGTTCGATAACTATGTCGGCGTCGTTATGCTCGTTCGCGTGGTTAACGGCACGATTAAACCTAAAGACAAAATCCGTCTGATGGCGACCGGTGCCAACCATCTGGTTGAACAGGTCGGTGTGTTTACGCCGAAGTCTCAGACGAGGCCCGAGCTTTCCGCCGGGCAGGTGGGCTTTGTTGTTGCCGGTATTAAAGAACTGAAGCACGCCCGCGTCGGTGATACCGTCACTAATGCCGCCAAACCGGCCGAAGAGGCACTCCCCGGTTTTAAAGAAGCAAAGAGCCAGGTGTTTGCGGGTCTTTATCCGGTTGAATCCAACCAGTACGATGCACTTCGTGATGCACTGACTAAACTGCAGCTGAACGATGCCGCTCTTCATTTTGAGCCGGAAGTTTCTCAGGCCTTAGGCTTTGGTTTCCGTGCCGGCTTCCTCGGGCTGCTGCACATGGACATCGTGCAGGAGCGACTCGAACGTGAATACAACATGGATTTGATCACGACCGCCCCGAGTGTCGTATATGAAGTCCTTCTGCGCAATGGCGAAGTGATTCACGTGGAGAATCCTTCCAAGCTGCCACCTGTCGACAAGATTGCCGAAATTCGTGAACCGATTGATTCTGTGACTATTTTTGTGCCGGATGAATATGTGGGTCCAGTCATGACGCTCTGTAATCAGAAACGCGGAGTTCAGCTTGACCTTGCCTATCACGGCCGTCAGGTTCATCTGCATTACGATTTGCCGTTGGCCGAAATTGTGCTCGACTTTTTCGATAAGCTGAAATCTTTAACACGCGGCTATGCTTCTATGGACTATGAGTTCAAAGAGTATCGTGCCGCAGATGTTGTCAAGATAGATATTCTCATCAACGGGGATAAGGTTGACGCTCTGTCCTCGATCGTTCACCGGGCTAACTCAGTAGCTCGGGGCCGCGAAATCGTGACTAAAATGCGCAGTATTATTCCTCGCCAGATGTATGACGTTGCTATTCAGGCGGCGATTGGCGTGAATGTGATTGCACGTGAAAATGTTAAGGCCCTTCGTAAAAACGTTCTAGCCAAGTGCTACGGCGGCGACATTACACGTAAGCGTAAACTTCTGGAAAAACAGAAGGCCGGTAAGAAACGAATGAAGCAAGTCGGTACCGTGGAGATTCCGCAGGAAGCCTTCCTTGCCATCCTTCAGCAAGACGATAAATAACAACCCTTCAAGCGGATAAATTGAAATGACCTTTTCGTTAATCCTTTTTCTTTTAACCGTCTTTACGGGCGTTCTTTGGGTACTGGATGTCTTTATTTGGGCACCAGAACGCCGCGCCGCTGCGCAGGACGACTTGACAGCGTTCGATCGTGATAATGCCGATTCTCTCCGTAGAGGGGAGCAGACCGTTGTGGCAACCAGAAATGCAATTGTTCAGGCCTCTACGGATCGTCCTAAGTGGCTGGAGTATACAGCCGGCTTCTTCCCGGTGATTTTCTTCATTTTTATCCTGCGTTCCTTCCTCTTTGAGCCGTTCCGAATTCCGAGCGGCTCTATGATGCCGACATTGGAAACCGGTGACATGATTCTTGTCAACAAGTATCAGTATGGTCTGAGACTTCCGGTTCTCAACACTAAAATTCTTCCGATTGGAGAACCCGAACGGGGAGATGTCGTTGTGTTTCGCTATCCGCCCAATGAAAACATCGATTACATCAAACGTGTGATCGGTCTTCCGGGCGATAAGATCGAATACATCAACAAAAAACTTTCCATCAATGGGAAACCAGTTCCTATCGGAGAAATCGGTGAGTACTACGATGAAGCTAAGATGCAGTCTTTAGAAGAGTTCCTCGAAAAACTTGACAAGACAGAGCACCATCTGCTCATCAATTCCAGAGCACCATC
>OGFO01000366.1_pt1 | contig 33658 bp, 28 predicted proteins | sample 1570981 | NCBI WGS metagenome assembly OGFO01 (sample SAMEA2581955, study PRJEB24529) | metagenome | biome: Human gut stool | place: China | collected 2011
GTCGACGAGAAGCGGTTCAGCCGATTAGCAGATCAGCTGGACCGCTATGACCTTATCGGGCTTGACGACTTCAATCTTTTAAAGGCGAAAGATGAGGTAAGAGAGGCTATGTTAGAGCTGTTCGACCGACGCTGGAATAAACGAGGTCTAATCATCTCCAGTCAGTACCCGTTTGATCAATGGTACGAGTATATCGGAGGAAGAGGTGATCAAAGGGATGCCATGATGGATCGCATTGCAAACGGCAGTCATAGGTTGGAACTTAAAGGACCTTCAATGCGTGAAAAACGTGAAAAGGTTATGAAGTAAAAAAAAAACTTGTCTCCCCGGCCTAAATCACCCTCGGCCTCCGGCCTCGGTTGATTTAGGCCGGGGAGACAAAGCCAAAAAGAAAGAAACCTGAAGCCAAAATCTAAGAAATTAAAGAACACTCACGGAAATTTGCGAAAAGCCAGCGGAAATAATGAGAAAAATCCAGCGGGATTATTGGCAATCTTGTTTTGTTATTGGAAAACTGCGCAGTATCTTCTTTTCCATATCTTCAAGGACACACTGGAAGCGGTAGCCTTTTGTGAGCAGTGCTTCAAAGTGAGGAGCTTCGCAGAAATACGTTATTAAATCTTTTTGTTTTTTATTGAGCCTTTTGGAGGATATTTGTTTTTTCTTAAGCTGTTGGTATTTTAAGTAATTGATAATTTGTTTATCGTCGTAGTCAGAGAAATACGAACGGTACCAACTCAATCCTCCATCAAAATTAACAGGAAGGTTAAACGTACTAATTATTTTACTTTGAGCGGCTTCTTTTGCCGAATCCTGTATTCTTGCAGGAGCGGGTAATGATCTTGTTTGTTGCGAAGGTACCTCTTGAAGTCTAAGACCGATAAAAATGAAAACCGCTAAAACGAAAAAGAAAAGAGCCATCCAAACACTGGAAGATTTCTCTTTTTTAACATCTGCATTTGTTTTATCTTCTACGTCCTTCGGTTTAACCGGTTCTTTTTGAAGTGCGGAAATTTGGTTTTGGAGCGACTTTATTGTCGTTTCAAGCTTCTTGTTAGCACTTTCTAACGAGGAAATATAGCGAGCATGCTCCCGTGTCTGGGATTTTAGGGTATCAAGCTCTTTTTGAAGGGAGCTTTTTAAAGAGTCGATGCCTTGAATGCGAGATGTTGCTCTTAAAACAAAGTCGCACATTTCTTCTCCGAAGGTTTCTCTATCCCCCTCTGTAATTCCCGACTTGTCTGACGAGAGACTTTGCTCGTACAAAGTAACCGAGTTTTTTAAGCGGTCGATGTCTTCTATGCATTCTTCTCTCATTTTTCTAAGAGAACCTCGGAGAGCGTCACAGCTTCTCCTCTGCTCTTCGACTTCTTCTAGAGTCTTATCGGCCTTTTCTTCGACGTAATTTATGCTATTTCTAAGGTTGCCAGAGTTCTCGGTAACGTCCACGTTTAATTGATCAATTTTTTCGAAAGTTTCTCTTCTCAGGATTACTTCCTTCGTGTGAGCCGAACTTATACCGATTTCAAACCTTGATAATTTTTCTTCAGTGGAAGTCTTAAAACTTTCAAAACCTTTGATTGCTTCTTCTTGGCTTTCTTTAGTGGAAGAAAACGCATCTTCCAGTTCCACTATTTTTTTATTGAGTTCGCTTTGAGAGTCAAGAATTTTTTTATCTAGTTCAGTTTGAGAGTCAACAATTTTTTTATCGAGTTCGGTTTGAGTTTTATCGAAAGTCTCTTTGGCTGTTTTTATTTTGTTTGAAAGCTCGATTTCTCGTTTGTTAAGAGAATAGAGTTTTTTAGCCAGCAGTAGTGCAAAGTTTTCGCCGCCCCAGAGCTCTTTCTTACTTCCTAAAAAAGCTATGAGTTCATCGCTGCTAACATTATTATCGGTTGGGACTTGTTTTAGCAGCTCATTAACGCTTCCGGTTGGACTTAGTTCACCGGGGCTGGCTGCTTCACGAGTGCCGAGTCCGTTTTTTTCTAAATACTCATCGGAATCTCGAGTAGTGGCAGTGTCCTCTCCCGGATAAGGTCTGGGTCCAAGCGATTGCATTTATTTTCCTTGTGTTTAAACGTCTTGGGTAGTTTTATTCTTGTAGTAATTACTATCTTAACAAATCGTTACATAGGACTTTCCCATGGGTGATCCCGTAAATAGAGCTATTCGTAGTGCCTATTCCCTTTTTTCTAACCTCTGTAGATGCAGTTAAAGAGCACATTAGAAATCGTCAACGTCAGACGCAGCACAGCCGCCAGTCTAATAGGCATGATATTGCGGAATTTTTACTAGTGTTTTGCTAGTAAAAGTAATAACTATGAGCTTCCTCGCCTGCCTCGCTACCGATGAAGGAACCCTCTCGTTAACGATGCCTTTAGGCCATTTTTTAACTGCGCTCTCTATGTCTCAGCTATACTGACGCCACGGGAAGGGGACCTTTAAGGCGCCTTCCTGTGCCCCCGTCCAATGTTCTACATTGGAGGGGTTTTTCTTTGCAATGCATCCGGAAAAAATTCTTTGAGCTGGGACGTTTTCAACAGCCATAATCTATAGATAAGGCTACGCACCTTTTCCGCTTTTTGCTCATCTAGTTTTTTTACTAGTGTTTTACTAGTAAAAAAATAATTTCTCCTTTGGATAACAGAGTCAAATAGCCAGAATATCCATTACACTTTCCGGAGTAGCGACTTGAAAATTAACATCCGGATACCGTGAAAGAAATTCCGACTGTGCTCGACTGTGTGCGGACCCGGATAATTTGCACTCAAAAGCATTGATGACTTTTCTGTCCTGAATCTCCACAAAATCCACTTCTTTAGGTTTGACGCCGGCATTGCTTCTAGTTCTCCAGAAACGCAGCGAACGCCTATTCCTCCGGTAAGCATTTTGCTTCACGCGTTCCATAAAGAAAAAATTCTCCCAGAGCGCACCCGCGTCAGATCGAGAAGATAACGGACTGAAGTCATTCAAGATAGCGTTTCGGACTCCTGTGTCCGTGAAGTAAATCTTCTTTCCTTTCTTCAATTCATTTTCAAGGTTGCTGGAAAATGAATGGCAGACCTTCACAACAAAGCATTGCTCCAAGAGGTCGATGTATCGGATTACCGTCACTTTGTTTAGGCCGACCTCTCGAGCAAGAGAGTCATAGCTAATTTCCTGACCTATGTGCGCAGCCAGTTGATAGACGAGGTTCTCAAACGTTGCGGATGAACGAACGCCTGCCAACGCAAAAAGATCCTTGTAGAGGAGCTCAGAGGCATAGTAGCTTAAGAAATTTGCCGGCTGATCTTGGTCGACTGCAGCCGGAAACATTCCGTAGACAATCCTCTCAGCAAGAGACTGCTGGACATTCCAGCGTCCTTTGCTGCTTACTAATTCCGCGAGGGAGAAAGGCCACAGCTGGAAGAGCTCAAGCCGGCCGAGGGCTGATTCCCGGACCCCAGAAGCGAGCTCCAAAGAAGAAGATCCTGTTGCAAAGATTTGCGTAGACTGATTTTCATCGACTAGAAGTTTGAGAATTACTCCGATATTCGGAATCCTTTGAGCTTCATCGATGACCAACGTAGGCGCTCTTTGAAGAAGAGAGCTAATCTCATCGTTCTGATACGCATCCACCAAAAGTTTAACGTGGCGGGGCTTGTCCCCGTCCAACCATAGCGAATTAACCGGATCGATAATTTGCTTAAACAAGGTCGACTTACCTACCTGCCTTGGTCCTAAGACAACCACTGCTTTCGGAGGTGTGGCTTTCCTCACATCTTGAGAAATTTCGCGCTGGATGAGCATTAATCTATAATTTCGATTACTAAACTATCGAAATTATAGTATAAAAAAGGTTACTTAAATAACCGATTTTATTGATTAACTCTAAAAATTAGCGAGCGGTCCTAATTATTTTCTGGGCTTTTACTACTCCCCTACTAGTGTTTTACTAGTAAAAAAAGAGAATATGAGAAATTCCCCGTCATGGACAGTGTGCTTCCAGGTTTTGCCTAATCAAAGTCAACCAAACACCGGTCTAAAACAAAAAAGAAGGCAACCGTTTTTAGAAAATGACAACTTTCGCAGTGAGTAGCATTGTTTACTTCCTGGCTAGAACAGGTCACTGTGCGTTCCTGTACGCACGAGAGTAAGGATCAAATTTTCTTGATCCGAGTAATAAATCAACAGCCAGTCAGGTTGGATATGACATTCTCGAACGTTCTTATACTTTCGAGAATCTACAAGCTGATGATCGCGATATTTAGCGTCCAGAGTTTCGTTATTGATGAGTTTGTCGAGGACTATTCGCAGCGCTTCAGGATCAAGGCCTCTTTTCAGCGCTCTTTTGTAATCTTTTTTGAACTGAGACCGGTATTTGACCTTAAGCATTTAACGAATCCATTACTTCGTCGATTGTGGGAAACGGACCAACGAGATTCTTTCCCTCAATGGCTTCATCAATTGCCTTCATGGTTTCCTGTGAAGGCTTTTCAATCTCTAAGACAAAGGGAAAACCGTTTCTTCTAATCATCGCTTTCGCAAAAACATTAATGGCCGCTGAAGGAGAAAGGCCAAGTTCTTCACAAACTCGTGAGAATGCCGTTTTGACGTCCGGATCCATACGGGCGCTAATTGTTGAGTAAGCCATAACAAAAACATTAATATGTAGTACAAACTACATCTATTTTAGTACATATGCAGAAATAATAGATGATTACGACGAAAGAAGTACGTAAAGCGGAGCCGAAGATTGACTCATTTCGACAAACAAAAAAGGGCTACGTGCCTACGACACTACGCTGCACAAGTACCGTCACAGTCGGTATGCACTCATTGAAAAATTCCGCGGATTTTTAACAACGTCGTTGATCTTGTCGCTAATCCTCCAGACTAACTGCAACCATCAACAAGAGGCGGCTCTACTCAATGAAAACGTCCCTTATTGGCATGTGTTCGCATCCGGTCACCCTTTGTCCGAGTCTGTTTTTACTAGCAAAAATATGAACTATGAGAATTTCCCCGTCATATCTAAGTCGCCTATAAACCTTTTTTCCACTTCATTTGTTTCAGCTACGTTAACCCAATACTTCAAACTATTGTCCTTATCGGTCATGTGAAACTCCATCTCAGAACAAGCTCTGGAGAATGAGACTAGGGCGCGAACATCATTTCTAAGGTCCTTATCGGTTCATCTAGTACAAAAGGAAAATTTTCATAGACAAGTCGCTCCGAAAATCCTACAGAAACAGAGGAAGGGTCGATCTGATGGCGGCAGCTGGCTTTTACTAGTAAAACACTAGTAAAAATTAAGAACTATGAGTTTTTCCCCGTTGCTAAAAAAGAAAAAATCAATCAAAAAAACGTTAGATGATGAGCTAAGTTCTTAGCAATTGGATCGTTTCGGCGAATGTCGTTTTGTTTTACTTGTCTTAATTGTATTAATTGTAGACATTCGGAACCCCTTGCTGTTCAAGGGTTCTGCACAACTTAATATGAGAAATTCCCCGTTAAATATGAGTTTTTCCCCGTAAAGTATGAGAAATTCCCCGTGTTTGTATGAGTTTTTCCCCGTTAACTATGAGTCTGTATAATGACCTCATAATTAATAACTTAAGGCACGCTACCATGGGAGACCTACTTGTTAAGTACGGAAACGAAGTTAATCGAGCGGCACGACGCCTCACGACCAGCGAACTGCGAATCCTTTTTGTCGCCATCGCTAAGAACTTCCAGGTAAAGGACCGGTGTCTTGAGTGCCGGGTCTCTGCTCAAGAACTTATCTCCTTAGGTTCAGATCCTTCAACCGCGTACGCAGACTTGAGGCAAGCGGTCGAGACGCTGTTTGATCGCTACATTGTTTTTACTGAAAAAGATGCTTCTGATAACGCGCTCATCGAACGAAAAATCCGCTGGGTGCAAGATATCGGGTATGTAAAGGGAAGTGGCGAAGTTGTGGTTACGCTATCTCAAAAGCTCCTTCCATTCCTGCACGATTTCCGCAAAGGTTTTACGTTGCTGAAACTGCAGGAGATACGAGGTCTAACGGCATACGCCGCAATTCTTTATACAATGCTGTGCCAGTACAGAGATACGCGCTGGATGAAAATTGATGTCCAAGAACTGAGAAGCATCCTTGAAATTGGGGACCGTCTCAAGCTCTATGGAGACTTTAAGAGGTTCGCAATTAAGTCGTCCATCAAACAGATCAACGACAGCCAAGATACCGTGTTCAACGTGCGCTTTGAGGAGATTAAAGTCGGACGCAAGGTCGTTGCTATTAAATTCATTCTTGAGGACAAACCTCGGCCCATCGCGTTAAAAGCGCCGGAGAAGGCTGTTCCACAGCCCGTCATCAAGATTACGGACAAACAGGCCAGATACTTTGCTTCTGAGGCGATTAGCAGGGACTGTGATCTGGTTATGCAGGTACTTCGAAAGGAAAATATTTTGCCGGTAAGTGTCTTTCGTACCTTCTACACCAATCAAATTGCGATCGACTGGCTGGCTCCGCAATTGAAAAAGCCGGAAGTGATTGAGAACAAAAACGTACAGAAGATGCTTCGCAGCTTTGGTTTTTCTTTCTGATTTACCGGGACGCAATTTAAATATGAGTTTTCCCCGTCAAAACTTCTATTTTTGGAAGATGAGACGGGTTTTCACGCCTGCGCATAAAAACATGTTTTACTAGTAAAACACTAGTAAAAAAGACATTAGTGAAAGTTCCTAAGGGCGGAAAAGGCACCCCAAAGGCTATTTATGGCAGGTGAAACCTTGGTTCAAATCATTCCAGGCGTCCTCATTGGCGTTTATAGCGCTCAAAAAATTAGTATCTTCTTGGAGAATGTAATGAGTGAAAACTTCACAAAGTTGGTCGAATCTTTTTATGGCTCGACGGTAGGAAATATTCAAAGCCCTGTTTGGCTGTGCGGATTAGAGTGGGGCGGTGGCTACGATCCAGAGACTCCTATTTTAGAAAGCGAGCTGGAGCCTTACGGTATGGAGGATCTCCAAGCCACCTCATTGCAGGACTTTATTGATAGTTTCTGGGCCGCGAAAAGTCCGTTTTGCCGAAATACGATGAAGCTTTTGTGCGAGCTGTACAACTGCACAGATCCGAAGGAGAAAGCTTCTTATGGCCAGAACTGGGAAACTTGGGAAAAGTTAGGCATCGTCGGCAGCAATGGATTAGCCCTAATTCTGAATGCGTATCCCATTTCGTTCGAAAACCGCAGCGTAGCCGGGAAGAGTTGGGACAAATATAAGATTCGCACCGCAGGTGACGAGCTTAATCCGATATCCCTTAGTGAATGGACAGGAATTGAAAATTTTGAAAAGTATTTGGGCGTCGTCGTAGAACGTCGCTCAAAAATTTACGCAAATGAGCGCAAAAGTCGTAGACCGAAATTGATCATTTGTTTCGGAATTCAACATCAGGAGGCGTTCTTTAAGTTGTGGGGCGTTGAGGGAGAGTATGCAGAATTAGAATTTAATTTTGACAAACCTTTTGATCCAACTCTTCAATCTGCACAACTCCCTACTCCTAATTGCTTTGCCACGTGGGCGGATGACACTTTAGTTGCAGTGGTTCCATTTCCAAGTGGATCAAATGGATTAAATAGTGATGACCGCATAAAAAATGTAAGTGCCTGGCTCTATCACGCAGTTTCAGAAAAGTATGGATCGGACTGGCTGAAAATTCTGCACGGTGAAATTCCAGACGAAACGGACGATGGTGTTTCAGAAATCCTTTCCGAAATATGGAATTTTAAAAATTTAGTGAATCAGCAGTTAGCTTGCTTGGAACGATTGGAAGAATCGATTGCTAGATTTCCTAGTTCTCGCTATTCCACAGTAGGCGGAAAGAAGAAATTAGAGTCTTTAAAGGAAATTTTGGTTCGCGATTGTTTGCATGAGTTTGATGCCTTGAGGAAAGAGCTTAAGGATCAACAAGATCAGAAGATAAAAGAAATTCTTGAACAGCTCCGCTGATCAACGGCCTTAGTTATAAGTTTCAGTTAACTATGGTTTTACTAGTGTTTTACTAGTAAAACCTCAAAATATGAGAAATTCCCCGTTAATTCAAACTTCAAATTTTTGAGATCGAGAGGCTCCTCAATTCATTGACTGCTTTCAATTTTGACTGGTAAATTTGTCCTGACTGTACAGTCAGTGCCTCGCGTAGTGAGCTCCCCGCCATTGTGCGGGCCGGAAGCTCGAGAGCTAAGGTTGGAAGGCGCGCGAATAATACCGGATACAGGGGGTTCATACTCTGTATCCGGGGCCTACTCTTATTCTGAAGGCTCAATCTTCGTTATAGTGACATTTCTTAGTGGCGACTTTCCAAGGAATAATCTTTCGTATCACAGTAGGAGGAAGCGACGAATGTTTTATCCTGTTTCTGAAAAAAATCCTGGACTGTTTACAGTGACGGATCTTGGTCTAAGCTGCGAAGCTGAATCTTTAGTTGACGTCCTCCTCGTCATGAATGGCGAGGATTCCATACCACCTCTGCAGCAGCCGTAGCTTAGTGCTGCAGTGGGTCTCTTCGGGTTCCTGCTGACAGCGGCCTTACTGCGCCGCTCATTGCACAGGCTAACTGGGCCCGTCCGGCCCTTAATACATTTATCGCTCCGACTTCATCTGCGTTGGAGCGGTAACCGCAGCCAATGCATGCAAAGGTCGCTTGCGATTTTCTATTCTCTGCCGAGACAAGTCCGCATCGCGGGCAAGTTCGACTGGTATTTTTCGGATCAACTTTGATCAGCTTTCCTCCTCTCCGCTCTAATTTGTAGGAGAGCATCCGGAAAAAGCTATACCATCCCTGATCCAAAATTGAACGATTCAGTCCGCTCTTTTGCTTGACGTTTTTACCTGGGGATTCTTTTGTTCCGCCGGCAGAAGCAGACATGTTCGAGACCTTTAGATCCTCAACGTATACGATGCTGTGGTTTTTAGCTATCTTTGTCGAGGTCTTGTGAAGAAAATCTCTTCGGCTGTCGGCTATATAGCGGTGCAATCGAGCAATTTTTCGCTTTGTCTTTCTGCTGTTTCTGCTTCCTTTCTTTTGTCTCGCAAGCTTTCTTTGAAGTTTTGCAAGTTTTTCCTGCTCCTGCTTGAAAGGGTTGAGAGGTTCGACGAAGTCACCGTTTGACATAGTCACAAAGCGTTTGACTCCCATGTCTATTCCTATTTCAGAAGGATTGGGAGCAGATGAGATGACTTCATACTCAGTCTGTATGCTGACATCCCATTTCTCCCCGCGTCGGCTGACAGTGACATTCTTAATAGTTCCGATGATGTCCCTGCTTTTTCGATATCCCATCCAGCCTATTTTCGGCACTCTGATCTGTTGTTTAACTTCATCAAGTTCAACGCCTTGGGGAAATCTAATGGAATCATGCTGAAATTTTTTCTTGTACCTCGGAAAATTAGCCTGTTTCCGAAAAAAATTGGTGTAAGCCTGATCCAGATCCTTCAGCGATTGCTGAAGAACTTGACTGTGACACTCTTTTAAAAAAGGATTTTTCTTTTTCCATTCAGGAAGTCTATTGGCTGCCTCAGCGTATTTGAAGGAGTGCTTGTTGTCTTTTTTGTAGAGCGACCTTTCAAGGGATAAGGTGCGGTTGTAGACGTAACGGGCGCAGCCACAGAATTGCTTCATCAGTTGAATCTGCATTCCATTTGGTTTTAGTTCGAATTTGAACCCGCGTCTAATTAACAATTGCATTCCCCCACTGTGATAACTCATTTTAACGGAGCCAGATGAGTTGCATCATCGGAGAAAACGATACGGCAGAATCTGAGAAAAATTTTGGTAGAAGTATCTTTGATTCTGTTGATCGTATGCGGCAATCCGTCGTGACGAGTTCTCTATTACCATAGACAAAGCAGATATCAAAATATGCAGAACCACGACTCTGTGGGGCCCTTATATCACCGTCATGAATGACGGTGTTTTACGGGCCCTGCTGATAAAGCACTCGATATTTTGGCGGAGAAAGCCGATGAGTTTGTGGAAGAAACTTTCCGCAAGCAAGGTAAGCCAGTTCCTATGCCATCCTTACCTAAAGAAAATGATGGAATCTTGGTCGTTCCCCTGAAGCTTGAGGCCCGTATACGCCTCTGGAATCTACTTAGAGAAAAGCATATGAGCACGTCTGAGTTTGCGCGTGTTATGGGAATTTCTCGGCAGCAAGCACAATTCCTCGTAGATGGTAGCCGACCAGTCAGCTTTGACATGTATTACCAAGCATTTAAAGCGCTCGGATACTACTTAAGTTTGGAACTCAATCTTTTTAAATAAAGAGATTTCCCTGCCAGGTTCTAACTCAATTATCAGCCCGTTTTACTAGTGTGTTACTAGTAAAAATCAACAATTACGAAAGATTTCCTTTCGTCCTGTTCTCGGGAGAGATATTGGCACTCTCTGGACTTCCGGATACGCGGTCGTAGAAATCTTTTAATCCAGCCAAAAAAGCATCGAACTTAGAAGGGACACAGACCATTTCAGTGGGTAATTTTTTGTCATTTTTTTGATGGGTCAGTCTCTGTACATATCTTGTCTCAGCAAAAATCAATGACATATTGACGATTACCTCGTCCATCAGTTAGATTGACCTTGACTCTAGAGTCAGTCCTTGGACTGTGTGTAGTGATCACTTCCTCTTTTGAGGGACGAGACGATCGAGAGTTAAATATTGAAAGGCGCGCATTTGTATCCGTACTTGGGCCTTCAACCTCAGGTGCGGGATTCCAAGGGCGGAGAACGGGGAACGTTTTTGGCGCGCCCCGTATCTCTTTAAAACTGGCTTAGATAAGATTTCTTAGCGTCTACATCACCTATTTTTACTAGTAAAACACTAGTAAAAATCTTTCTTTGCGCTGTCATCAATTCTCAAGCCTTTTGTATACTAGCGGCATCAGATTTCTATCCATTTATCTGATTCTTGAAGCGGCTGAGGAGTGCGAATCCTTAGCCGTTTTGCTTTGGTTTTAACCTCAGCGATTGCGGGAATAGCAAAACAAATCCGCAATTCTTTTCCGAAAAGGAAATGAGTAGACCGGACAGGTGAAAGCCAACTCGATTGTCCGGAGAGAGTTTCAAAAGAACCTTCGGGATGGATAAAACTTTAAGCAAGGCACCCACTCCAAAACGGAGAAGAACTGTGCTTCCCGAAAACGATCACAAATTTCTGCACAGATACCGTCACACTTCAGGGGACACTTCTAAGTTGCACCAATGATAGTTTTTGACGGAAAATTTTTACTAGTGTTTTACTAGTAAAAATAATCAACTATGAGAAATTCCCCGTCATTGTTTTGCCTTGCTGATGGAATAACTCCTATTCGATCTACAGAATCATTTACTACAACTGGCTCCTTCTTCCGCATAAGACAGCGGTTTCCTAATTAATAGATAAGGAGACGCACTAGTTCCGTCCGTTGCTTGCTAAATTTTTACTAGTGTTTTACTAGTAAAAATCTACATATTTTCTTCAAAAGAAAAAGAACCAAAAAGAAAATAACGTAGTTAATTCGCAGTTAAAACAGACGAATAACAAAACAAGAAACAGCGACTGTCTAGAAATCAGAACAACTCAAAAACGCTCACGTTCAACACAAGAGTTTTCTCCGCTGCGCAGGAAAACTCTGTGCAGAACGCTCGCCGAGTTGTTTCCGATTTCTAGTAATACAAAAACCTTTAAGCTTCGGCAAACAGAGAAAAGGCCGAAACGACTTCAACACAAGAGTTTTCTCCGCTATCGCAGGAAAACTCTGTGCAGAAGTCTGCACCCCAGCTGAAATCAGAACAACTCAAAAACGCTCACGTTCAACACAAGAGTTTTCTCCGCTATCGCAGGAAAACTCTGTGCAGAACGTTCGCTGAGTTGTTTCCGATTTCAGCAACCATCCACACATTATTTTTTTTAAAAAAGACTCCGGCTACGCCACTAGTTAAGGAGACGCACCGGTACGCACTTTTAGTTAGCTACTTAATTAGCTTTATGAACGTATGAAAAATTACTAATAATCAATTAATTAATGTTTTTCCCATGCCCTTAACGGTTACTCTGAGCAGTTAAGGAGACGCACTGGTACGCACTACTGTTTAATTCCGAATTTCTTTCAGGTGCTTTCGGACCAGACCTTCGCTGAGATTCAACTGTCTGCCGATTTCTCGAATACTTAACCCGTTAGCCCTAAACCTAAGGATTGCTTCCTGGTTGAATCTCTTCTGCTCGGAGCGCTGCTTGTCATACTCTTCCCTAGAGACGGCCCCTTGCGCTCTGCGGCGCTTCATCGATCGTTCCGCGTCCTTCTTCCGACGCGTAGCTGTATCGACGATAGTTTTGTTATTGCGAATCTCGTCTTCAGTAATACCGAGTTTTTCGATGATCGTTTCATTTTTGGGCGTATAGATCGCCGGATATTCACGACCGTTAAACGTGACCGTTTCGCCGTTCGTGTAGGCTTTGATTTTCGCGTACAGCGTAGAAAACTCACTATTCGAATACCGGAATCCCGGATCAATCATGAAAGCGATCTTTCTGACCTCGTGATAGAAGTTCAACGGTGTCAGCTGGTGAGAAAGTGCGAGAAATGAGGCAGTATAGAGAAGCCAGTTCATCCGGTTGCCGGCAGCAATGCCCCCTCGCATTTGAATGATGTTCAGCAGGTCATCGGCTCGAGCGAAATTGAGTGTATTGAGGTTGAATGCCTCTAATCCTTTTAAAACGGGCTTTTGCGCGCGTTTTGAAAACTCCTCGAGGATCGTATCACTCGAGATGAGTTCGTCTCTCCTGAACTCAAATAGCGCGTTACAGAGGTCTTCAAAGTTATATCTGACCGGCCCATCGATGTCGGAATTCACGAAGACCGCTCTAACCAAACGTCCGGACCGTGTATTTGTTGTATGTAAGACGCGCAAAACCCGAGCAGCGTCTAAAGCATTAGCGTCCGCCCCGTAGGGTGCCAGTCGGCGGCAAATCTTCTGCTGCGCGAGATTCCATCTGGGAAGAGCCGCACGCGGAATGTTGTATGAGAGAAGCCACTTAACCTGCAGGCCTCGACCGCTAAAGACAATTAGGCTTGGAATTGGGATTCCGACTTCCTGACAGATCCGGACAAAGTGGTTTGCTGCCTCCTCCGGAGTCTTGTTTTTTCCCCAATCGGTTTTGTAGTAATCAAGATCTAGAAACAGCGAACTAATGCCGGAAAGGCACACAATCCGGCGAGACGGTGCAAAAAACGTTGATTGAGAAATCCAAGTATCGGCTTTGACATCGAGATGGTCGATGACCCAATCCATCTTTTCCACCGGGAAGCAGTACTGCTTCTTTTGGGCGGTATCGGATCTAGCGCTCAGAAGCGCGAAGTAAGCGTCCTTCTTGCAGTTTTGCTGCAGGAAAGCGATCTCTTCTTTCGGGAAGAGTAAGTCGGTTTCGACTTTCCGCGGCCCAACGGCCGAACGAAATTCGGTATAATACATTTCTGATACATGTCTCGGGTCAGGGTTCCAATCTGACCTGTTTCCAGTTGGGAAGCCGAGCTTTCCAACCTTGCGTAAGGCCGGCCAGCCTTACGTGTTAAAAATCTGAAGGATCGGAAGGTTCCAACTTCCGATCCTTTTTCCTTATGGCAATTCTACTTTAATTTGTGTGTTTTCCCATGAATCTCGGCATGGGGCTATTTAAGACAAGTTACCTTCCCCTCAGATTTTTCTAAACCTCTTCGAATAGAAGTGATAAGACTGATATATATAATTCAATAATAATATAAATATATATTTATATTAGCATTAAAATTCAATTAGTTAACAACTTCATTCCGGTTCTTACTATTCCTTCCCTAAGACCGTAACATAAGAAATTCGCGTTCTAAAAACAAACGATTTTCTTAACAAAGACAAAGATCGCTGGTTTGTCTTCGTGGAAGAACAAGAGAGTTAAAGGAAAATATTGCGTTCAATTCTTGTAGAAAAACGAGAACCAATCGACTTTGCTTTGTACAAGCCCGCTAAAACAAAAACGACCTGGTTAATCTTGTCAGCCGAAGGACGAAGCAACTTCTCTTCATTAGAAACGCGCCAAACCTTTCTGCAAAAGAACTTTTCTCTCCCTGGCTTCAAATGTTCGATTATCTTCGGAAGAAAGAAACGTCTTCAGGCAATTTCGCCGGGACGTTTCCTGATTTGCTCATCTTTAAAGTTATATAAAAGAATGTTTATATTATTATATATTTATATAATAATATAAATCAATATGTTATATTAAATCGATAGGACGATATTTCTGTTAACCCAGATCTTTTTCAATCAGACCGGTGATATAAGATTTAATGCTCATATGGTTGCTGACGCAATGAAGTTTCAGTTTATTGTGAAGCTCCCTTGAGATCTCGATAAGAAGTTTTTTAGGAGGTTCCTCCGGTTTCTTTTCTTCCTCTTTGGGCGGAATCGAAGTTTCTCTTCCGGCGGCCACCCATGCATCTGCTGCGTCTCTTTTTTCGTGACTCGGTTTTTTTGCAAACGCACTTCCTTTCATGATCATTCCTCCAGTGCAGTAATAATTTCATCAACTACGGCACTCACTTCTTTAGCCGCAACAGATGTTTCATCAACTTCAAATACTGCAAGTCCGCGTCCCGGAGATTCAGCAAAAATGACACGCTGTGTGAGGGCCGACTTCATTGAGGGAACATTTTCAAATTGCCCCAGCGCTTCTACGACGTCTTTTCCTATCGTTGTATTTGGAATCTTGCGATTGATAAGAAAACGCGCCTTTAATCCTTCCTTGTAGACGGACGCTTCTTTGATCAGATCGACAACTTCCTGTGCAGCCCAGATGTCGTACGGTGAGGGCTGAACAGGTACGACGATGAGATCGCTCGCCATAATGGCGCTTCGAGTCAGATCGGTGACTCGGGGAGCTCCGTCGATAACGACATAATCACAGCCTTGCGCCATCATGGCGATGTTTCTGTGCAGTTCCGAACGAGCATATCCGGCGACTGGGAAAAGCGGCTCTTTTTCGCGAATTTCCGACCAGTCCAATGCACTGCCCTGAGGGTCAGCATCGACAAGAAGAACTTTGTTGCCTCGACGAGCGAGCTCCGAAGCAAGGTTCACGCTGATCGTGGTTTTCCCAACGCCACCTTTCTGATTCAAGACTCCAATGACTTTCACTTGTCACTCCGGTTGATTAAATTAATATTTATATAAATCTATAATTATTAAATTATATAATGAAAATTTAATTGAGAAGCTCAATCAACTTAGAGCAATCAACTTAGAAGTCAATAAATGACAGAGGGTTCAGGAAAATTTCCTTGAAGTATCGCCGCTCGTTTAGTAAGGCCAAATAAAGATTGAGCTGGAGAATTTAAACTAATTTAAATTCGGGATCTGTTAGCTGTGGCGACTCTTTGAGTCGTTAATTTTTGCCTCTCTTAGGGCTGAGTAAGAAGGTTTTAATGAAGGTTTGCCGCGACTGAAGCACAAGTCACGCCGCGGCAAGGACAAAGTTAACAATTCAATAGAACATTTGCTCCTTTTTTGATGAGGACTTCTCTGAGCCTGGTTGCATATTTTCTCTGTTCCTCGTACGTTAGAGGTCCGTTTGGGCCTCTGAAAAACGGAATTACGTACAGCCAACCAATGATTTTTCCGGAATTTCCATGTATAGGTGAGAGATAAGCGGAGCCGCCTGTAGAGTTACTGAATGCTAATTCCTCAAAATTAACTTCATTAATGCCAAAAATGTCGGCAAATCTTTTCCTCTGTGCTGTTGCGGTACACACGACGATCGTTTGTTTGCCATTTTGTTTAAGAGTTTTCTCTTCAAGTTTTTCCAGAAGCATTTTCTTTCTGGCTTGGACCATGTTTTCTCGATATTCATCTAATGTCCAGCCGGTTATTTTCGGCGCTTTTCCAAGAAGGTTCCCATCAAAGAAAATATCGAGATTTTCCCAATCTTCGTGTCCCTTTCTGCTGATGGGATAAATGTTTCCTTTGAAAGCCGGACCATTGTCGGTGAGCAGAGAATGAGTATTACAAGAATCAATCGCAGATTCTTTTCCGGTCATTTCACTCAGATTGAAAAACGCCCTAAAAAATTGATTGAAATATCTGCCATACGGATTGTCTTCGATCCAAACCACTCTTTCGGCTTCTCTTGAGCCGTCATCGTTGAAATTTTTCTCAGGTTTAAGATCAAAATGATTTCTTCCGCCCGGTTCAAGACCGAAATACCAAAGTCCGCCTTCGATATTTCCTCCGTCGCAACCGCATCTTAAGTCAGATGCGCATGCTTTAAGCAGGCGTTGTGCCTCTGTAATATCCATCACTTTCTCCTTTTACGATGATCACGCTGTTTTTGGCCTTGGCGAACAGCAAGTGTCATGAGTTATTGAGTCAACGTTTTTTTATGCTTGCGCCTTTGTGGGGCTGCAATATATGAACTTAAACGGAAATCAGTCTAGTAAAAATATTCAATTTTGAAAACATAAATTAAAGAAAGCCGACCCTCCTAAATTCACTTTTCATGAACTCTCTATTGAGGCTCTTTGTCTGCTCGATAAGGATGGTTTGAAGCAGCGTTCTGAATCTGAGTTCCTTCTCTTCTGTGGTAAGGAACAACTTGAGGAGTTCAGCTAGGCTGTCGTACTCCCTACAACTCATAGGAAGCGCAAAGACGTCTTTTAGTTTATCGAAAACCCAGCTATCCAATAGGCCTAGGTCGGAGTGTCCTAGAAGTTTCGTGACCTGAGGAAGAAATTCTTTAAAAAATTTTTCTCTGCTGTTCCCGTTTAAGCCCCTGAGTTTTGTTTTTTGAATCGCTCTTCTAGTAATCAACCGGGCTTCTTCTAATCGGCCTAGTTTTATGCAAAGATTTGCTCTCAACACTGGAGAGTTCTGAGTTTCATGAATTTCTCTTTCTGCTAGGGCAGTCCACTCTTCTGATGTCAGACAGTTTTGAAATGCATCAAATAATTCCACGTCCCATTTAATGCTGTCTTTAAATCTATCTATAATCACCCCTCTCAAGATATCAGGCTTATACAATAGCTCCGCAAGCCGGACGAGCATTTTTGTTTTACGGACATTTTTCGGTTCTTTTCTAACATCTTCGCGAAGAAAATTAAGGTAATGTACGAACTCTCCTCGGTTTATATGCCAGATTTCTAACCTTTGTCTAACAGAATAGATGCCTTGGTACCGGCTAAAAAAATCCTGAACCTCATCCGGATTCAAAGATTCCATCAGATCGAACGCGTAATTTAAATATTTTGTCGGAGGATCTCGTCTCGGTCTTTCCTCATGTACTAGAGCCAAATACTTCTTAATAGCACTTAACTGAACCTTTTGATCTTCTAGAGAGGAAAATTTCCTAAGCCAGACTGTTCTGAGTTCACCTTTTAAAGCAGACTGAATGCATTCTTCGAAAAATTTCTTTTTTTGCGTAGGATCAGCTCGGACTATCTGAGTCTTGAGATCGTCAAGTATGTCTCTACAACTTTTTTCTGTTTCTTCAAAGTAAAAATATGACATAGCGTACAGCGGATACCATCGTAATATTTCCTCTGTCCTATTGATCAGTTCATAAGCCTTTTCAGGTTCTCCTTTTTTTAACAGATTCGAAACAGCCACTTTTAAAAAGTTAAACGTGTTGTGCCAGTCAAAAAAGCTTTCATCTCTTAGATCAGACTCTCGTGAAGCTTGAACCTCAGCTTCGATAACCTCTTTAATTTTGGATTCCCAGTTATCAAAGAGACAATCGCCGATAAGCCAAAGAGAGTCTGGTGGAATTCGGTTAAGGATATTCTCCCGAAAGTGCTCATCCTTGGAACCGTACTCAAAAAGTAATTGGTCTTTTTGATTCTGTGGAAGCAACTTGATCAAGAGCTCGACATCATCAGTCATACTTTTCACCGCCAAAATGGTTTAAAAGAGAAAGTGGCATTCGATAAGTGCGACGTCCTTTCATTAATCAAAAGAATTTTATGAAGTGAAACGACATTTTTTGTCGCTAAAAGTTATTTTCATAAATCAAAGAAATAGTAAAAAACTTATCGTTGTAGTTTCCGCGACGTTTTTTGATTCAGGACTCCTGTGACTTTTTATCATTCCAGTTGCTTGAATTTATATAAAGCTATATTTATTGAAACATATAAATTAATAAATCTAAATCCGACAAAAAGTGTTAGATTTTCCTAACTTCAATAAAGGAAAAGAGAATGCCCGTCCCATCTTTTGATCAGATCATGCTTCCGCTGCTTAACCTTATTCCGAAGGACGGGACACTGACGATGAAAGAGGCGGTCCAAGAACTGCGAGTTTTTCTTCATTTAAGCCCGGAAGAAGCAGCCGAAAAACTTGGAAGCGGTCAGTCAAAGCTCTACAGCAGGACGCATTGGGCGAAATGGTACCTGGAAAAAGCCAATTTCATTGAACCAACCGGTACACGCGGTACGTTTCGCTTGACCGCAGACGGGAAGAAGCTTCTGAAAAACTCTGAAGAAGCGATAAAAACTCAGCTGGAAGAAGCGACCGATAAGGTAGCTAAATCATCGAGTCAGAGGACACCTAGAAAAAAGCACGCGGGGATTGCGGTTGAAGAGCCACTCAGAACACCTGAAGAGGAAATTGCACAAGCTTTTTCCTTGTATCAGAAGAAATTGGAAGATGATCTGCTTGCTCAGCTTAAACAGGTCGATTGCTTCGTATTCGAAGAGATTGTGCTGAAGCTGATGGAAAAGATGGGTTACGGAGAAGGTACCAAAACGAAAAAAACTCGTGACGGCGGAATCGACGGAATTATCAGCGAGGACTTTCTAGGCTTGGATAAGATTTACCTGCAGGCAAAAAGATGGGAATCGAATAAAGTGACCGATCGAGAGATGAGAGAATTCATCGGATCGATTGCTACGCACGACGGACAGGCCATTACAAAAGCAGTTTTTATTACAACGAGCGATTTCAACAGTGCAGCAATAAAAGCCGCCAAGACCTTTCCGCACACCAAAATCAGACTGATTAACGGTCAGGAACTTGCTGCCTTAATGATCCGGTTCGGCCTCGGCGTACAGCCGGCAGTCACGTACGAACTCAAAAAGCTCGACAAAGATTTCTTCACTAAGGAGGACGAGTAAATTCCTCGTCCTTCCGTCTATGACTCCGTATCTTCCTGAGTCTGGAGTGTTCATAATAACCTTTATTTATATAAAAATATTTTTATATAAATAAATATTTATTGGAATGTAGATTTATATTCTCAGCGCAAGAGGGAACTCAGCTCCGAAAACTGAGAGCTCCATGAGGCCATACCGTATGGAGCACGGTCTGAACATCGTCGGTATGGCCGATTTAGTGGAGATATCGATCCCCTAAATCGGCAGTGACACTAAACTGAAGTTTTCAATGGAGAACGGGGGAGGACGGCCTTGTTTTACCTTGATCTTCTGTTAATTTGGCTGCTTCTGATCGATATCTGCGTGCTCGCTGCAAACGTAATCAATCGATACACGAAGGAACCGAGCCGCTATGGCGAGCGGTCGTTTATGAAGTATTCCGTTGCCGCCTTAGCCGTGCTCTTTGTGGCCGTCGTTTTGTATTCGTTCCTTCATCCGGAAGTTAGACGTCCCATCATTGGAATCGATCAATTTTTCTCACTGCTCGACAGATCCATTCCCGTTTCTCATCTGACTATCACAATAGCGGCGATCTGCTGCGCGCTAATCCCGTTCGTCCGATTGGTCAAAAAACTGCAGCGCAGCCAGCTCAAGGAACGTGCGACCAGGGACTACCAGGCCAAGAAAATCAAAGCTCTGGAGTCCAAAGTCAGAATACTTTCTGCTCAGCTAAGCAAACAAAATAAAGAGCTGAAAGCTTGGGAAGCCGTCGCTGCAAAATACAAAGTGCCTTTTTGGGAAGTGAGAAAAATCATAGAGGACGGTACTCGATCAAAGAAAAGTTAGATCTAAATAACAACACAGTTTTGAAGGAGATTTACTAGTGTTTTACTAGTAAGTCTTTACTCATAAAACGATTAATGAATCGATTAAGAAAATAAATTTCCGGAGAGTGAAGGTACGTGCCGGACCTTTAACTTTCTGCGTAAATCTAATAATAGAAATCAAAGAGCTAAGAACTTTATTTCTGAAGAACTCAGCGCTGTACTCGCTTTTGACCGATTAAGTTCAATTGTGAGGCGCCTTCTATCTCGAGCAGTATCACCTCAAATCAATATAAAAGGGCGTCACAACAGCTTTAAAACAAACGTCTGTCGGTATAGAGAGACAACAAAACTCTATATATACGCGCGCGTATATGTGTACGCGTGCGCGCACAAAAATCATGCGATTGGTTTTTCTAAAAATAGTTTAATGAATTAAATTGCTAATCTTAATTTTTCGTGTTATAGTTGCTTCTGTTGGCAGAGCGGAGATACGGAAATGAACTTAAGCAGACACGTCAGCAAGAGGATGGTTCAGCGCAGTATTCGTCAGGTGGACATCTCGTTAATTCAACAGTTGGGAACTCCTAAGTTCGTTAATGGCTCTATCCACTGGATTCTCAATAAAAAGGCTTGTGCCTTAATCCTCGATCAAATCGACCAGGCGATCCAAAACACCATCACAGAACAGGACTGCGTTGCTTAATCGGAGGCTCAACATGTGCAAAACTCGGCATATTCAAAGAACCATTAGTAAGCAAAGAGTATCGGAGTACGTTAACTCGGTTTTTCTTCGCGAAGGCACAAGCGGATTAAAACAGTTTAGGGAACAAATCCTAAGACTGAATGAGCGCGGCGGCCTTGTCCTTGTCACGAGCATAGACAAAGACCTGGTGATTACTGCGTATGCATTGGACAGTTATAGACGTTAAAAAGGTTTTGGTATATGAAAGAAGACGTATTTTATTTTTGGCTGCGCATCGTTGAAGGTACGGATCTTCATCGAGGCCTTCTTACGATAGGAAGAATTGACCCAGAATGGTTAGCGGCAATGTTTTCGGCCTTAACTTTCTCCGCTTGCCAAGATCGCAACTCAGACGAGCCTCTAAATCTAGCCTCTTTAATTAAATTCGCGCTCTTGAGAGAGGATCCTTTGGGTCAATATTTTGATCCGGCTCACCTCAATGCATCTTTAGAAGCGATTCAACTGCCTTTTTCTTCGATCGATGACGTCCCTAGTTCATTTGGAAATGAATTGCTCGGGAAAATGCTTGACGTTTCTCGTGACAGCTTCTCTTTCTCTGACACAGCAGTTAAAGAAGTGGCAGAACAGATTATTCTGAATGACGAAAAAAGATCTGTGTTGTTTACCGGAGATAGTGCCTACGTTTTCGTTGGAGATGCTGCCGTAAGAGAAATTTCTGTAGTGCTCCACGGTCCGTACGAAGGGAAGTATGACGGTCTCTTTGCCGCCATATTTTCTCGATTTTTTCCCGGAAAAATCGTTCCGCTTAAAGATTGGACATCCGAAGAAAAGATTGACGTATGGTTTGCGTTGCCTCCGTGGGGATACCGGTCGGATTCTGTCTTTGACGCACAACTCAAGAAATGGTCAAGGTTTATAAATAAGAAGATTTATGCCTTCGTGGTACCGAATCTCCTCACCAGAAAGACAAAGGACCTTGCGCGAGAAAGGCAAGACTGGGTAAAGGCTTATGGACTTCAACGTGTTATTACTTTTCCCGAAAACAGCTTTCATAACACTGCTATCTCCTTATCCCTGCTTGAATTTTCACAATTAATCAGGGAAAGTCGTTCGATAGATATTATCGAACTTCCGGCTCTGCCGTCAAAAGGTGCTGTAAAGAAAACTTCGAAGACGGAGCTCAATGATTGGGAAAATGAATGCATTAACGCATTGGATGGAAATGCTAAGTATGGCCAAAAAGTTCCCGTCGAAGAGCTCGAACAAAACCAATGGATTCTGAACTTATTCTCTTACAGAGAAACAGAAGAAAAGAAGGAATTTAAACGCTTCATTGAGGGACAACCTTGTCTTCCAATTTTTCGTCTCGCGGACATCGTCAGAAGCCAGTCTTTATCCAGATTCCTTGATCAATCGCAGCTGGACACGCGCTTGGAAGGAAAAAATGGAAAGCCGGCATACGAAGTTAAACTAAAAAACATCGATGCCGATGGGAACCTCGCTTTTGGCGATGAAGACAAGCTAGAAATTGATTTGGCAGACTTCGATAACAGAGCACTGAGAAAACAGGTTCTAGAAGTTGGTGACATCCTCGTTGGAACGATTGGAAGCGTCGGGAAAATTGGTATCGTCACGAGTATTCCTGATGGGTCGGTACTGGTGTGCGGACAATCATTATCTATTGTGAGAATTAAAGAGGAATACAAAACGAATTCCTTACGTGCATATTTTCTCTTTTTGTACTTGAAAAATAAGATTGTCCAAGATTACCTAGTTTCGTTATCGAACCGAGGATCTCAATCAAAAAGAGCTGGGATCCCGTCATTGCCCTTGGATGAGTTTTCTAATCTTCCTGTAATCCAGCCAACTGATGACATGGTGGAGACTGCCTTTAATACGTTCAAAACAATTCAAGACAAAATCATAACCATTAAGATTTTAGAGGGGGAAAAGAACGATCTTTTAATGAATTCGATATGATCTTTGCTATAGGATGTTTTCAAGGCAAGCTTTAGTTAACGGCCTTAATGGGATAGAGAGTTATGACTTCGCAAAAAAAGCCTGAAGAAATCGCAAGAGGGTGGATCGATAAGAGAATCGAAGAAGCCGGATGGGCGTTGGTTAACCGGGACGAATATCATCCGTCGCTGAACGCAGCGGTCATCAGAGAAGCTTTGCTCACGGGAAAAAAGGAAGCGGACTATTATTTTCTTATAAACGGGAAAGCGGTCGCTGTCCTGGAAGCCAAAAGGGAAAGTATCAATACCAAAAATAAAAAATTAATCGCCCAGGCAGAAGACTACGCTGTTAGGTCCTCTCCAATTAGCTACTCTCTTTACCCTAGTCTCCCGTTTGTTTTATTGTCCAATGGTAAAGAAATAGTCATGCGTGATTTTCGCCAAAGGGACAGTGAATACGAAAACACCCCTTTTAACACTATTCCAACCCCTAAGGAATTTTGTAAAAAGCTGGATATTACATCGCCCTTCGCTCAATTTCCGACGCTCTCTGCGGTTGGCCTAAGAGAATGTCAATTCGACGCTGTCACTCACGTTGAAGAAACTTTTAAAAACCATGAAAAAAGGGCACTTATTACCATGGCAACAGGTGCGGGGAAGACCTATACCGCGTGCCTTATCGCCTATAGGTTTCTTACTTACGGCGAAGCAAAAAGAGTGCTTTTTCTTGTAGACCGTACCAACCTTGGAACGCAAGCGTTAGAGGGATTCGGAACCTTCACGAGAACCGAGAAGGGAGAAGTTTTCTCAAACATATATACCGTCGGTGCCCTCAAGAGCGACGATCCTGAAAAAGCAAAAGGGCTTCAGGTTGTCGTCTCCACCATACAAAAGCTATATGCTGCAATAACCGGTTATGAGGAGGAACCGGAGACTGATGCTTCCGTTAACGCGGAAGACACGGAGCCGAAAGATGCTGTCCAACTTACCGATCAGATGAGACTGCCTCCTGATTTTTTCGATCTGATCATTGTGGATGAATGTCACCGCTCGATTTACGGCCGCTGGAAAGCGGTTTTGGATTACTTTTCATCCGCTAGAGTCGTTGGCTTAACTGCGACCCCGACAGCAGAAACTTTTGCCTTTTTTGACGGCAATCAGGTTTCAAATTACAGCTTTGCAGACTCCATTCGAGATGGTGTAAATGTCCCTCCGCGCGTCTATTCCATCGGTACGGAGCTTGCTAGTATTGGCGGGACCGTTAAGGTCGGAGAGCGGATCATTGAAAAAAACAAATTAACTCAAAACGAAACCGAAATCGTTGCAACTGAAGAAAAAGACATCTCTGCGGAATCAATCGGTCGGACCGTTTTTGCAGAAAAACAGATTGAGGCAGTTCTCGAACAATACAAAGAAGCCGTTTACACAGAATTTTTTCCTAATAGAAGGGACACACCGGATTTTGCTAGTCTCCCGAAGACGCTTATATTTGCACACAGCGAGGAGCATGCCAAACTCATTACAAAGGTAGCAAAACGCGTCTTCGGCCATGAAGGCGAAGATGATCCGTTCGTCACTCAGATTACCTACTCTCAGCCCAATCCTCAAAATTTAATCAGGCAATTCCGGACGGGTAGAGACATCCGTATCGCTGTCACTGTGACCCTGATAGCGACAGGCACTGACATCAAACCCCTGGAAGTCATAATCTTCATGACGGATGTCAAATCAGAAGTTCTTTATGTTCAGATGCAGGGAAGAGGGTGCCGTTCCTATGGAACGAACGAATTAAGAAACGTGACTCCGAACGCAGATAAGAAGGAGTGCTTCTACCTGGTCGACGCCTCTGGAGTCACAGAGAGCAATAAAACGCTTCCTCAGAGAACCGGAAACAAAGTAACTCCCGTCGCTCCGAAGTTAGACGTTCTCTTTGAATTGCTATCTCACGGCCATGTTTCTGATGAAAATTTAGGTTTCTTAGTGAATAAGTTGGACCGAATCAAACAGCAGAAAAAAGAGCAGTTTGACGCCCTTTTCAGCCGATTTGGCGTCGACATGGACGATCTGTTGAAAAATTTGACTGACAAGCTATCGACAGGATCTCTTCCACCCTACGAAGAGGGTAAAGAGAATGCTGAGAGAATGACATGCATCAGCGATCTTCTCAATAAGATTCCTCTGCGGAAGGCCTTGATAGAGTTGGCAGCAGCCTCGATTGTTACGCTTCCGGATACGGAAGATAAGGTTATTTCTTCCGGCTTTTCAAAGGAAGATGCAACGCTGGAACTCATAGAATTCAAGCAATTTTTAGAGCATCACAAAGATGACATCGAGGCTCTGAAATTAATTTTAGGTTCTGATCCGATACCTGTAACTTATCCGACGTTGAGAAATCTGAAAAAAATTCTCGAACATGATCTGCCCGACTTTAGTATTGCAAGGGTTTGGAACAATTATCAAAAGATTTATCCGGATAAAGTTCAAAAAATTTCCGACACAAGCGAGTTATCAATATTGACGAACCTTATCCAGTTAGTGCGCTTTGCATTTGATCGAATCTCTAATTTGACACCGTTGACTTCAACGGCGAGAAGGCAGTTTGCCTTGTGGTGCGGTCAAAAGCAAAGAAGCCTTACGGAAGAGGAAAAAGAAATCTTCAGACGCATATCTCAGTACATTGTGGAAAACGGCGCAATCAGCGTTAGAGAGCTGTCGGAATTAGACAACGAATTATTTGTACAGCTGGTTAAATTGGAAAAGGGGCCCGCTCCGGCAAACTCAGAGCTTTCTTCTCTGGCTGCTTTTTTACTTCAATCTAAGATCTCATAAGTTATGGCAAAAGCAAAGAAACAAAAAACATCGAACCAAGACCAAATCTCCAATCTTTCTAAAAAGGTTTGGAATATGGCGGATGTCCTGGCAGGGGCCGGTATCGGATACACCGACTACCTAACGCAGCTTACTTACCTCCTTTTTTTGAAAATGGACCAGGAGAATGACGACCTAATGGGAAGCGATTCTTCTTCTCCTCTGCCTGCAGACTGCAAATGGGCGAGCCTCACTCAGTCCATTGGAGACGACTTAGTAGCTAATTACGAAAATATCCTTGCGACATTAAAAGACTCAGAAAATGAATTAGTAAGAACAATTTTTGCCAAAGCACAGAATAAGATCTCCCAGCCCGCCTCCCTTCAGCAAATTATTTCAATGATTGATGAGGAAAATTGGTTATTCCTAGAGGATGACGTAAAAGGAGCACTTTATGAGTCACTTTTAGAAAAAAATGGCAAAGATACCAAAAGCGGGGCCGGGCAGTACTTTACTCCGAGAGCCTTAATTTCAGCAATCGTAGATGTCGTTGAGCCGAAAATTGGTGAAATCGTTCGAGATCCGGCCTGCGGAACCGGAGGGTTCCTTCTGGCAGCATTTCAAAAGATGAAAGAAGGTGTCTACGATGCCGACAAGATCAGACAGTTAAAAGAAACTGGCATAGGAGGAAACGATAACACGGCTCTCGTCGTCACTATGGCCGCAATGAATACTTATCTACATGGCTTAAATCAGACAAAGTGTGTTGTCCATGAAAAGGACTCTCTTCTTTCTCCGGGGGAACCTTGTGATGTGATTCTTGCTAATCCTCCCTTCGGAGACAGAAAGGCAGGTTCTGTCGGAATAACGAGAGACGACTTTTGGGTTTCAACAAAGAATAATCAACTTAACTTCCTTCAACACATGATGCTCATGCTGAAGCCGGGAGGAAGAGCCGGCATTGTTCTTCCGGATAGCGTTCTTTTTGATAGTCAGGGAAAAGAAATTAGAAAAAAACTTTTGGAAGAATTCAATCTACATACGATTTTGAGAATGCCTTCCGGAATCTTCTATGCCGGAATTCAATCAAATGTTCTTTTCTTCACGAAAGGAGAATCGACCAAATCTATTTGGTACTACGACTACAGGAAAAACGTAAAACACACAAAAGTTGAAAATCCTCTCAAGCGCTCTGATCTTGATGAATTTGTCGCTTGTGCTCAAAAAACTTTAAATGAGAGGGTTGAAACTTTTGATGCGGAAGAAAATCCTGCCGGGCGATGGAAAAAAATTGACGTGGCCGACATTAAAAAAGACGATAACTTATCTCTTGATATCCCGTCGTGGATTCCGGATAAGAAAAATGAACTGGAAGATCTTTCAATTGCCGAGCTTTTAGAACTTGCAGAAACTGAAGCAAAAAAAATTAGTGCGTCGATAGCAAGCATGAAGAAACAACTTCAATCTATCTAAGTCTAGATCTCATTATTTACTTAATAAAAATGAATGGAAAACAAGTCTCTTTATCTGCGGACACGTTAGATCTACTCAAGGAAAAAATTCTTAAATCGGCCATCAAAGGGAAATTGGTTCCTCAGCTTGATAAGGAACCCGAGATGGAACAGATCGGAGATGCTCCGGAAGAAGCGCCTTTTGAAATTCCCCCGAAATGGAAGTGGGTCAAGTTGAGCGTAATTGCGTCCTCAAACATCGGATTGACTTATAAACCCACAGATTTGATTGATGATTTAGGCGGAACTCCCGTTCTTCGTGCAAACAACATACAAAATGGGAAATTAAATCTAGAAGGACTGAAGAGAGTCAAAGGCGCCAATCAGTTGCCAAAGAACTTTGTTCATCCTGGAGACCTCCTAATGTGTGCGAGGAATGGGAGCAAGCGATTAGTAGGAAAATGCTGCCTTATTCCTGAGCTAAAAGAAAGGATGATGTTTGGTGCATTTATGGCCGTTATCAGAAGCGACTTTTCTTCATATTTGCATATCTTTTTTTCCTCTGATGCTTTTAAGGAATATCTTGGTTCGGTCAATACAACAACGATAAACCAAATTACCCAGAAAAACCTTCTGAATACTTGGGTCCCCCTTCCGCCATTAGAAGAGCAAAAACGTATCGTCGAAAAAGTTAAATGCTTATTTTCTAAGATTGACGTCATTCAAAAATCAAAGGATGAGGAGGTTTCTCGGCTGAGTAAGTCCCTTAAAAAGCAACTGCTCCAATCCTCTATAAGCGGAAAACTTGTTCCACAGCTCGATGAAGAGCTTGAGGTTGAGCAAATTGGAGATGCTCCAGAGGAGGTTCCTTTTGAGATTCCGGAAAAATGGAAGTGGGTACGATTAGAGAGTCTTGGAACTTTATTTTCGGGGAAAACGCCAAAAGCAGACGAGTTGACCAGTTCAGGAAACATTCCATATTTCAAAATTTCGGATATGAACTCCTCTGAAAACCAAAAATACATGCGCCATACCGAGCACTACTTAAAAACGACCCCTAAAAAAATTTTCAAAGCAGGATCCATTATCTTTCCCAAAAATGGCGGGGCCGTTTTCACGAATAAGAGAAGGTTTTTAGTTCGTGACTCCATTGTTGATTTAAACACAGGCGGGTTTTATCCCAACAAGAATTACTTAGATGAGAGCTATGCTTTCCTACTTCTCTCCTCTATAGACTTTAGAGAAATTTCAAAGGGCACTGCTCTTCCCACAATAGACTCTAGTAAGTTAAAGTCTTATCTCGTTCCGTTACCTCCACTCGGAGAACAAAGGCGCATTGTTGAGAAATTCGAAAAGCTAATGCTCGAAATCCAAAAACTGAAATAACCTCGGAACCATTCTCCGAACTCTCTCAGAACCGAAAAATGTCCCAGTCCTACTCAGGCCTCCTCGGAAAACTCGAAAAAATCGACAATCTCCGAACCATTTGGAAGAACGAAACCGCCGATTTCACGAAATGGCTCTCCCAAGAAGAGAACCTCAATCTTCTCGGGGAGGCTGTGGGGATGGATCTGGAGCGAATCGGTACGGAAGAGAGGGTCGGAGATTTCCGGGCAGATATTTTTGCTAAAGAGCTGGAATACGGAAAGACGGTCATCATCGAGAATCAGCTTGAAGAGTCCAACCACAAGCATCTTGGCCAAATCATTACGTACGCAGCCGGAAAAGAAGCCGGATGCATCATATGGATTGTGAAGCGTGCTCGTGAGGAACACGCGAAGGCCATCGAATGGCTGAACTCTCATCTGGATCAGTCCGTTGATCTCTTCTTAATTGAAATCGAACTTTGGCGGATCGGCGACTCTAAGATCGCACCGAAGTTCAACATCATTGAAAAACCCAACCAATGGGGCAAAGAGCAAAAAGAAGAGCGATTGGAATCTGCTGCAGGATTCTTCCGTAAGAACTTTTGGTCGGCTTTCTGTGACGTTCTTTCATCCGGCGATGAATATCGTCGACTCTTTACCTGGGGAAGACCGTCGTCCCGCCAGCACTTTGATCTTCGTATCGGAAGCAGCAAGGGCCACGTCTACTTTTCCGTCTCTTCCCAGAAGAAAGAGCTTTGGGTGTGCGCTTATGTGAAGGATCGAGAAGCCATTGAAAGGATCTCGAAGAATATCGATAAGTGGAAGCAGGCGCTCGGTGACAGCGATCTGGAAGTAACGCGAGACAAGAACTTGACGGTTTCCAAGCGAGTCGGAGATGTTGATCTTGACGCTCCCGACACATGGTCCGGCCTTCTAAGGCTCGCGCTTCAAGATGCGGAGAAAATCAGAGAACTTCTTCTTTCTGAGCTCGCTTTATAATTGACCTAACTGAAGGATTCAGTGTTTTGTCATTGGCCGACGCCTTTGTAGCGTTTGCGGACCGCGGCAGGTGGGAATTAGACCCGAAGCCCCTTGGTAAGACACTGGGTCCTTTTGTTTTGTCATAAGCGGGAAGCAGCACAAAACTCCCGTACCAAGCACCCAAAGTTTGCCCTGAGATTTCCCTTTTGGTAGACTTTTCGCAACAAATCGGAGCAAGTACTGTGACCCGTGTAAACCTTTCACGGAGTCCTTCGAGGACGGTAATAGCGCAGCGTCTCCGATTTTGTTTTTCTGACTTTCTTCGCTGTATCTCTCAAATCTTTCCAGACTTCAAATCGAAGACCCTCTTTCCGCGTTAACAACGTAGGAGAAAATCTGTTCTTCTTTAATGATCGCCGATGCCGAGGGCTCGTCGTCAACAAGGAATTTTTGTTTTACCATAAGCCAGAACCGGCACCGAACTCCCGTATAAAGCATCCAAAGTTTGCCCTGACTTTCCCCTTTTGGTAGACTTTCCTCAGCAAGTCGGAGCAAGTACTGTGTCCCGTGTAAATTCACCACGGAGTCCTTCGAGGACGGTAATAGAACAGCGTCTCCGATTTTGTTTTCCTAACTCTCCTCGCACCATCTCTTGACCCTCTCCTGACCTAAGATAGAGGGCTTTCTTTCCCCATTAGCAACGAGACTGGCAACTTCTGTTCTTTTTAATATTCCGCAGCCGGGCATTTGCTGCCGCCGTTGGACTTGTCAGAAACGGAAAAAACAAAAGGACCGGTTTCTTCCGATCCTTCCGAAAAATATTTCTATTTTTATTGACCTTGACTTGCTTCGGGTAGGTCTCATGCACTTGTGGTCTTGGTTCGTCTTTCGAGAGACTCCTGCATGAATTACTTGCCACCTAGTTAGGTGCTCGAACACACTAACTCTAGTGCGGTACCGCACTGGTCGCCATTCCCATCCCGGCAGTCTCGGGGTAGGGGTCTGAAGCATCATTCCCTCACAAGATGCTATGGCGAAAGCCCAGTTCGCTGCGAACCAATCATTGAGAGGTGGTAAGGCTCTCGAAAGGTCCTCCAGACTTGACCTAGGTTAACAATCAGTCAAGAAAGAAACTGGCCCCACGGAAGCGGCAAATTAAATCGCCGAAACCGTCTTCAACAGTGTCGCGGTTATCGGATATCGCGCGGAGAATTCGGGCTGTTGAAGGTCAAAATCTTATCATCAATCTTTCTGATAAGGATGGGTTTATTTGTTTTTGTTTGTATATATACAATGTATTATAAGTAAATTTACCCTTTTAATCCTCCGGCTATTTTAGCGCCCCTTAATTTTCAAAAGGGCGCCTCGTTTTCTTTTTGAGCAAAGTTCGTCAGAAACTCAACAAGTCTGGTAGGATTTTTGAATAGGTATTATTTTTTCAAAATCGTCAAGATAGCGCACTCAATCAAAACCAAATTTGCTCTCACGCTGATTTCTGCTTAACCATCCTACCAGTGCTAGTCGGCTGGCGGAAGCTCCCGTTTATCGAGAATAACGCGTACGAGGTCAGTGCACTCAGAGTGTGTTTAATCCCAAGAACTTGCAACTCCGGCACGATCCGTTTTGGAACTAAGGTATGTCTCTCAGTTCATGCCTGATCTGCGCTCAACGCTAGAAAAATATACCTTATAGGCTATAATTAATCCAACCATTCTTAGTGAGATTTTATCGTGTGGTCTGTCATAACCCGCCCTCTGTTTGATCTTTGGTTATCAGAGCAGGACGAAGAAATAAGGGTCAAAGTTTTAGCCGGGCTTTCTTTGCTAGAGGATTATGGCCCTAACTTGGGACGGCCGTTTGTCGATACCTTGCAGAATTCCAAACTTAGTAACCTAAAGGAGCTCAGGGTGCAATGCAAACGTCATCCAGTCCGTGCTTTCTTCTGCTTCGATCCGGAGAGAAAAGCCATCGTACTTTGTGCGGGAGATAAATCAGGCGACAAACAATTTTATAAACAAATGATTCCTTTGGCCGAAAAGGAATACGAAGAGTATCTGACAGAAAACGAGGTTTAACATGAGCACTTTAAAAGAACTCATCAGCAAAGAATCCCCTGAAGTTCAAAGAAAAATTAAAGAACAGAGGGATCAGTACATCACAGAGTACTCTCTGTTTAATCTGCGTAAAGAATTAGAGGTTTCTCAGGCAGAATTAGCCGATGCGCTGCATATCAGTCAGCCCTCCGTCCAAAGAATCGAATCCAGGGGACTCGACACTAAGTTACGAACATTAAAAAAATATGTCGAGGCCTTAGGAGGAGAAATTTCTTTGCTCGTTAATCTTCCTTCCGGGGAGGGCAGAGTGTACCGTTTGTAAAAGCGTGTATTTAGCTGCGTTGCATAGATCTCAGAGTTGGACAGAGTTCGCTAGTTGACTTCCTCCCCTTCATAAATGAAGAGGATTCCTACCGCTTCTCCGACAGCCGTAGCTTAATGTCGAAGTTGCCTCGGCGGGTTTCTGCTTCAGCGGGATTGCCCAAAGGAGTACAGCTTGGTTTTTGCACGTTCTCCAAAAGGAGTTTCACGTGCTTGGACACAACCGTATACTCCTTCAGGTCTCACATCTCTCCACAGACTTCACTTCGGGACAGCCCGCCCCTAGATCTGAAAAGATAAAGCCAGTTTAGCATAGCCAGTCCTTCGGACTGGGCCCGTAAAGCACCGTTATAAATAACGGTGCTTTACGGGCCTAGCTGGTAAGCGCTCTGTCCAACTTCATACCAAACCGCCACCTTCTCCTCGGCTGCAGTGAGAGTTGTCGTATTGAATGATGTGCCGTGTCCCTATCTGATCTATTTCGTTATCTTTGAAAAAGTCTTATTTATTCAAAATTCCAAGATGGTGCATCCGTGATTTGGTACCTAACCGCCCTCGCTTTGCCGGACGAAAAGATCCTGCCCTCATCTATCAAGCGTCTCAGGTGAAATCGGATCGTTGAACGCGGCGTCTTCAGTGCCTTTTCAAGATCACTGATACCCATTGAATCTCCGCTGCTTAATAACTTCAAAATCGAAAGAGAAAGTTCCGGAACGCCGGCTAACAGATGCTCTTGAAAAACCTTCGACTCAAGCACTTTCATTTGAGTCCAAAGACTATTCAGAAAATAATCAAAAAACGGACGCCAATCCGGAGATTCTTTTTCCAGTGAAAGTTGGGTTTTCCGAAGCGCCAGATAGTAGGAAGCCTTGGATTTTTCGATTACGGACTCAAGGGACGAGTACGGTACATAGTCAAAGCCGCTTCTAAGAAGAAGCAGTGTCGTGAGAAGCCTCGATAATCGTCCGTTTCCGTCTTGGAACGGATGAATCGCAAGGAATGAAACAACAAAAACCGCGATAAGCGAATCTTCAAAAACTCCTTATCGATTCACAAGTCCTCGCCAGCCAAAAACTACTTATCTCCTGATTCCTATCGTATCTTCTGAAAATCGAAGATATATCCCCGTTGGATATGTCAGTAAAGACATTATTACAAGCAATGCAAATTTCACGATCAGTAATGCCTCTTTGTACACCCTCGGAGTACTAACTTCCTCAGTTCACATGGCCTGGATGCGTACAGTGGCGGGAAGGCTGAAAAGCGACTACCGTTATTCAAATACTATCGTCTATAACAATTTCATTTGGCCGAAGGTTACTGAAAAGAATAAGTCGCAAATTGAAAAAACGGCACAGATGATTCTCGATGCACGCGCAAAACACCCTACGATGTCTTTAGCCCAGCTCTATGACGAACTGACGATGCCAGAAGATTTAAGAAATGCTCACACAGCAAACGATAAAGCCGTCATGAATGCTCATGTACGGTAAAGAAGCAAGCAACCGAAAACAATAGATAGACCGCCAGCACTACACTATTCCGAACCAAAGACCAAAAGATAAGCATTTTGAGAAAATCTAAACTTTTGGATTTTCCTACAATGCCGACTACGGCGGAATCCCTCCCACTCCTTATATATTTCTTTCTGTATACATTGAATTTGTATTTAGTAAAATGCAGACAACACCACGGATCGGCTTTTGGCTGGACAATTCCAACCAAACACCGCAGCAGACAGTAGAAACCATTCTGAACGTTAGGAAGCCGGTATGATTGTTACATATAAGGGGAAGAAAAATTTCTTTTAGATACTTGTTTTCCTAAAACTGATGTGATATAATAGCTTCATTCCAGAAAAGGAGTAAAAAATATGCGGCAAGGTATTCTTAAATAAAACTATAATCAAATAGTGGGAACAAAGGATTATGATAGTCCCTTTTGTAGGGGCTTAGTTTTTTGTACCCAATTTAAGAATACTTTTGCCTTATCAATTTTGACATATCCCCAAAAACAGCACTCACAAACAGGTGTATGCTGTATATGTGTATGTCCGCAAATTATAATCCCCAGTG
>OGFO01000370.1_pt1 | contig 33157 bp, 18 predicted proteins | sample 1570981 | NCBI WGS metagenome assembly OGFO01 (sample SAMEA2581955, study PRJEB24529) | metagenome | biome: Human gut stool | place: China | collected 2011
AGTCGCCTTTATGATGCGGACAAGCCTCGTGCAATCCCTCCAACGGTTGATAGACAATTTCCACTTTCGCCTTTGTTCCCTTGGGAGTCAGCAGTTCCACCATCTTGGCAGAGATTTCCTCATCGGTGAACGGAGCATAGATATCCTTCACATAGTTTACCATCTGCTCTTTCGGCAGTCCCACCTGATCTTTCGATTTACGGTAGGCAGCCGCAATCACATCTTTCATATCCCGCTCCTTTAAAAGTTCGACAGCAGCCCTGAAAGCGATAAACTCGCTCATCTTTGCCATATCGATACCGTAATAATCAGGATAACGGACTTGCGGAGAGGAAGATACTATCACAATCTTCTTCGGACCGAGACGGTCGAGAATACCGATAATACTTTGTTTCAGCGTAGTACCACGCACAATGCTGTCGTCAATAATCACCAGATTATCGACACCGGGCACCAGACTTCCGTATGTAATGTCATACACATGGGCTGCCAGATCATTACGACTGTTTCCTTCGGCAATAAACGTACGGAGCTTGATATCCTTGATCGCCACCTTTTCGCTACGGATACGACGGGAAAGAATGACTTCCAGTTCCTCCATATCCGGATGATGCCCCAATGCGGCGATTTGCTGCACTTTCTCCTCATTCAAGTAGTCGTCCAGTCCCTGCAACATTCCGTAGAAAGCCACCTCCGCAGTGTTGGGAATAAAAGAGAAAACCGTATGATCGATGTCATTATTGATAGCTTTCAATATTCTCGGAACCAACTTTTCACCCAACCGTTTCCTTTCCTTATAAATATCGACATCACTCCCACGGGAGAAATAGATACGTTCGAAAGAACAGGCATGATTTTCGCGCGGCTTGTTAATTTGCGAAGTACGGATTTTACCTTCTTTGCTGATTAACAATGCTTGCCCCGGTTGCAATTCTTTGATTTCCTCAAACGGAACATTCAAAGCCGTCTGGATCACTGGACGCTCGGAAGCAAGAACAGCTATCTCATCATCCTGATACCAGAATGCAGGCCGGATTCCCCATGGGTCGCGGATGGCGAAGGACTCGCCGCTTCCGGTCAATCCGCAGATCACGTATCCCCCATCCCATTCGCGGCTGGAAGTACGCAACACGTTTGACAAATCAATATATTCTTCTATATAATGAGTGATTCCCATGCCCGTAAGCCCCTCGGCTTCGGCAAGATTGAATACACGCTCCACTTCACGGTCAAGACGGTGTCCCACCTGCTCCAACATGATATATGTATCGGCATATTTACGCGGATGCTGACCAATGGCAGTGATACGGGCAAATATCTCGTCTACATTCGTCATATTGAAATTTCCGCAGAGAGCCAGATTCTTGGCGCGCCAATTATTTCTTCTTAAAAATGGATGCACATAAGAGATTCCGGATTTTCCCGTCGTGGAATAACGAAGGTGTCCCATATATACTTCACCGGCAAAAGGCAAAGTTCGTTTGGCATACGCTGCATCGTGCAACTGTTCGGGAGTGAGATCCTTAAAATTGTTTTGAACGTTTTCAAAGATTTCCGTAATGGCTCCGGAACCTAAAGCGCGTTCACGAAACATATATTCTTCGCCCGGATTTGCTTCCAGTTTCACACACGCCAGTCCCGCACCTTCCTGTCCACGATTATGCTGCTTCTCCATCAACAGGTAGAGTTTATTAAGACCGTACATCCATGTCCCGTACTTTTTCTCGTAATACTCTAACGGTTTGAGCAAGCGTATCATGGCAACGCCACATTCATGTTTCAATTGTTCCATCTCTCTATATACTAGTTACTACTTAAAGTTACTCTACTGTTACCGACTTCGCCAGATTTCTCGGCTGATCCACATCCATCCCTTTGCATACCGCAATGTGGTAAGCAAGAAGTTGGAGAGGTACCGTAGTTATTAACGGATCGAGACATTCGATTGTTTCAGGAAGTTCGATACTACAGTCAGCAATCTTGCTGATAACGGTATCTCCTCTCGTCACGAACGCAATCACTTTTCCTTTCCGTGCCTTGATCTCCTGAATATTACTTAATACTTTCTCATACAATCCATTCTGCGTAGCAATCACCACTACCGGCATTTCTGCATCAATCAGAGCAATCGGTCCGTGTTTCATCTCCGCAGCCGGATAACCTTCGGCGTGAATATACGATATTTCTTTCAATTTCAATGCACCTTCCAGAGCAACGGGATAACTATATCCGCGTCCCAGGTAAATAAAATTATGCGCATAAGTGAAAGTTTTCGATAACTCCGCCAAAGTATCATTCAAATCCAACACCTCTTTCATTTTTTCCGGAATATGATTTAACTCCTGTACGATTGAAAGATAATGCTGTTCGTCAATGGTTCCCTTCGTTTTGGCAAGTGTCAATGCCAACATCGCCAATACAGTGACCTGTCCGGTAAATGCTTTGGTAGAAGCCACTCCGATCTCCGGACCCACATGAATATATGAACCGGTATGAGTGGCACGGGGAATAGAAGAGCCGATCGCATTGCAAATACCATATATAAATGCTCCGCGGCTTTTCGCCAATTCCACAGCAGCCAATGTATCTGCCGTCTCACCACTCTGGGAAATTGCTATCACCACATCTTGCCCGTCAATCACCGGATCACGGTAGCGGAATTCGGAAGCATACTCCACTTCCACCGGTATGCGGCAGAAACTCTCAATCAGATGCTTACCGATCAGTCCGGCATGCCAGGAAGTTCCGCAAGCAACAATAATAAACCGTTTGGCATTCAGCAGCTTTTCCCGATGATCTATCACAGCAGAAAGTACCACATTATCAGCTTCCACATTAATACGTCCGCGCATACAATCATGAATACAATCGGGCTGTTCGAAAATCTCTTTCAACATAAAGTGCGGATATCCCCCTTTTTCCAACTGACCGAGGTTGAGTTCCACCTTCTTTATTTCAGGTATCATTTCGACATTGCTCAAGTTGACCACCTTCAACTCCTTCCCCAGATTCAAGACAGCAATTTCCCCGTCTTCCAGATAGACCACCTTGTCGGTATATTCTACAATCGGAGTAGCATCCGAAGCAAGAAAGAACTCATTCTCTCCAATCCCCACTACCAACGGACTGCTCTTACGGGCAGCAATAATTTCATCAGGATGCTCCTTATCAAGAATCGCAATCGCATAAGCACCAATCACCTCCCCTAACGCCAACTGAACAGCCGTCAACAGACTGACCTGATTAGTGACTTTCATGTATTCTATTAATTGAACGAGGACTTCGGTATCTGTACTACTTTTAAAAATATAGCCTTTGGCTTGAAGTTTTTCTTTGAGAACGGCGTAGTTTTCAATAATACCGTTATGAATGAGAGCGAGCTTTTCGGAAGAAGAGTAATGAGGGTGGGCGTTAGCGGAACAAGGTTCCCCGTGAGTAGCCCAACGGGTATGGGCAATTCCGATTGTACCGGAAATATCTTTCTGTGTGACGAAATTTTCAAGATCAGAGACTTTTCCTTTCGTCTTATACACATTTAACTGTTGGTCATCACTAATGATTGCTACCCCCGCGCTGTCATATCCACGATACTCCAGTCGCTTCAGCCCTTTTATAAGGATAGGGTAGGCTTTTCGTTTACCAATATAGCCTACTATTCCACACATATTATAATATTTTTATTTCGCCTGCAAATATACACATTACAAATAACATAAAGACAACAAAAAGCATATTTATTTGACAGAAACGCATAAAAAAGTTGCAAACACATCAAAAAGTTAAATAATATATTATTTTTAGCTCAAAAAGAAATAAATTACAATCAGCTTCAAATAAGGATAAATAAGCTAACAAATTAAAAGTAAATTTCCTGTTTTTAATAACAAATTAAAAGAACAAAGATTCCTATTCTTATTTCGCGTCACACAAAAGCTAAATTTTACTATCATTTTGAAATTAAAATATTAACTTTGCCAAACAATTTGATACATCAAATAGGTATTATCATACAATAAAGCTAGTAAGAATGAAGAAACAAGAACTTTTTAACAACGTAACAGAAGGATCCCCTTACCAACGACAGCCCAAACAGATGGGCTTGTACAATGCGGCATACGAACACGATGCCTGCGGTGTTGGTATGCTGGTAAACATTCATGGAGAAAAGTCACACGACATTGTTGAGTCGGCTTTAAAGGTATTAGAGAACATGCGCCATCGCGGTGCCGAGGGTGCGGATAACAAGACCGGTGACGGTGCAGGTATCATGCTTCAAATTCCGCATGAGTTTATTTTATTACAAGGTATTCCTGTCCCCGAAAAAGGACGGTACGGCACAGGATTATTGTTTTTGCCGAAAAACGAAAAAGACCAGGCAGCTATTTTAAGTATTATTATTGAAGAAATTGAAAAAGAAGGACTCACATTGATGCATTTGCGCAATGTGCCCACCTGCCCCGAAATCCTGGGAGAATCGGCTCTGGCAAACGAACCGGACATCAAACAAGTATTCATCACCGGATTTACGGAAACGGAAACTGCCGATCGGAAGTTATACCTGATCAGGAAAAGAATCGAAAATAAAGTCAGATTGTCATCTATTCCGGCAAAAGACGATTTTTATGTCGTGTCACTCTCTACCAAAAGCATTATATATAAAGGTATGCTTTCATCATTACAGCTGCGCAACTACTATCCGGACCTGACAAATAGCTATTTTACCAGCGGACTGGCATTGGTGCACTCTCGTTTCAGTACCAATACATTCCCCACATGGGGATTGGCACAGCCATTCCGCCTGCTGGCACACAATGGTGAAATCAATACTATCCGTGGTAACCGAGGATGGATGGAAGCCCGTGAAAGTGTACTCTCCACTCCCACTTTAGGCGATATAAAAGAAATCCGCCCGATTATACAACCGGGCATGAGCGACAGCGCTTCTCTGGACAATGTACTAGAGTTCCTGGTGATGTCAGGATTGAGCCTGCCACATGCCATGGCTATGCTCGTGCCAGAATCTTTCAACGAGAAGAACCCTATCAGTGAGGATCTGAAATCATTCTACGAATACCACTCCATCCTGATGGAACCGTGGGACGGACCGGCCGCACTACTATTCAGTGACGGACGATTTGCCGGAGGTATGCTCGACCGCAATGGCCTGCGCCCTGCCCGTTATCTGATTACTAAAAACGATATGATGGTAGTGGCTTCGGAAGTCGGTGTTATGGATTTCGAACCGGGAGACATCAAAGAAAAAGGTCGCTTACAGCCCGGCAAAATCTTGCTGGTGGATACGGAAAAAGGCGAGATCTACTATGACGGCGAACTAAAAAAACAGTTGGCTGAAGCCAAGCCTTATCGCACCTGGCTATCTACCAACCGAATCGAGCTGGATGAACTGAAAAGCGGGCGCAAAGTTCCTCATCACGTAGAAAACTACGACCGGATGCTTCGTACTTTCGGCTACTCCAAAGAGGACATTGAGAGGCTGATTATGCCAATGGCAAGCACCGGAGCAGAACCGATCAATTCAATGGGTAACGATACGCCACTCGCCGTACTTTCAGATAAGCCACAGTTGCTTTACAACTATTTCCGTCAGCAATTTGCACAGGTAACCAATCCGCCCATCGATCCACTTCGTGAAGAACTGGTGATGTCATTGACGGAATACATTGGAGCAGTCGGTATGAATATTCTGACGCCCAGTGAAAGTCATTGCAAAATGGTACGCCTGAATCATCCGATTTTAAGCAATACTCAACTGGATATTCTTTGTAATATCCGGTATAAAGGCTTCAAAACAGTCAAACTACCCATGTTGTTTGAGGTTGCAAAAGGGAAAGCCGGATTGCAGGAAGCACTGACCCATCTTTGTAAAATGGCGGAAGAATCCGTGACGGAAGGTGTAAACTACATTGTCCTGACTGATCGTGAGGTGGATATTACCCATGCTGCCATTCCATCATTGCTGGCAGTAAGCGCTGTTCATCATCACCTGATTTCAGTTGGTAAACGGGTGCAAACGGCATTGATCGTAGAAAGTGGTGAAATACGTGAAGTGATGCACGCCGCGTTATTATTGGGTTTCGGAGCAAGTGCCCTGAATCCTTACATGGCATTCGCTGTCCTCGACCGACTGGTAAAAGACAAGGATATTCAGTTAGATTATACCACTGCTGAAAAGAACTATATCAAATCCATCTGTAAAGGCTTGTTTAAAATCATGAGTAAGATGGGTATCTCTACGATCCGCTCCTATCGTGGTGCTAAGATTTTCGAAGCTGTCGGTTTGAGTGAAGAATTGAGCAAGGCTTATTTTGGAGGACTCGGTTCACCGATCGGAGGTATCCGTCTGGAAGAAATAGCCAGAGATGCCATTGCTTTCCATAAAGAAGGATTTGAAAGTATTAAAAATGAAGAGTTATTAAAAAATAACGGTTTGTATGCTTTCCGTAAAGATGGAGAAAAGCACGCATGGAATCCGGAAACAATCAGCACGCTGCAATTGGCTACACGACTGGGGAGTTATAAGAAATTTAAAGAGTACACCCATCTGGTAGACGAAAAAGAGAAGCCTATTTTCCTTCGTGACTTCCTGAGATTCCGTCGTAATCCTATTTCTATCGATCAGGTGGAACCGGTGGAAAACATTCTGCATCGTTTCGTCACAGGAGCTATGTCTTTTGGTTCCATCAGCAAAGAAGCCCACGAGGCAATGGCTATTGCCATGAATAAAATCCACGGACGCAGTAATACCGGTGAAGGTGGTGAAGATGCCGCGCGTTTCCAACCGTTGCCGGATGGCAGTTCTTTACGAAGTGCGATCAAGCAGGTAGCTTCCGGTCGTTTCGGTGTAACGGCAGAGTATCTGGTGAATGCGGACGAAATTCAAATTAAGATAGCACAGGGAGCCAAACCGGGTGAAGGGGGACAACTTCCGGGATTTAAGGTAAATGATGTGATTGCGAAAACACGTCATTCCATTCCGGGGATTTCGCTGATTTCTCCCCCGCCCCATCATGATATTTATTCGATTGAGGATTTGGCTCAACTGATCTTCGATTTGAAAAATGTAAATCCACAGGCCAAAATCAGTGTAAAACTGGTAGCAGAAAGTGGTGTCGGTACGATTGCCGCCGGTGTGGCAAAAGCAAAGGCGGATTTGATTGTCATCTCTGGCGCCGAAGGGGGAACGGGTGCTTCTCCTGCTTCTTCCATCCGCTATGCGGGTATCTCGCCGGAATTAGGATTGAGCGAAACACAGCAAACGCTGGTTCTGAACGGACTTCGTGGCCAAGTAGTTCTGCAAGCCGACGGACAGCTGAAAACCGGACGGGATATCATCCTAATGGCATTAATGGGTGCCGAAGAATATGGTTTCGCCACCTCCGCATTAATCGTATTGGGTTGTGTAATGATGCGTAAATGTCATCAGAACACTTGTCCGGTAGGAGTTGCCACGCAGAATGAAGAGTTACGTAAACGCTTTCATGGACGCAGTGAATATTTAGTAAACTTTTTCACATTCCTGGCACAGGAAGTCCGTGAGCATTTGGCTGAAATGGGATTCACCCGGATGGATGACATCATCGGACGTACAGACTTAATCGAACGCAAGTCCGATGTCAATGATCCGAATCCGAAGCATGCTTTAATCGACTTCACCAAATTGCTGGCACGTGTTGACAACAGTGCGGCTATCCGTCATGTCATCGATCAGGATCATGGAATTTCTACTGTAAAGGATGTAACCATCATCGATGCCGCACAGGAAGCTATCGAACATGAGAAAGAGATTTCTTTAGAATATACGATTGCCAATACAGACCGTGCAATAGGTGCTATGCTTTCCGGAGTAATCGCCAAGAAATACGGTGCCAAAGGATTGCCGGAACATACACTGAATGTGAAATTCAAAGGTTCGGCAGGTCAGTCTTTCGGAGCTTTTCTCGTACCGGGAGTTAATTTTAAACTAGAAGGTGAAGCAAATGATTACCTGGGTAAAGGATTGAGTGGCGGACGTATCTCCATATTGCCTCCTATCCGCAGCAACTTCGAAGCCGAAAAAAATACAATCGCCGGTAATACCTTGCTTTATGGCGCAACAAGCGGTGAAGTATATATCAACGGTCGTGTAGGAGAACGTTTCGCTGTTCGTAACTCCGGCGCAGTTGCCGTCGTAGAAGGCGTGGGTGACCATTGTTGCGAATACATGACCGGAGGTCGTGTGGTAGTCCTCGGACAAACCGGACGTAACTTTGCAGCCGGTATGAGTGGCGGTGTGGCTTATGTATGGAACAAGGACGGCAACTTCGATTATTTCTGCAACATGGAAATGGTAGAACTATCACTCATCGAAGAAGCCAGCTACCGGAAAGAGTTGCACGAACTAATCCGCCAGCATTACCTCTACACAGGCTCGAAACTGGCACGCACTATGCTCGACAACTGGAATCATTACGTAGATCAATTCATCCAAGTAGTGCCCATCGAATACAAAAAAGTACTACAGGAAGAACAAATGAGAAAGTTACAACAAAAAATTGCAGATATGCAAAGAGACTATTAGATAAATTGAGAATTGAAAATTAAAAATTGAGAAATAAATGTAGTGAATACTTGTTTCCAATTCTATTATTTTTCAACTTTTAATTTTCAATTTAACAACTTCTTGATTTAATAATTTCTCGATCACCAACTATTTTTCAATTTTTAATTCTCAATTTTTAATTTATATGGGAGATCCTAGAGCATTTTTAAATATAGCTCGTCAGGAGGCGGGATATCGCCCTGTGAGCGAGCGAATCACTGACTACAGTCAGGTGGAACAGACATTGAATACAAATAGCCGTAAGTTGCAGGCATCACGCTGCATGGATTGCGGGGTACCTTTCTGTCATTGGGCATGTCCGATAGGGAATAAACAACCGGAATGGCAGGATGCATTGTACAGGGGGAAATGGAAGGAGGCTTACGAGGTGTTGTCATCAACTTGCGATTTTCCGGAATTTACAGGACGTATCTGTCCTGCCCTTTGCGAGAAATCATGCGTGTTGAAACTTTCGTGCGATCAGCCGGTAACTATTCGTGAAAATGAGGCGGCAATCGTGGAAGCGGCTTTTCGTGAAGGATATATACAGGTAAAAACTCCGGAAAGAAACGGAAAGAAAGTAGCGGTGATTGGTGCAGGTCCTGCCGGACTGGTAGTTGCCAATCAGTTAAATCTAAAAGGATATAGCGTTACTCTATTCGATAAGGATGAAGCTCCCGGAGGATTACTGCGATTTGGTATCCCTAATTTCAAACTGGACAAGAATGTAATCGACCGGCGGATGAAGATATTGGCCGCAGAAGGAATCCGGTTTGAGATGGGAGTAGAAATAGATGTCAATCATTTACCGGAAGGATTCGATGCTTACTGCATCTGTACCGGAACACCGGCAGCACGTGACTTGAGTATTCCTGGACGTGAACTGAAAGGGATTCATTTCGCACTCGAAATGCTGGCACAACAGAACAGGATTTTGGCAGGACAGACTTTCCCGAAAGACAAGCTGGTAAATGCCAAAGGCAAGAAGGTTCTCGTGATAGGTGGCGGTGATACCGGTTCCGACTGTATCGGGACCAGCATACGACAAGGAGCCGTCAGTGTCACTCAAATAGAGATCATGCCGAAACCTCCTGTCGGATACAATCCGGCCACCCCATGGCCTCAATGGCCGGTAGTCTTCAAAACGACTTCCAGTCATGAAGAAGGTTGTACACGCCGTTGGTGTCTGGCTTCCAATCAGTTTCTCGGAAAGAATGGAAAAGTGACAGGCGTAGAAGTGGAAGAAGTGGAATGGATTCCGGCAACAGATGGCGGACGTTCCACGATGAAACCGACAGGAAAAAAGGAAGTCATCGAAGCGGACATGATATTGCTGGCGATGGGATTCCTGAAACCGGAACAGCCGAAGTTTGCCGAAAATGTATTCCTTGCCGGGGATGCGGATACAGGAGCCAGCCTTGTCGTACGTGCCATGGCAGGAGGACGAAAAGCGGCTGCAGAAATAGACACTTACTTGACGAAATAATCTCCGAAATAAGGAATACTAAAAGGTCTGACTGCTATTATCGGTTCGTTCCATATCTGTGGAACTAAAGGATAACAGATGTAGAACTAAAGGGAAACAGTTGTGGAACGAAACGATAACAACTGTGGAACGAATTAAGAATAGCGAATCAGCCTCTTAGAAACAACGAATAAACAATCAACATATTACATCACCCCAAAAAACTTAAAGTTATGTGTGGAATAGCAGGTATACTCAACATAAAGGTTCAAACGAAAGAAGTAAGAGATAAAGCACTGAAGATGGCCCAGAAAATCCGTCATCGCGGACCGGACTGGAGTGGAATCTATGTAGGTGGAAGTGCCATCCTGGCACACGAACGCCTGTCAATCGTCGACCCACAGAGCGGTGGACAACCGTTATACTCTCCTGATCGTAAACAGGTGCTTGCTGTAAACGGTGAGATCTACAACCATCGGGACATTCGTGCTCAATACGCCGGAAAATATAACTTTCAGACAGGAAGTGACTGTGAGGTTATTCTTGCTCTTTACAAAGAGAAAGGCATCCACTTTCTGGAAGATATTAGCGGTATCTTTGCTTTTGTTCTTTATGATGAAGAAAAGGATGAATTTCTGATTGCCCGTGATCCGATAGGGGTTATTCCTTTATATATAGGGAAAGATAAAGAAGGAAGAATCTACTTCGGCAGCGAACTGAAAGCACTTGAAGGATTTTGCGACGAATATGAAGTATTCCTTCCCGGACATTATTTCCATAGCAAAGAGGGAAAAATGAAACGTTGGTATTCACGCGACTGGACAGCTTATGAAGCCGTCAAAGACAATGACGCACAAACCAGTGATGTAAAAACAGCATTAGAAGATGCCGTACATCGTCAGTTAATGAGTGACGTACCTTATGGAGTGCTTCTTTCGGGTGGACTGGACAGTTCTGTTATCTCCGCTATTGCCAAAAAATATGCGGCAAAGCGTATAGAAACAGATGGAGCGAGTGATGCGTGGTGGCCTCAACTCCACTCCTTCGCTATCGGATTAAAAGGTGCTCCCGATTTAATTAAAGCACGTGAAGTGGCTGAATATATCGGTACTGTCCATCACGAAATAAACTATACTGTTCAGGAAGGTCTGGATGCCCTGCGTGATGTCATTTATTTCATCGAGACATACGATGTAACCACGGTACGCGCTTCTACTCCCATGTACCTACTGGCACGTGTCATCAAATCGATGGGGATTAAAATGGTGTTGAGCGGTGAAGGTGCTGATGAAGTTTTCGGAGGGTATCTATACTTCCACAAAGCTCCCACTCCACAGGCATTCCACGAAGAAACGGTACGTAAACTTTCAAAGTTACACATGTACGATTGTCTTCGTGCCAACAAAAGTCTATCAGCATGGGGCGTAGAGGGACGTGTTCCTTTCCTTGATAAAGAATTCCTCGACGTAGCCATGAACCTGAATCCGAAAGCTAAAATGTGCCCCGGAAAGGAAATTGAGAAACGGATTGTTCGCGAAGCCTTTGCCGATATGTTACCGGAAAGTGTGGCGTGGAGACAAAAAGAGCAGTTCAGTGACGGTGTGGGATATTCATGGATCGATACTTTGAGAGAAATCACAGCAGCTGCCGTAAGCGATGAGCAAATGGAACATGCTGCCGAACGCTTCCCCATCCATACTCCGCAAAACAAGGAAGAATACTATTATCGTAGTATCTTTGAAGAGCATTTCCCCAGTGAAAGTGCAGCACGCACCGTACCCAGTGTTCCCAGTGTGGCCTGTTCCACAGCAGAAGCGCTGGCGTGGGATATTGCTTTCAGGAATCTGAATGAGCCTAGCGGACGTGCGGTGAGAGGAATACACGAAGAGGCCTATACTTAACTGATAAAAATAACGGAAAGAGCAGATTCTGTTATTCTTTTGTAGCATTTCTATTTTAAAATCCCAAGGATTAACGCAGATTAGCATATTATTATCTGATTTGCGTTTTCTTTTTTATAATTTTGAGGCCAAACCCAATTAAATCTATCAAACTTTTAAAAGACCAAACAAATGAATTTAAAAAAAATGATGATGGCTTCTGCCCTTCTAATGGTTGCTTGCTGTATGCAGGCACAGACAAAAGTGATAGCCCACCGTGGATTCTGGAAAACTCCGGGATCATCACAAAACAGTATTTCATCACTTCTAAAAGCAGATTCCATCGGTTGTTACGGTTCAGAATTTGACGTATGGATCGCTAAGGATAACAAGTTGGTGGTCAACCATGATCCTGTATACAAGATGAGACCGATGGAGTATTCCAAAGGTGACGCACTGACCGGACTTAAATTATCCAACGGAGAAAACTTGCCCAGCCTGGAACAGTATCTGGAAGCTGGAAAAAACTGTAATACCCGGCTGATTCTTGAACTAAAAGCACATAGCAATAAGAAACGCGAAACCAAAGCCGTACAAGGCATCCTTGCCATGGTGAAGAAAATGGGACTGGAAAACCGCATGGAATATATCACGTTCTCCCTGCATGCCATGAAAGAGTTTATCCGCCTGGCTCCTGCCGGTACTCCGGTATTTTACCTTAACGGAGAACTGTCTCCCAAAGAATTAAAGGAACTCGGTGCTGCCGGTCTTGATTATCACATGGGAGTGATTAAGAAACACCCCGAATGGATCAAAGAAGCTCATGAACTCGGCTTGAAAGTAAATGTGTGGACTGTGGACGAAGTGGAAGATATGAAATCGCTGATCGAACAGAAAGTAGATTTCATTACCACCAACGAACCAGTCATCTTACAAGAAGAACTGAAAAAACATCAATAAGATAAAATCATTACAAAGTAAACTATTTAATATCCGTCTTTAAAGAAACGGGTGGTTGTACTAAATCCCGCATACAGATAGCAAACTTTAGCTATTACGTATGCGGGATTTAGTACAACGAGCTGTTTCTTTAAAAGGAAAAATGAGCTTTCATAACAAACTAAATACCAGCATATTAAGAGCACTCATTTTTTTCATTTGAAAAGGAAAAGGTCATTTTCATATATGCCAATAAAAGATTACAAACGATTTACTGGAAATCATCTAATACCTCTTTCAACTCTCCTACCGTAAGCTCTCCTACCTGTCTCCATAATTCATGTCCCTTATGCAATAAAAGAAAGGCGGGCACTGTTTCTACATTATGCGCATCGGCTATTGTTCTATTTTCTTCAGCATTCACTCTTATCAATTCTACAGTTCTCTTTTCGTAAGTCCGAAGCACAGAACCTATCCACTCATAATGAGGTGACCAGTCGGCATAAAATACTACCAACACCAAATGGTTGGTTTTAACTGCTGTTTCTAATTGTTTCTCTATATTCATATCTCTACGTTTTTATATTAATGATAGTGCTAAAACAATGAATACAGAAAAAGGTTCTTCAGAATATCCGGCGAGCAATATGATAGATAAATAAGGATTTTCACTTTCATATCGTCAAAAGGAAAAGGATCTATTTCTTGTTTTTATTGCTGATTTCACCGATTATCAAGGCTAAATATTCTTCATATATTATGGAAGAATATGCAAAACAATTCATCCAAATAACAGTTTATTAATATATAAATAGGTATAATTTCAAATTATAACTAAATACAGCCGTATATAAAGTGATTATAAGTTTGGAGAAAATAAATAGATATTAGATATACTTTTTAGCAAAATATAAAGCAAAAAGTCATACCTTTGCATTGTAATAAAACAAAAGGTTACAACAACAGATAAATATCAGTCAAAATGACAACAAAGATTAAGTTCACAAAAATGCATGGAGCTGGAAATGACTACATATATGTAGACACAACCCAATATCCGATAGCCGACCCTGCAAAGAAGGCAATCGAATGGAGCAAGTTTCATACAGGAATCGGAAGTGATGGACTTATATTGATTGGTGTCTCTGATAAAGCGGATTTCAGCATGCGTATTTTCAATGCGGACGGTTCGGAAGCTATGATGTGTGGCAACGGAAGCCGTTGTGTAGGCAAATATGTATATGAATACGGCTTGACTGACAAAACAGAAATTACGCTGGATACACGATCAGGAATAAAAATTCTGAAACTGCATGTAGAGGGAAAAACAGTCAGTGCAGTCACCGTAGATATGGGTAGCCCATTAGAAACAGAAGAGATTCAGTGGGGAGGAAAGTATCCTTTCCGGTCAACCAAAGTATCAATGGGCAATCCGCATCTCGTCACATTTATTGAGGATATCACCCGGATTAATTTACCGGAAATCGGTCCTGAACTGGAGAATCATCCTCTTTTTCCCGATAGAACTAATGTGGAGTTTGCACAGATTGTCAGCAAAGACACCATACGGATGAGGGTATGGGAAAGAGGATCGGGAATCACTCAAGCTTGCGGAACAGGTGCTTGTGCCACAGCAGTAGCCGCCTTCATCAACGGACTTACAGGAAGAAAAAGCGATATAATCATGGATGGAGGGACAGTCACCATTGAATGGGATGAAATCTCCGGGCATATATTAATGACCGGACCGGCAACCAAAGTTTTCGATGGGGAGATTGAGGATAAGTATTAAAAAAGTATTAAGTATCAGGTATTGAGTATTAGATTTTGCAGAACTTAAAACAATAACAAGATGGCATTAGTAAACGAACATTTTTTGAAGTTACCGGGAAGCTATTTATTCTCGGACATAGCGAAAAAGGTAAATACCTTCAAGATAACACATCCTAAACAGGATATTATCCGGTTGGGTATCGGTGATGTCACCCAACCGCTTCCGAAAGCATGTATCGAAGCCATGCACAAAGCGGTAGAAGAGCTGTCCAGCAAAGATACATTCCGCGGATATGGTCCTGAACAGGGATATGATTTTCTGATTGAAGCAATTATAAAAAATGACTTTATTCCACGTGGGATTCACTTCTCGGCATCCGAGATATTTGTCAGTGACGGTGCCAAAAGCGATACCGGAAATATAGGTGATATTCTTCGCCATGACAATAGCGTAGGTGTTACAGATCCCATCTATCCGGTTTATATAGACAGCAATGTCATGTGCGGACGCGCCGGAGTGTTGGAAGAAGAGACGGGCAAATGGAGTAATGTTACTTATATGCCTTGCACAAGTGAGAACAACTTTATTCCGGAAATTCCGGACAAACGGATAGACATTGTTTATCTCTGCTATCCGAACAACCCGACAGGAACGACCTTGACCAAACCGGAACTGAAGAAATGGGTGGACTATGCATTGGCAAACGATACATTGATTCTGTTCGATGCCGCTTATGAAGCATATATCCAGGACGAGAATGTCCCCCACTCTATCTATGAGATTAAGGGAGCTAAAAAGTGTGCGATCGAATTCCGTAGTTTTTCAAAAACGGCAGGATTTACCGGAGTACGCTGCGGATATACCGTAGTTCCGAAAGAGCTTACTGCCGCCACATTGGAAGGAGACCGCATCCCACTCAACAGATTGTGGAACCGCCGCCAGTGCACCAAGTTCAACGGTACTTCTTACATTACTCAACGGGCAGCAGAAGCCGTTTACAGTGCAGAAGGCAAAGCACAGATTAAAGAAACAATCGGCTATTATATGACCAACGCCCAAATTATGAAAGAGGGATTGGAAGCCACAGGACTGAAAGTGTATGGAGGAGTCAACGCTCCCTACTTGTGGGTGAAAACTCCGAACGGACTTTCGTCATGGCGATTCTTCGAACAGATGTTGTATGAAGCCAATGTGGTCGGTACCCCCGGTGTAGGCTTCGGACCAAGCGGTGAAGGATACATCCGTCTGACTGCCTTTGGCGAACGTAACGACTGTATCGAAGCAATGAGAAGAATAAAAAACTGGTTATAAGATAGTATTTCGCGCGCTACTATATACATGGACCGTACATCCACATTTTTCTAACTTAAAGGTAAAAAGACGATGAAAACGACGATTAACAAAAAATGGGGAGTAATAATAGTAGCATTATTACTGACAGGGGTTGCTCCATCCGCAATGTTGGCGCAAGATAAAGTGGAAGCTTCCGTTGGAGCCGATCTGGTGAGTGGTTACATCTGGCGTGGCCAGGATTTAGGCGGAGTTAGTATTCAGCCTTCATTGGGAATCGCTTACAAGGGTTTCTCACTCGGAGCATGGGGATCGGTAGGGTTCGAATCGACAGATACGAAAGAGTTCGATTTAACTCTCGGTTATTCGACAGGTGGTTTTAGCGTTTCAGTGACGGATTATTGGTTTAATACCCAAGTAGCAACTAACAAGTATTTTAAATACGGAGCTCATTCAACGGCTCATGTATTTGAAGCACAAGTCGGATATGACTTCGGACCATTGGCAGTCAACTGGTATACAAATTTTGCAGGTGCCGACGGCGTGAAAGAAAATGGCAAAAGAGCTTATTCTTCTTACCTCGCACTTAGCGCACCATTCAAATTGGGAGGTCTCGACTGGGCAGTAGATTTAGGTATGGTTCCTTGGGAGACAACTTTCTACAATGGCTATACAAGTGGTTTCTGCATATCAGATGTAAGTCTCGGAGCTTCCAAGGATATCAAAATCACAGATTCCTTCTCCGTTCCGGCATTTGCCAAGGTATCTGTCAATCCACGGACAGAAGGAGCCTACTTCGCATTCGGATTAAGTTTTTAAGAGAGAGAATTTAGAATATCAAAGAGCGTATAGGGATCGGGTAGTTAGAGTTTAGATTTTATCGGTTTGTTGTATGGTAACCTACTATGGCTGCCACACCCTATACCTCTTTCTTTTACAGGTCAACACTAATATTTAAGGTATATGAAAAAGATTGAAGCTATTATCCGTAAAACCAAATTCGAGGACGTGAAAACAGCTCTCCTCGAAGCGGACATCGAATGGTTCTCTTACTACGATGTAAGAGGCATCGGAAAAGCCCGGGAAGCCCGTATCTATCGCGGTGTTATGTACGACACAAGTTCTATCGAACGTATCCTGATCTCTATTATAGTACGCGACAAGAATGCAGAAAAGACCGTACAAGCTATTCTAAAATCCGCACACACGGGAGAAATCGGAGACGGACGTATTTTCGTTATTCCTATTGAAGATGCCATCCGCATCCGTACCGGCGAGAGAGGAGATATCGCACTCTACAACGCAGAACAAGAAAGATAACTCTTTCTCCCCAACAGCTATCCGTATAACTAATAATGTAAAATCATCATGAGTAGACATATTATATATGCCATTTCCAAAATTGGAATCATGGCAGCCATCATTATGGCCTGTTTATTTGCTCCCAGTGCTTATGCACAAGACACTGTAAAGTTATCAGAAGAGATAACAATTGTAGAAGAAACTCCTGTTCTCAACAGCGGCAACACAGCTTGGCTTATCGTAGCTACCATTCTCGTTTTATTAATGAGTATTCCCGGTATCGCATTGTTCTATGGCGGATTGGTACGCCAGAAAAATATATTGAGTATCATCATGCAGACATTACTCATTGTCGGTGTAGTCAGCATATTATGGGTCGCTTTCGGTTATAGTTGGGCATTCGGTACCAGTTTTATGGAATCAGGCAATCCGTTGGGAGCCATTATAGGAGGATTCGACAAAGCATTCCTCCACGGAATCACCATCAATACGTTAACAACCGGAGATATTCCCGAACTGACATTCGTCATGTTCCAATGTATGTTCGCCATCATCACGCCTGCACTTATCCTGGGAGCATTTGCCGAAAGAATCAAATTCTCCGGATACATGGTATTTATTATCCTCTGGGTAATATTGGCTTACTTCCCGATGGCACATTGGGTATGGGGAGGCGGATTCCTTCAGCAAATGGGAGCCATCGATTTTGCCGGTGGTACGGTAGTGCATATCAATGCCGGAATTTCAGCCCTTGTTATGGCGATCATGCTGGGGAAAAGAGAGGATTACCGGATCGGTCACCCGATTACTCCGCATAACATCACCTTCGTATTCATGGGAACATCTTTCCTGTGGTTAGGATGGTTTGGATTCAATGCAGGAAGTGGCTTGGCCGCCGACGGACTTGCAGCCAACGCTTTCATGGTAACGCATATTGCCACAGCTGTTGCAGCAGTCACTTGGATGCTTATCGACTGGTTCTGCAATAAAAAACCGACAACGGTAGGTGCATGTACAGGCGCAGTAGCCGGATTGGTTGCCATTACCCCGGCAGCGGGTACGGTAGATTTATTGGGCGCTTTCTTTATCGGTCTGATTACTCCGGTTATCTGCTTTTTCATGGTAGCGGTAGTGAAACCCAAATTCAAATACGACGACGCACTCGACGCGTTCGGGGTACACGGAATCGGTGGTATCGTAGGTTCTATCCTTACCGGAGTCTTTGCCACTCAATATATCACAGGTGAAGGCGGCGTAGAAGGAGCTCTTTATGGTGACTGGCATCAGTTGTGGGTGCAGATTGTCGCAACAGTAGTCTCTATCTTATTCAGTGCGGTCATCACTTTTGTTCTTTACAAAATGGTGGATTCACTCATCGGTATCCGCGTCGACAGACGGGTGGAAGAAGAGGGACTTGACATCTATGAACATGGAGAATCCGCATACAACAGTTAAAACAGAGAAACTCTAACATATTTAACAACAAATCAAATCAGGTATTATGTCAAAACTTAGATTCAGAGTAGTAGAGACAGCTTTCAAAAAGAAAGCTATTGAGGTAGCAACCCCTGCCGAACGTCCTTCGGAATACTTCGGAAAGTATGTATTCAACAAGGAAAAAATGTTCAAATACCTTCCCAGTAAGGTATACAATGCACTGATTGATGCAATTGACAACGGTGCTCCGCTAGATCGCAGCATTGCCGACGAGGTAGCTGCCGGCATGAAGAAATGGGCTATCGAAATGGGTGTCACTCATTACACACACTGGTTTGCACCGCTGACCGAGGGTACGGCAGAAAAGCACGATGCTTTCGTCGAACATGACGGCAAAGGTGGCATGATGGAAGAATTTACAGGCAAACTGCTTGTGCAACAGGAACCGGATGCTTCTTCTTTCCCGAATGGCGGAATCCGCAATACATTCGAAGCGCGTGGTTACAGTGCCTGGGATCCTTCATCACCTGCTTTTATTGTGGATGATACGCTTTGTATCCCAACCGTGTTTATCGCATATACCGGTGAGGCTCTCGACTATAAAGCACCTTTATTGAAAGCTTTACGCGCCGTAGATAAAGCAGCCGTAGACGTATGTCATTATTTCAATCCGGAAGTTAAGAAAGTGGTTGCTTATCTAGGCTGGGAACAGGAATATTTCCTGGTGGACGAAGGTTTATATGCCGCACGTCCGGACTTATTGCTGACCGGACGTACTTTGATGGGACATGACAGTGCCAAGAACCAACAGTTGGAAGACCACTACTTCGGTGCTATTCCCACCCGTGTGGCTGCCTTCATGAAAGACCTTGAAATTGAAGCTCTGAAACTGGGTATTCCTGTCAAGACCCGTCACAACGAAGTTGCTCCAAACCAGTTTGAGCTGGCTCCCATCTTTGAAGAATGTAACTTGGCCAACGACCATAACTTGCTGATTATGTCATTGATGCGTAAGGTGAGCCGTCGCCACGGTTTCCGCGTACTGCTTCATGAAAAGCCGTTCAAAGGTGTCAATGGTTCAGGTAAACACAACAACTGGTCTTTGGGCACTGATACAGGTATCTTATTGATGGGACCGGGCAAGACTCCGGAAGACAATCTGCGTTTTGTTACATTCGTTGTCAATACATTGATGGCAGTTTATCATCATAACGGACTACTGAAAGCTTCTATCTCCAGTGCTACCAACGCCCACCGTCTGGGAGCGAATGAGGCACCTCCTGCAATTATCTCCTCTTTCCTTGGAAAACAGTTGTCGCAGGTATTGGATCATATCGAAAACAGTACGAAAGATGATTTAATCAGCCTTAGCGGTAAACAGGGAATGAAGTTGGATATTCCGCAGATTCCTGAATTACTGATCGATAATACAGACCGTAACCGTACTTCTCCATTTGCTTTCACAGGCAACCGCTTTGAATTCCGTGCCGTAGGTTCCGAAGCAAACTGTGCTTCTGCCATGATTGCATTGAACTCGGCCGTAGCAAATCAATTGGTGAAGTTTAAAAAGGACGTGGATGCGTTGATTGAAAAGGGAGAACCCAAAGTTTCCGCCATTCTTGAAATCATCCGCGGATATATCAAAGAATGTAAAGCCATTCATTTCGACGGTAACGGTTACAGTGACGAATGGAAGAAAGAAGCTGCCCGTCGTGGACTGGATTGTGAAACCAGTGTTCCTGTTATCTTCGACAATTACCTGAAACCGGAAACAATTGCCATGTTCGAAGCTACCGGTGTAATGACCAAGAAAGAACTGGAAGCCCGTAACGAAGTGAAATGGGAAACTTATACGAAGAAGATTCAGATTGAGGCACGTGTATTGGGTGACTTGGCAATGAATCATATCATTCCGGTTGCCACTCAATACCAGACGGACTTAATTAATAATGTCTATAAGATGCAATCTCTTTTCCCGGCAGAAAAGGCAGCGAAATTGTCTGCTAAGAACCTGGAGCTTATTGAAGAGATTGCCGACCGTACAGCTTTCATCAAGGAGCATGTAGATACAATGATTGAGGCTCGTAAGGTTGCAAACAAGATAGAAAGCGAACGGGAAAAAGCCATTGCCTACCACGACACGATTGTCCCGGCACTGGAAGAAATCCGTTATCACATCGACAAGTTGGAACTGATTGTTGACAATCAGATGTGGACGCTTCCAAAATACAGGGAACTGTTATTTGTGAGATAGAAAAAAATTATCTATTTCTTTTGTTGGTTGTTTTAAGTTTGCGGGGAGGAGTGCTGTGAAGCAATCCTCTTCTTTTTTTTATTCGATAATCTTTGCGTCTTCAATATCATCATCGTCATGCATAACCGGAGCCTTCGGGCGGCGACGGGCAAACTTGAACCAGTTTATCAATTCGGAAAGAGAATAAACCAAACTGCTGATACCAATAATTATAAATGCAGTATTACGCGCTCCTATCGGATTGAACAAAGCGATGATACCCGCAATAAGAATCAGCGAAGGAATCAGATAAAAAGCTCCCGGAACGGGCATCCACCGACGAGCCATCGACAAAGAAGCAATCTGTTGCACTCCTCCCATAATCAGGATAAATCCCAATAAAAACATCAGGACGTCTGCAAAGAATTCAGGCATCACAATCAGCCAAAGTCCGAATAATAAGCTACCGATTCCTTCTATCGGAAAACGGGGAGCTGCTTCACCTTCCGGTCTTTTCCGGCCGAAATAGCCAAAAAGGCTGATAACACCGGGAATCAAGAAGGCAACACCTACCGTAATGACAATATAGCTGGCAGCCGCATTGGGCCAAATCACGAGTACCAATCCAATCACAAGTGCGAAGAGAATGCGAATAAGGGAATAATTCATTGTTTTCATAAATTCTATATTTTTTAACCGAGTCTGTTCCAATACTTTTGCGAATATAAGTGTTTCTACTGATATATAAAAATAACAAATAAACATTGTAATAAGTTCGTAATAATATCGTTATGACGATTACATCTCACATTGATATTTTTGCAGAAATTTTAAACAGTTCCTTTTTCACAATGAAACAAAGCGAAATAAAAAAGAAATACCCTTATGTAGAGCGTGACATCAGTTGGATGTACTTCAACCAACGTATTCTGCTGGAAGCTGCCCGCTCCGAAGTGCCACTATTGGAACGACTCACTTTTCTTGGGATTTATTCAAATAACCTGGATGAGTTCTTTCGTGTCCGTGTAGCTACTCTGAACCGGATTATTGAATATGCTGATAAAAACATACAGGCAGAACAAGAAACTGCCGCCTGCACTCTGAAACAAATAGGGAAGCTGCACAATCGTTACTACAAGCAGTTTGAGGAAACATTCGCTTCCATTATGGAGGAATTGAAGAAAGAGAATATCTACGTCATCAAAGATACGGAAATGACAGACGAACAGAAAGCATTCGTCACTTCTTTCTATCGCAACAAACTGAATGGTTCTACCAATCCGCTTTTCCTCAATGGAACCCGCCCGCTGGACGATCAGACAGATGAGGATATTTACCTTGCCATCCGTCTGCTACGCAAAGATGAAACGGGAAAGATAAAGGAGAAAGACTATGCAGTGATTGAACTGCCGACCGGAGATTTCGGCCGTTTTATTCAATTGCCTGATTCGGATGGAAAAACATATCTCATGTTTCTTGACGACGTGATCCGTTACTGTTTGCCGATGATTTTCGTCGGTATGAAATATACAGATTATGAAGCGTACACTTTTAAATTCACGAAAGATGCTGAAATGGAGATCGACAGTGATTTACGGACAGGGGTACTCCAGAAGATTTCCAAAGGTGTGAAAAGCCGGAAAAAAGGGGAACCGATCCGTTTCGTCTATGACGAACAAATTCCTAAAGACTTGCTGAAAAAGTTGGCCGGTCGCCTGAACGTGGATAAGAATGACACGCGTGTAGCCGGAGGACGCTATCACAATTTCAAGGATTTGATGAAATTTCCGGTTTGCGGTCATCATGAACTGAAATATCCTGTTTGGGAACCTATTTTCAAGCCTGAACTGAATGGCATGGAAAGTCTGCTCACTTTGATTCGTCGGAAAGATCGTTCTTTACATTATCCTTATCATAGCTTCGATACTTTTATCCGTGTGTTGCGCGAAGCCGCTATCAGTAAAGAAGTAAAAAGCATCAAGATGACGCTTTATCGCTTGGCTAAAGAGTCCAAAGTGATAAAAGCTTTAATCTGTGCAGCCAGAAACGGGAAAAAAGTCACAGTAGTTATCGAACTGTTGGCACGTTTTGATGAAGCGTCTAATATCAACTGGAGCAAGAAAATGCAGGATGCGGGGATTCATGTTATTTTCGGAGTAGAGGGTTTGAAAATCCATTCTAAATTGCTGCATATCGGTACTCGGCACGGTGATATCGCCTGCATCAGTACAGGAAATTTCCATGAAGGAAATGCACGTATGTATACTGACTATACCATTATGACTGCTCACCGTCCTATTGTCCGGGAAGTCAATGCCGTATTCGATTTTATCGAAAAGCCTTATACTCCTGTTGATTTCAAAGAATTGCTCGTTTCTCCCAATGATATGCGTAAACGATTCATTGCGCTTATCAACAAGGAGATAAAAAATAAGGAACAGGGAAAAGAGGCTTATATCCTTGCTAAAGTAAATCATATTACTGACCGTGCACTTGTTGAAAAGCTATACGAAGCCTCAACAGCGGGTGTTCAAGTGGAACTGGTAGTACGCGGTAACTGTTCTTTAGTGACAGGCGTTCCGGGTATCAGCGAGAATATACACATCAATGGTATTATCGACCGTTATCTCGAACATTCGCGCATTTTCATCTTCGCCAATGGTGGAGAAGAAAAATACTACATTGGTTCTGCCGACTGGATGCCTCGCAACCTGGATAATCGTATTGAGGTGGCGGCACCGGTCTATGATAAAGAAATTCAGGCAGATTTAAAACGAATTGTCTGCTACGGATTCCAGGATACGGCAAAAGGAAGAATTGTAGATGGTACAGGTGAGAACCGGGAAAAAGAACGGGAAGAAAACAGTGTCCCATTCCGCTCACAAGAAGAATTATATAACGAATACAAGAATACATTATGATAAGTATGAAAAAAGTTAATTATGCAGCAATAGATATAGGCTCTAATGCGGTACGACTGCTGATAAAATGTGTAAACGAGGAGAATGCGCCCGAATTAATGAGTAAGGTGCAGCTCATCCGTATTCCGTTACGGTTGGGAGAAGACGCCTTTACTGTGGGGGTTATCTCTGCAGAAAAAGAGAAAAAACTGATTCGGCTGATGAAAGCCTACAAACAATTAATGAAGATATATGATGTGGTAGACTATCGTGCGTGCGCCACCTCTGCCATGCGTGATGCACGTAATGGCAAGGATATCGTTCAACAGATCGTCAAAAAGACGGGTATCCGTGTAGAAATCATCGACGGGCAGGAAGAAGCGCATATTGTTTACGACAATCATATCGAACAGTTATTTGCTTCAGGGCAAAATTACCTATATGCAGATGTGGGAGGTGGTAGTACGGAAATCAATCTTATCAGCAACGGTGAACTGAAAAATTCCCGTTCATATAATATAGGTACGGTACGTATGCTTAGCGGCATGGTAAAGGAAGAAGAAAAGGAAGCTTTGCGCACTGATCTGATAGGGCTTGTCACAGAGTATGCCCCTATCAGTATCATCGGTTCGGGAGGAAATATTAATAAGTTATTTCGTTTAGCGGACAAGAAAGATAAAAAAGCGTCTCTCCTACCCATCGAATCACTGCAAGATATATATGAAACATTGAAAGCCCTCTCTACCGAACAACGTATTAAGCAATATAAGTTGAAACCGGACCGGGCCGATGTTATTGTTCCTGCTGCAGAAATATTTCTCGAGATAGCTACTCATGTAAAAGCTACCGGAATTATTGTACCTACCATCGGACTGTCTGACGGTATTATAGATAGCTTATACACGCAAAACAGGGGTAATCCTGATTCCTTACCATGATTACAAATTGACACTTTGTAATTTGTAATCACCTAGAAAGGCATTTCTTGAGCCCTAACCTTATTAGAGTAAGTTTTTTGCCGCTATAAAGCCTTTTACATTGTACTTCAATTTACAAATAAAGCCCAATTCATTACTAATAGACAGCATATTTTTTATTTTTCTTCTCAAGTGAGCACAATAAAAACTAATAAAGCATCTTTTTATTCTTTCTCATTTATTATTGTCAAAGATTAAAATAGAAAAAAGTGTGGAAGAAAATATAAAATACTAACAATATTTTCCATATAGTGACGCTATCCTGATGGCTTGTTTACTCAATCCATAGCTTTTGGTTACACTATCCGCAGCTTTTGTTTACTTTATCCTTATGTTTTTCACAAATATAACGGTGCTTTTTATGCAAATATACGGTGTTTTTGTACAAAACAAACGTAGTTTTTCAGTAATTCAATGGTATTTTCTCACTAACAGAGGAAAATAACAAAACATACGAGATAGTGAATCCCCAAAATACATATACAAATATCAGGATTATCAAGTTTTTAATAACTTTATGTTGAAAGCCATCCCATCGCGATCAATAGTTTATATTATATATACGGTGTAAAAAAGACGATTAATATCGGGAAAATCCTTCGTATTAATCGTCTTTCTATATTCAACAGAATTATATTATGCTGATCTTTTATAAAATCAATAGCTTAGTACTTTATAACCTTATCACTACTTACAGTATTATACCAATCAGTATTTGTACTTTGATCTTGCGCCCAGTTAGCGAATTTAAAATATGCACTCGTTATTACCGTCGTTTCCGTTGGATAAGCAAATTTATCCGGAACACAAAGAGCCCATGTATTATTGACAGCTTTGATCACATCCAGTACAGAACTATCCGCCAATTGACCATTTGCGGTTGCGAGATTAAATCGAGTCAAATGAACTTCCGTTCTCTTCTGACCTGTGGTTGGATATGCAATAAAGAAGTCCAAATCATTCGTCGCACTAGGAATAGATATTGCATTCTTTAATTTGACTATTACTTCAAGAGTATATATATCTGTAAGAGGCGTACTCATATTTCCCGTATTTAACATCGGACGCTGCATTCCTGTAAATCCATATATATGATGGGCATCTCCAAATAAAGGAATCACCAGTTCGCTTCCATTTGTTTCGTAAGCTGCATTTTCAAATATACCGGAACTCAAAGAGTTAGTACGTTGAGTAACACCTGTCCCGAAGCTGACTTCTTCTACATTACTCTTATTTATTCCTTTTATTCTCAGTCCGGCACCCAGTTGCTTCACAGCACCAACTGCCCGAAGAGCAACTGTGTATTTCAATTCTTTCACATTATTACCGGCAGCAGGCAAAGTTACATTCAGTACAATGTCATTGAAATCATAGTCTCCTGCTTTCGGATAATTATCTTCAAAAGCATAAGAATAAACAGCATTTCGAATCTCTACATCGTCCGGAGTTTCATCAGAACCATATCCCTCTTTAATACATTCGCCGTCAGCAGGAAGCATAAAGTCAGCCTTACCCGGATTACAATAAGTAGCACCTTGCTGCAATCCCTTATTTACTAACCACGCAAAAGGAGACCAGTTATAGTGTGCTTCACCTTTATATGTTTGATCTGTAATTTCACAAATAATATTATTCGTTACTTTAGAAGTAGATTGGGCCAGACCATCAGTATTGTCTATTTTGTTTATTCTTAACAAGGCTGTCCCACTTGTAGGTCCGATTATATTTCTATATAAACTTGCTTTCTTTGTGCAAGTCAACATAGATTGAGCTGCCATCACAATATCATTATTATTCCCGTTACTAGGCATTTCTTCACAAATAGCCTCCGAAGAATATCCCATCACGAGCGTACCAAATTGAAATTTCTCTTCAACATTGATATAACACCCATTTTTAATATTTGTATTATTGTTTCCCTCTATATCTTCAGCTTCTATTGTCCCATGATTCACCAAGGTCATTCCATTGGTTGAAGCTTTATATTCTTCCAGTTCGAGCTCTCCATAATTATAAAATTCACCTACACCTCCGTTGAAATCCAAAGTTGAACAATCAATAGTACCCGCATTGTAATTTTTACATCCACCAGACCCATTTGTTATTTTAATGTCTCCATCGCCCTTGATTTTCCCTCCTCTCAACACAGTTATATAAGAAGCGCCTGTTAATATCAAACTTCTATCGTCCTCAATCTCTATCTTTCCGCCATCCTCTACTATAATTTCAATAATTTTATCAAATTGAGCACTATTCTTAATGATCCAAGTACTTCCTTGAGGAACGATCACTTTCACAGCACTTATTTCCCCATTTCTGTCTCCACTTACAGTAAATCCTGATTCAAAAGTTCCTTTCCGAATCTTAAACCAACGTTCACTTTCTGTAAAAACTGGAAATTGACTATAACTCCCACCCCAATTGGACTTCGCGGAAAGATCCCAACCAGCTTGAACTTCAGTAGCTATCGCTTTCTTACTAGTAATATCATCAGCTGTATAGGGAGCTTTCATAGTCGGTATACTTGTTGTTGTTACAGCTCGTGACATAGAACGTGTAGGCACATCCTTTTCATATCCAAGTTGTGCGGTAACCTCTCCATTTTCAATAGCTACGGGCTGCACCATATAATGTCCAAGATTGTCTATACGTGCAACAAACACCTTATCAAGAGCTGTTGCACAGTCAAAAGCCACAGTAAGTGTTGTTCCTTGAGTTGCATCTTCTTCCGCTAAAATTTTTGCCGTACTTTCCGAACTTAATGGGTCAGCATCGAATATCTGTATCTTATAATCTGTGCCCAAATCTCCAGTAACCGACACATGTGCCGTCACTTTATGCGACAGTGTCCAATCTCCATTATGATCGATATTCTTTACAGGAAAGGTTTCTTCGTAAATTTGTTTCAGTTGATCTGCATCAAACAGATTTTTCTCATTATCAACGCAACTGATAAAGCTGATGGAAGACGCCAACAACGAAAAAGTGAAGACTTTTGCAATGTTCTGTTTCATAATCTTTGAATGCTTAAGTTTGCTTTATTTGCACAAAATACAAATCACCACTAATCAACAATCAGTAATGAACACACAAAGATAGTTGTATTTATAGATAAAAGACAGTTAAAGTTGTATTTTTCGATACACAGTTAACATCTTTTAAAAGATGAAAATCTAATTATTTCCATTGAAAGATAGGTGGCTACATCATTGAATATAAAAAACTTAGAAGTATAAACATTGCAGTATGCAGCAAAAAACAAAGAGTTGCATATTCTATGCAACTCTCAATTAAACGACAAAGATGCAGTACTACCGAGCACTACAAAATCCCGAGTTCTTTCATTTCCCTATTGAAAGGATAAAAACTAAAAATTAAAAGGGGAAAATCAAAGGCAAAACAAAAATCATCACAATCCCCATAATAATCTGCAATGGTAATCCTACTTTTACATAATCCATAAAAGTATATTGACCAGCAGGCATCACCAGGGCGTTAGGCGGTGTAGAGAATGGAGAAGCGAAACACATACTTGCACCTACCGTCACAGCAAACAAGAAGGGAACCGGACTTACTCCGATCTGTATGGCACTTTGCAGAGCAATCGGTGCGAGTAAGACAGCCGTAGCTGTATTGCTGATAAACATCGTCATCAACGAAGTCGTAAAGTAAATACCTGCCATCAACGCAACAGGTCCGTATGATCCCAAGCCGTTAACCAGCGTATTGGAAATGTATTCCGAAGCTCCCGTTTTCTCCAATGCCAGAGACATAGGAAGCATAGCTGCAATCAATACAATACTCTCCCAGTTGATCGTTTTATAAGCTGCTTCTACATTACGGAAACATCCGGTTAATACCATCAATATACCCGCTATCATAACAGCCGTAACCGGAGCAACCGGAATAAAATCGAATACCATCATTACTACCATTAATACCATAATAGCAGCCGCTACCGGAGCTTTATAATCTAATGTAACTTTAGCCGCTTCTGCCAAAGGTTGCCCCAAAACAACCCAATCAGAATCTTCCTTGCTAAGACGAGCTATATTATTCCACGTTCCCTGAACCAGAAGCACATCACCACTATGAATCCGCTCATTTCCCAAATCCTGCAACAAGTATTCCTTTTTACGACGGATTCCTAATACGTTCACATTAAACTTATCACGAAAACCGGCTTCCTTAATTGTTTGGTTTATCAAATTAGAAGCTGGCATCAACACTATTTCAGCAATACCGATGTCATAAAAATCCAAAGAGTTAGTTGTGTTTTGAGTTTCTTCCGTTGCATGGTCACCTAAAATCTCTAGCAGGAAATCTTCTGCAAAAAGTTGTACCTTATCAAACTCTCCTGTCACATACAAAATATCCTCGGCCTGCAACATCGTGTCCGGTGCAGCAAACTTCTGGGTAATCGTTTTCAGAAAACGATGTTGCGATGCATCACCACGACGCACTTCCATGATATTCAAACCATATTTGCGACGAATATCCAAGTCAATAATCGTCTTGCCCAAAAGCCGGGAATCTTTTATTACCTGCAAACGAAACAGATTGCTGGAAAGCCCATATTCATTTACCAACTGTTTCAGTGACTTACCCGAACGTTTATTATCATCTTTCTGGCCTTTTTTAGAAAGAAACCATTTGCTAAGTGGCATCAATACCAACGTACCGACAATCACACAGACAATGCCGACAGGCAGGAAAGAGAAGAAGGAAAGCGGTTCAAGTCCGGCAGAAGTCAACGTATTTTGTATCACAAGGTTCGGCGGGGTACCGATTAAAGTCATCATACCTCCCATACTACTTGCAAAAGCCAACGGCATCAACAGCCTGCTCGGATTCATACCGGCACTCATTGCCAGACTGACAACAATAGGAAGCATCAGTGCCACCGTTCCTGTGTTACTGACAAACGCACCAATGGCCGAAGTCACCAACATCACCAACAGAAATAACCGGATCTCACTGGTTCCCGCAAGTTTAAGAATACGGGAACTAATCATCTTTGCCAATCCCGTTTGAAAGATAGCCCCTCCCACTACAAACAATCCGATCATCATAATGACTACCGAATTGGAAAAACCGGAAAGTGCTTCATCAGGAGTTAATATCTGAAAAATAAGTAAGGCTATCAGTGCACACAGTGCCACAATATCCGAACGAACCTTGCCGTTCACGAAAAAGACAGCCGAAAGAACGAGAATAATAATGGTTATTAGCATACGTAATTAAATGATTGTTTTATTTTGACTCTATCAAAACTAATTTAGGTGAACAAAAATAGAAAATACTCCAGCGTTATTAAAACAAATTAGAAATGATTTTAGTTCATGAGGCATCATTTAATATTTTAATACATTTTCTCTCTGAAAAAAGACTCGAAATCAAGCAAAATATGATACTATACAAGAACTAAAGGATACCATATATCCACTATTTTTTCATCACATATAATTACAGCCTCACAATATGATATTGAAAGGCAATATATTTATGTATTATTTTTTGAAAGTTAAAGAACAATTCATATCTTTACACCTCATTTATATCAAACATTTTATGGCAAACAATATTTTGTTAAATTATTGGATTAACGAAGTTCATTGGGGTTATAATTATTTACTGGTAATTATTCTGCTCCTTGTCATCAGCATCTTACTATATAGAATCCGTAAATTGCAAAAAACGATTAAAAAGACCAATCATTCCTACCGTTTCTCCTTTGATATTCTCGATAACCTTCCTTTTCCTATCTTTGTAAAAGATATTACAAACGATTTCCGATACTATTACTGGAATAAAGAATCAGCCGCTCAATCCGGCATTAGCAGTGAAGAAGCCATCGGACATACTGATTATGAGATTTACGGAGAAGAAAGAGGTGAAAAATACCGGCATATCGACAAAGAACTCATACAAGAAGGTAAAGTATATCGCAAGGAAGAAAAATACACCACTCCCGATGGAATCACCCATGATACTATTGCTGTTAAATCTATTATTTCATGGGAAGGAGAAAAGAAATGGCTGTTGGCAACCCGGTGGGATATCACACAACTCAAGAATTATGAAAGAGAATTAGTTGCCGCCAAGGAAGAACTGGAAAAAGCATTGAAGAAGCAAAAACTAGCTCTAAAAAGTATCGACTTCGGCCTTATCTATATTGATAAAAATTACCGGGTACAATGGGAGGAAACAAGACAAATAGCCAGCCTGGTAAAAGGCAGACGATACATACCGGGAAAAATTTGCTATCAGACCAGTGCACTTCGTAATGAACCGTGTGGACAATGTGCTTTCAAGAAAGCTATCGAACAGGGCAAAATTATCCGGCATACCATCAGAGTAGACGATGTAGATTTTGAAGTGACCGCAACACCTGTATTCGGCGACGAAAAGGAAACTGAAATTATTGGAGGATTACTTCGTTTTGAAAACATCACTGAAAAATTAAAGATGGACAAAATGCTGCAGGAAGCAAAGGAAAAAGCCGAAGAATCCAATCGGCTCAAATCTGCCTTCCTTGCTAATATGAGCCATGAAATACGAACCCCGCTAAATGCGATTGTAGGATTCTCCGAAATGGTTTGCCAAACGGAGGAAGAGGAAGAGAGAAAAGAATTTGTAAAAATCATCTCCAGCAACAATATCTTATTATTGCAACTGATAGACGACATCCTCGATCTTTCTAAAATTGAAGCCGGTACTATGGAATTCACATTTGCACAGACTGATATCAACGAATTGATGGAAGGTATTTGCAGACAAATGCAAGAAAAGAATTCTTCCCCAGACGTTCAAATCTTATTCACAGAGAAAGCAGATCAATGCATGATGTATACCGACCGCATACGTCTATCACAGGTTATCATCAACTTTACAAATAATGCTTTGAAATTCACCCCTAAAGGTTCTATCGAAATGGGATACCGGATTGAAGAAGCCAAAGATGAAATATACTTTTATGTAAAAGATACAGGTATCGGAATTCCTGCTGACAAGATAGATAAAGTGTTTGAACGCTTCGTCAAACTGAACTCCTTTATTAAAGGGACAGGACTCGGACTAGCCATCTGCCGTGTCATAGTAGAAAGACTGGGCGGGGTTATCGGAGTGGAATCCAAAGAAGGAGAAGGCTCTCGCTTCTGGTTCAGAATTCCAAGGTCAGAGAAAATTGAGAAATAATAAAAAGAAAAGAGGATATGGTGAAAAGTATGTTCCAATATCCTCTTTATCCTATATTCTTAATGTAAGAGTATGCTTAAAGTGCAGTCTCTAATATCCTGCGGGCAACAGCACCCGTTACATTTCCATTCTCTCCATATTTAGCACCACGCTCATTGAATCGGCGTTCGATTTCCAGAATAGTATCCTGTCCGATGTTCTCTTCATGCAAACGTGTAGTCAGCCCAAACGAACGGAAGAACTCTTCGGTATGACAAATCGCTTCATCAATCCGTTCTTCTCGCGTACCGGAAGTAATTCCCCAGACTCTTTCACCATACTGCAAAAGTTTATCTCCTTTTTCTTCATGAAGCACCTGTAAAGTGGCAGGAAGAACAATGGCTAACGTATGGCCATGTGTCAATCCGTGCAAAGCAGTGATTTCATGGCCAATCATGTGAGTTGCCCAGTCTTGCGACACTCCCATAGCAATAAATCCATTCAATGCCATTGTAGCCGAAAGCATAAAATCAGCCATCAGTTGATAATCATGCTGGTTTTCACGGATTTTCGGAGCTATTTCTACCAAAGTTTGTAAAATGCCTTCCGCCCAACGATCCATAATGCGGCTCTGCCCGGGAGTAGTCATATATTGCTCCATCACATGAACAAAGGTATCAGCCAAACCACAGGCCACCTGATGAGGAGGCAAGGTAAAAGTTACTTCCGGGTCAAGAATAGAGAAGATTGGATAGTTGGCATAAAAAGGATATTTCTCTTTTGTTTCACGACGGGAAATAACTGCCCCGTTATTCATCTCCGAACCGGTAGCGGGCAAAGTCAATACAGTGGCAAGAGGCACAGTATGAGTGACTGGTCGTCCGGCAAGTACCAAATCCCAAGCATCACCATCATACAGGATTCCTGCGGAAATCAATTTCGTACCGTCAATAACGGAACCGCCACCAACAGCCAGCAGATAATCTACTTTCTCTTCTTTTCCCAAAGCAATAGCTTTACGGAGAGTTTCAATGGCAGGATTGGGTTCGATTCCCCAGAATTCTACTGTAAAATGATTCTTCAATGCTTCCTTTACCTGATCGTACACTCCGTTTTTCTTCACGCTTCCACCGCCAAAAGTAATCATAATACGTTTGTCGGACGGTATTTCTTTAGCCAGCCGGG
>OGFO01000418.1_pt1 | contig 29967 bp, 26 predicted proteins | sample 1570981 | NCBI WGS metagenome assembly OGFO01 (sample SAMEA2581955, study PRJEB24529) | metagenome | biome: Human gut stool | place: China | collected 2011
TGACCGAACATTTCTCATACGAAGGATGTATCGTGATGTGCATTGAAAGTTTTCTAAAACAAGAACCTACCCGACTGATCGTGGAAACCCTCGAGCCTTCCATCATCTACCTGTTCCCTCGCGACATGATACAAAAATTGGCAAAAGAGAACTGGGAAATCAATATGTTCTACCAAAAGATACTGGAATACTCCTTGATTGTGTCACAGATTAAAGCAGACTCCTGGCGCTTTGAATCCGCCCGCGAACGCTATAACCTCCTGCTCGAAACACATCCGGAAATTATCAAACGTGCACCTCTGGCACACATCGCCTCTTACCTTTTGATGACACCGGAGACATTAAGCCGTGTACGCTCCGGTGTTTTATGATTTTAACGGCTTTTCCGGTATTCTTTAGGAGACATGCCGGTATAATGCTTGAAATACTTTCCAAAGAACGACTGGTTGGCGAAATTCAGCCGGTCAGCAATTTCCTGAATATTCATGCTTGAAGAATTCAGAAGTGCTTTCGCTTCCAGAATCACCAATTCGTCGATCCACTCTCCCACCGTTTTTCCGCTGACCTCTTTCACTACTCCCGAAAGATGCTTAGGCGTCAGACACAACTGGTCAGCATAGAATTTCACGCTCCGTTCAGACTGATAAGACTCCACCAAAGACTCATAAAAACGTTCGAATATATATTCCTTCCGGCTTTTATTCTTCATGGTAGTAGCATTGGCAGGCGCATGATTGGTAAAGATATTACAAAGCTCAAAAAAGAACCCTTGCATCAAACCCATTACCACTTCTTTACGATATAAAGCCTCCTTATTCTTCAACCGTTTTCTGATAAATGCATGATATTCCTTCACAGTCTCCTGCTCCTGCGGTGTAAGATCGAAACACGGGTAATCTTTCAGATAAAAGAATAAGGAAAGCACATTACTGATCTTAGGCAATGTCTCCAACAAGTTCTTCGACACAGCAAAGAATATCGCTTTAAAGTCGGAACTGAAACACCGCTGTTCGACAATCTGATTAGGCAGCGCGATCACCATTAATCCGGGAAACAGTTGAAACTCACGTAAACTAATATTAAAAGTACCAGTACCTTCCAGGCAAAGACCTACCGTCAACACCTCCAGTTTAGTCGGTCCATTATACAACGATATAACGCTCTCCGTGTCGAAGAGCGCTATATCATTATCAACAACATCAATGTTGTCAGAATCTATATGTTTAGAATGAACTACCGAAGAAATACCTACTTTTGGAACATTTTGAATATACATACTCTCTCTTTTTTGCGACAAATATACCAGCATTTAATCAGATATACAAGCCGTTCAAGAGTATTATCAGACATAATGAACACTTTTAGTTACTTATTGAACAGACCGGAATAAATATTCAGAATCACGTTTGGCAGCCGGCACTGTCCATTTCTCCGGAACAAACTTCCACTGATTCAGGGCTTTGGGGTCCATCGTACCTTTCTTTTCGATATAATTCATCAAATAGAAACGAAGATCTTTATCCGTAGAGAAAATAATGCGGTCCTTCAATTCCTCCTGCGAAATACCCGATCCTTTCGTCAACAGTTCTCCACCACCATTACCACGATAAGAATTTAAGGCCACTTTATATATCTTATCCATACGGAAAGGAGAACCGTCCGCCATGCTCGTAATCGTAATCTTTTCCCCCTGCGGTTTAGTCACGTCCACCGTATAAATAATGCCGGAAGCCGAATCGAAATTAAAACTGAAGTTCTGGAAAGAAGCCCTGTCTTCCGCACCTTCCCGAGGTTTCTCCTTGAACCAGAGCAGATGATCTTCCGGTGACTTCATCCGGTTCGTCCACATATAATAAGACATCTCCAGAAAATCCTTAATCTCCTTTCCGGACAACGTCATCACATACAGCATATTCTCATACTTATACAAGTTGAACATATCACTGACAAACACATCCCCCTTCTTTATCTCCGCATCAAACGAAAGCGGAGCGGCAAAAGAGATGTCAGCTCCGGTAATATCGAGCTGTAAAGTATGTATCAAATCAATAAAAGCAGAAGGACCGAAGAAAGCAGGATGAGTAGAGATGCTCTCGGTAAAAGTACCGATCTTCTTGGATACAAACTTCTGCACCGTCTCATACTGTGGAGCAAAACGCTTCATGAAATCCTCACTGATTCCGTAAGCTTCCGTTTCTGTCAACTCCCCTTTGATGTCCTTGCTCTGCACCTTTCCATCTTTCAGTTTCAAGGTCACATCGACATTAGACAATACAATTCCATTGCTGGCCGGATCGATAATCAACACCGAATCTCCGGCTACATTCATCACCTTCTTACATTCGCGAGCATGATCGTGTCCCATCAATACAATATCGAATCCCGGCACATTCTTCGCTACATTGAGAGAAGCATTCTCATTGTATTTGCCCGACATTTTGAAAGCCTCCTGTCCGGCATGAAACAATCCGATCACCAAATCCGGATTCTCTTTTTCACGGATAATCTTCATCCATTTGCGTGCCGTCTCTTCCATATCGTCGAAACGCAAGCCTTTCCACAGATTTTCAGAAAGCCATGCAGGGATGGCAGGAGTAATCATACCCAATACCACAATCTTCACGCCATCACGTTCCAACACCTTATAAGGAGCCAGATGGGTTTTTCCCGTAGACGTATCAATGATGTTGGCACCCAACACAGGGAAGTCACAAGTGGCTATCCAACGGTCGAACACAGCACGTCCCGTTTCCACATCATGGTTCCCCATATTACCGGCATCATATTTCATGAAATTCATCATTTCCGAACAAAGATGAGGAGACACCGTATCTATATAATTATAGTAATAGACAGTAGGCTGTCCCTGCAAAATATCACCATTATCCAGCAATATCAGATTCTCTTTATACTGTTCACGCTCTTTCTGCACGAAAGAATAAATACGTGCCAGACTACCCTTCCACTCGTGGCGGGTTATAAAATTGTAAGGATAATAATTACCATGTACGTCACTCGTTTCCACAATCTTCAGCTTCACCACCTTTTCCTGCGCCGCAACAGACAGTACGAGACAGAAAAGCAAGCCATAAATAAATCCTATTCGTTTCATTCTTTTTCTATATTTAGCGGATGCGAGAATACGAACCGTGCCCCACCGGTATAGTCAGGATCGATCCATATACTTCCTCTCCATTTATGCACAATCAATTTACAGATAGACAATCCCAATCCGGTTCCCTGGGCGTACTCATTCAGCTTTTCAAAACGCTCGAACACAAGTCCCTGTTTTTCTTTCGGGATACCGCATCCGGTATCCGTTACCGAGAAAATAGCCATTTGCTTTTCCTCATTCACAGAAAAGTCCAAGGTAATCTTCCCGCGTTTCGTAAATTTGTCCGCGTTGGACAGCAGATTAATGATTACCTGTTGCATACGCTGCACATCCGTCACCATCCGGAAAGTTTCAAAAGAAGTGGAAAACAAGAACTGGTTGTCCGATGACTGCCGTGAAAAACTAACAGAGGCAACCACCTGACTGCACAACTGCACCACATCACATTCCTCCCACGTCAAAGTCACCCGGTTCGCCTCCAGACGTGAAAGATCGAGAATATCATTAATCAGACGAAGCAACAAATCCGAATTGGTTTTGATAATCTTATAATAAGACTGCTGTTCATCCTCCGTGCTACCGCCCATTGCCAGTACATCCGAAAAGCCGACAATCGAGTTCAACGGCGTCCGTATCTCATGACTCATATTGGCAAGAAAAGCACTCTTCAGACGATTAGACTCTTCCGCCCTGTCTTTCGCTACACGCAAATCCTTCTCCGATTTCAGAAGCTCGTCTTTCAAACGTTTCGTACGAAAATAATAGAAAAGAGAGATACATAAGCCAAGTACCAGAATCACGAACAAAGCACAAGCAGACCATATCTGATAAGTATATTGCTGATAGAACGAAACCGGTTGGTTGACAAGCTGCACTTTAAAAGGCAACACACTCGGGTGCAGCCCCCACTCTTTCACCTTCCGGCTATCCAATACCGCTTTAGAGCCAATGATCGAAAGATGCTTTCCCGTGTCCTCCGGGTGCTGATCCATCCGTACGGATTCCATAGCCATTTCTCCTCCCACTTTCCGATAATCGGGCAGCACTCCTCCTATCGCCCAATAGCCAAGGCTCACCGATGAAGGAGTAAAAGCCGGGATGGTAGGAGTAGCTTCCATCATGGCATACGTCGCATTTCGCATGAAATAACCTTCGTTCATATCCACACGCCACGTTCCCACCAAAATAACTGTATTTTCGGGCAGATGTCTCAATTCCTCAACGATGGTATAAATAGAATGTTTCCGGCCGTCCATCAAAATCAAATCCAGATCGGGGAACTTCTTCATTTCTTTTCGTACCAACGATTGCATGGTCACTCCGCCATAAGTATTGTCCGAGATAAAGGCAATGTGTTTCGTTTTCGGATAGAAAGCTTGAATCATGGAGATATTACCTTCTATATTATATTGATTGATAAATCCCGATTCCAGTTCGGGAATATCCAAATGATCTTCAAAGATATCGACAGATTCGGGCATCCAGCAATCAAGGTTTTCTACCGTATCTTTCGGCAATATCACCACATTGCTACTGACCAGACTGCACATCACCGGCACTTTCACCTGCATTTCATCCCTCTGCGACAAATAGGCAGCCCATGCCTCCTGTCCTAATAAGATAATTTGTGCCGGATGCTTTTCTCCCTGATATTTAGCCAGAATCTGCGTCATCATCGCGCTCCATAACGGAGCCTCCGAGAAGCTTTTACAATTCATGTTTTCGATGATAATGTCGCGCTGTCCTCCCAACTTACTATATTCATCCATATAATCGGAAATAGTGACCGAGGTTTGGTGCGCTGCCGGATTATAAGAGCAAATAATCAGAATAGGTTTCTTATCTTTAGAGACAGCCAATACTTCCGTTGACTGCAGAAGCCAAAGGAAACAGATAAAAAGATATCCAAGACGTCCCAGCATAATTATGCAGTTTTGATGTGTTAATTCATTAATTGAGTTGCAAATATAGTAAAACTTGTCGGGTTTAGCAGATTTATATGTATTTTTGTCGCTCATTTACTCTCAAAAAATACAAATTATGGAATTATTTCACAAGATGATTTCCGGTTTTCTGGGTATACCGGAAAGACAAATAAGTAGTACGCTCCATCTTTTGGGTGAAGGTGCTACGATTCCCTTCATCAGTCGTTACCGTAAAGAAGCCACCGGCGGACTGGATGAAGTGCAGATAGAGCAAATCAAAGAGCAACACGATAAGTTGTGCGACATAGCCAAACGGAAAGAAACGATTCTCGGCACCATCAACGAGCAGGGAAAACTGACTGCCGAACTGGAGAAACGTATCAACGACACCTGGAATCCGACGGAACTGGAAGACATTTATCTTCCTTATAAACCCAAGCGGAAGACACGTGCTGAAGTAGCCCGCCAGAAAGGGTTGGAACCGCTTGCCACCATCCTGATGTTGCAAAGGGAAAACAACCTTAGTGCTAAAGCTGCCTCCTTCGTGAAAGGAGACGTGAAAGATGTGGAAGATGCCCTGAAAGGCGCCCGTGACATCATTGCAGAGCAAGTGAACGAAGACGAACGTGCCCGCAACGCGGTACGTAATCAGTTCAGCCGCCAGGCAGAGATTAGTGCCAAAGTAGTGAAAGGAAAAGAGGAAGAAGCGGCAAAATACCGGGATTATTTCGATTTCTCCGAAGCACTGAAACGTTGCACATCCCACCGCCTGTTGGCCATCCGCCGGGCAGAGTCGGAAGGCCTGCTGAAAGTATCCATCAATCCCGACGACGAGGCATGTATCGAACGCCTGGAACGTCAGTTCGTACGTGGCAACAACGAGTGTAGCCAGCAGGTGGACGAAGCCACAGTCGATGCTTACAAGCGTCTGCTCAAGCCTTCCATCGAAACAGAATTTGCCGCTCAATCCAAAGAAAAAGCCGACGAAGAAGCCATCCGGGTATTCACCGAGAACCTCCGCCAACTTCTTCTCGCCCCTCCATTGGGACAAAAACGGGTGCTCGCCATCGACCCCGGATTCCGTACGGGATGTAAAGTTGTCTGCCTCGATGCACAAGGCAATCTGTTGCATAATGAGAATATCTATCCGCATCCTCCGGTGAACAAAACAGGAGAAGCTGCTTCCAAACTCCGCAAGATGATTGAGGCCTATCAGATAGAAGCCATTTCCATCGGCAACGGAACGGCAAGCCGTGAGACAGAAGATTTCATCAACAGCCAAAGCTTCGACCGTCAGATACCCGTGTTTGTAGTCAGTGAACAGGGAGCTTCCATTTATTCGGCTTCGAAGATTGCCCGCGACGAGTTTCCCGATTATGACGTAACGGTGCGTGGAGCAGTCTCCATCGGCCGCCGCCTGATGGACCCGTTGGCAGAATTGGTGAAGATAGATCCTAAATCCATCGGTGTAGGTCAATACCAGCACGATGTAGACCAGACAAAGCTGAAAAAAGCGCTCGATCAGACAGTAGAGAATTGCGTGAACCTGGTCGGTGTAAACCTGAATACGGCAAGCAGCCATCTATTGACTTATATCTCCGGACTGGGACCGCAACTGGCTCAAAACATCGTCAACTACCGGGCGGAAAACGGAGCTTTCAGTTCGCGGAAAGAGTTGATGAAAGTTCCTCGCATGGGTGCCAAGGCTTTCGAACAGTGTGCCGGATTCCTCCGCATCCCCGGAGCCAAGAATCCGCTGGACAACACCGCCGTGCATCCGGAAAGCTACTACATCGTAGAGCAAATGGCCAAAGACCTGAAATGTACCATCGACGAACTGATAGCCGACAAGGAACTCCGCCGGAAGATTAACATCTCCGCCTACATCACCCCTACCGTCGGTCTGCCCACCTTACAGGACATTCTGCAGGAACTCGACAAGCCGGGACGTGACCCGCGTAAGGCTATCAAAGTCTTCGAATTCGACAAGAACGTGCGCACCATAGCCGATTTGCGCGAAGGAATGATTCTTCCGGGCATCGTAGGCAACATCACCAATTTCGGGGCGTTTGTCGATATAGGTATTAAGGAGAACGGACTGGTGCACCTCTCGCAATTAGCGGAACGGTTCATTTCCGATCCGACGGAAGTGGTATCCATCCATCAACACGTCATGGTCAGAGTGATGAATGTAGATTATGACCGGAAACGGATTCAGCTTAGTATGATCGGGGTACAGCAAGACTGATTGCTTCCCTTTTTTCTCCCCACCACACGATCAGAATCGTAAAAACAATCATAAGTACTGTGCAAATGAGCGAGCCTTCAAAACCGAAGGCTCCGCCATTCAGTACGTTTTCTTCGGACATACGCAAAGTCAGCATGCTCGTCGTGAAATTATTTCCGCTCACCTGATAACCTAGAATCGGACCTTGAATCCAATTCCAGAAAAGATGAAGAGAGATAGGGAAACACAGATTCCGGGTATAAAGATAGGAAGCACCCAGCAACATACCGGCAAGTAAGAGATTAAGCATCGGTAGGAAAGCTATTTCCGGATTAAAGATATGCATAAACGCGAATAATGCCGACGAGATGAAGAGCGCCAGGAATTTATTCATATTAGTATGAAGCAGACGTCCGAGGATATAGCCGCGCATCAGAATTTCTTCAAACAACGCCACTAACAGGAAAAACACCCACGACCCCAATAAATCCAACGGCTTAAACTGAAAACCGGTGACTTCTATTTCTCCCAAAACAACAGAGATTCCGAAACCCAGCAAATAGAGCAAGATTGCCATCAGAAGACCATACCACAGTCCACTGGCATGTCCTTTTAAAGAAAGTCCCAAATCAGAAAACGGACGACGTTCGAGACGAAGCAAGATTACGGCAGCAGTAAGAACAGCCAAAAGCATACTGGCCTCCACGAAAATATACCCTACTACTCCCGGATGACGAGCCTCCACTCCAAGAACCAACGACAAGCCTCCGCTGACCAGTGTCCCATACAATCCAATAAATATGAAAAGTACCACAATAAACAGCGGGATACATGCCCACACAGGAAGTCTTTTGGGTTCTTTCTTCCCATCTATGTTGTCTGCCTCCATTTTTACAATTTGTTAATCCGGCTACAAAATTAGATATAAAACATAAAAAAACATCATGTATTCTCTATTTTTCCTATATTTGTCAGAACAAATCTACAAAATTATGAAAATAAAACTACTATTGATAAGTTTCTTATTGGCCGCTAATGCGTTAGGAGCAGCCGCCCAAGTGAGTAAAACGTATTATGTGAGTAAGCCCGGTACGCTGATTTCCATGATGACTGAAGAGGAAGCCAACAGTGTCACCCACCTCACACTGACCGGAAAACTGAATGCAGAGGACTTCCGGCATCTCCGTGACGAATTTGCCAATCTGAAAGTATTGGATATTTCGAACGCAGAAATCAAGATGTACAGCGGAAAAGCCGGTACTTATCCCAATGGAAAATTCTACATTTATATGCCGAACTTCATCCCTGCCTATGCTTTCTCGAATGTGGTAGGCGGAGTGACCAAAGGTAAAGCCACACTGGAAAAAGTGATCCTCTCCGAGAAAACGAAGAATATCGAAGATGCTGCTTTCAAAGGCTGTGAGAATCTGAAAATCTGTCAGATCCGGAAAAAGACAGCTCCCAACCTGCTGCCGGAAGCATTGGCAGACAGCGTTACCGCCATCTTCGTCCCTCTGGGCAGCAGCGACGCTTACCGCTACAAAGACAGATGGCAGAATTTTGCTTTCATCGAAGGTGAACCGGTAGAGACTACCCTGCAAGTGGGTGCAATGGGTAAACTGGAAGAAGAAATCCTGAAAGCCGGACTACAACCCAGAGACATCAACTTCCTGACCGTTGAAGGGAAACTGGATAACGCAGACTTCAAACTTATCCGCGATTATATGCCGAATCTCGTATCGGTTGATATTTCCAAGACAAATGCAATGGCTATCCCCGACTTCACTTTCTCGCAGAAGAAGTATCTGCTGAATATGAAATTACCTCATAACCTGAAGTCAATCGGACAGCGTGTATTTAGTAATTGCGGTCGTCTGTGCGGCACGCTGGAATTACCGGCCAGTGTAACGGCTATCGAATTCGGTGCTTTTATGGGATGCGATAATCTTCGCTATGTATTGGCTACGGGAGATAAGATTACAACGCTGGGAGATAACTTGTTCGGGGAGGGAGTTCCGAGTAAGTTGGTTTATAAGAAATAAAAAAGGTTATCCGATAGAAACACTCGGAATAATCCCCAAAAGTGTACGAGTAAAACATTCATAATATAGTCATAGAGTTCGGTGCAAAGCCGAACTCTTTTTTACCCCTTATCTGATTTTTGCTTTTTAGAGTGCTCTTGCTTTTTCCTGTTAATTTCTATCAAAGTACATTTGTTTGTTTTCATTGTTATCTTATATCCCCAGAATAGCCCAATAAAAAACAACATGGGAAGATTATATAATATAGACTTATATTCCAGACTAAAAGTTATATATAGCACTAAATACCAGCAATATAATTGCACTATTATTTTATCAGAGTTCAAATATAACGTTCGAATAACGCCCTTCTTCTTCAACGTCTGTCGAGGAGTCTCTATATAAGGAAATAGATAGCTCATCATTCCACCTATTGCAATGATTGCTATTGCAACAGCAAGTATTACTCTGACAATAAAAATTAGAGAAGGATACTCTTCTAAAAAAGAAGAAAAAACGCAATAGGGAATCATCATAATACTGAACCATATTGCTGCCTTTTTATATATTGCTATAAATAAATATCTCATATAATTAATTCAGTTGGTTATTAAAAGCTATTTGTTTCTATCTTGTGATCTCAACGGGGAAAGTTTTATTTCTTCTGTCCTTTATTTGCCTGATCCAGCAAATAGCGATTAGCCTTCATTGCTATTCTATTTCCGATATATAATCCAAACATTAGTAATATTAAATAAGCAACTGCTATTTGCTTACGATGGAAGACTATATATATTAAAAAAAAGATAGAATATATCATCTCTATATTCTCGCAAAATCGTAAATAAATAGTTCTAACAATACCATTTGTTTTTAAATTCCTATCCTCCGGATGTTTATTCTTTAATATTAAGTTCAACATCTTGCCTATCAGCCATATTATCCATGAAACCAGCAATAATATTATTATGATAAACATAAATTCAAAGTCCCCTAAATTAGGATGAAAAATACAATAGACAACCATTAGAATACTATTCAGAACAGTAATCTTCTTAAATATATTTATAAAAAAAGCTCCCATATATTTTTTATTTAAGTATTAGTCTACAAGAGAAAAGAATGGTATCTATTTTCGCATTTGAATTACTTTCAGTTGCGTTTCCTCATCAGATAAATCCCAATACCACCATTTATTCGGATTATTTTTTTCCTGCCGAAATCGCCTATCATATCCTATTTTAAACAGATTCAAGAATAAGACTAAGACCTTATCCAATTCATAGTCAGGCAAACTTGTGATTTTCTTTAAACTATGGTATTTCGTTCCTCCTTTCTCTAAAAGTACACAGGGAGTATATGTTTTCTTCAAACGGCTATTTTCTATTGCCGGCAGAATATCCGAATCCGTACACTTAGACTGAATAATCAAAAAGACCAAATATTTCAAATACATTTCCTTCTCAACAATATCAAATATCCTGTAATTATCCAATAATGTTTCAACCGAGACAATACCTTGAGCATACTGGTTTATTAATATTTCCTGTGCTAACTCCATAATATATTATTTATGATTAATCAAATTCCCGTCGATAACTTACTTTAAAATCAACTTATACCAGGATAAGACAAACAAAGTATAAATTACAAAGTATAGAAATCACGCAATTTACCTTTCTTCCATTCTTTGATTAAAATATCTGCATCAAGAGCTCCAAAGCCTTCAAATTTAGCTATTTCTTCTAATATTTTAATGCTTTCTTCCTCATATACAGGCAATAAATACGCAGCTGCCCATGAACGTACGGACAAATTAGGATGCATGTAAAAAACGGATAATTCAGGAAGTAACTTATTTTCTCTCAAGTATTGTGCAACCGATAATATTTTATCATAATTACGATTGGCTATTTTACTACTACCTTTCTGCATTATTGCATCCGCTTGCTTGATTGCAGCATCTTCAAAGATCTCCAGCGCTTCTTTTAAGTTTTTAATTTTTCTCATGGCTTCCCTCCAAATTCCTTTAATATTTTTATTCTAAAATCATATTGTTCTGAAAAGTTTGAGTTAGCCATTCTTTCTTTGACAGTTAAGCCATTAGAAATAGGTTGTTTTGACGAATAGTAGACCGATATCTTTTCGTGAGATAAGAGATACTGTTACCATTCTCAAACTTCTATACGACACGGTAAATTTAAACAATTATACTGAATACTAGTAATCTTTTTGTTAAAACCTTGGATTGAAATTCCATTAGCATCATAGGAGTATTCTACAGAAAGATAAGCACCATATTTAGATTCGAAGGAGATTCAAGTAAGTTGGCTTATAAGAAATAAAAAAAGTTACTCTGATATGAATAATTAGTTAGTTATTCATACCAGGGATAAACAATCATCTTATCTAGTATGAGATTCTTTCTTTACAGCTTGCTTCTTTTTGCTAGCTTCATCCAATGAATACGCATTCGCTCTCACCGCCATCCGATATCCGAGAAATATTCCCAATAAAAGCAACATTAGATAATCAAATAAAACAGATACCCGATCTAAATAAAAAATTGCATACGCTCCAAAAACGAAACAATAGACTTGCATTATTATTTTATCTGATTTCAAATAAAATGTCCGAATGATTCCTTCTGCTTTCAATGGTCGTTTAGGAGTCCGTATATAGGGAAATAAATAACTCATCATTCCGCCTATTAATGTAATCGCCCAAAAAATTAAGAATATTATCTGCACACTGGATGACAGATAAGGAATCTTATATATATAAGGCAAGAAGATACGATAGGCAATTAGGATTATACTACCTAACAAAGCTGTTTTTTCATATATTGCTATTAAAAGATATCTCATATATTTATAAATAATTGTATAGATACTCAACTAATTAATTCTAAAACCTTTTGCTATAATTTTAATTCGTCCTCCTGTTGAACTTAGTTCAATCTCATAAACATTGAGTTTCACATCATCCATAAGGCCATTCCATTGTGAATAAAATCGAATCAAATCCCTATCATCGTTTGACAAATGCCGACCTTGAGATATATTCTCATCTGCAACAATCCCTAAGTTTAATTCCATTTTAGTCCAATACACACTCTCAAAAATAAAATGAACTCTTTCCTCTGTATTTGGCCACACAATTTCCAATGCTACCTCATCTTTTAGACCAGGATTATCACGGTCTACTGTAATATTCTTGATTACAGCATCATGCCAATAAAAATCTTCAAAATTCATTTTTTTAATCAGTTATTTAATACAACCACGATATTTATTTGAGTCGAAATATAATCCCCTTCATTCAAATGAGATACCGCCAAACGGATAATAATGATTCACTTCTTCCACTGCTCCGGCTTGGTCTGCAACGACCCGATTGTTACCCTGATGATCTTGTAAGTAATAATGATACTTATTATCATTCAAAGATACGAATCCGGCATCTGTCAATAAAGTCTTAGGAGTCCCATTTTCATAGATCACATTACCGCAATAATCGGTAGTAGTTGTATTTCCTGCGATACTATGTACAACATGTAGTTTTGTGCCTGCTGCATCATAAAGGTAAGAAATAGAGCTGCCATCTTCAAACTCTATACGGTTCGGTAAATTTAGGGAATTATATTGAATATCAATTATCTTTCTATTCAAATCTTTCAATAAATTACTATTAGCATCATAAAAACATATGGGGATTTTCGGCTAATGTTACGATATTAAATCCAGTACATTAATGAGATTGATAATCTTTACCATACGTTAGCTATGAGAGATGAGACTATAACGTTCAATGAGAGTTTTTAGAAAGAATACTCCAAATAAGTTGATAATAAGAAAGAAATTACTCTGACATAAATTGTTCTTTAAGACAACTTATGTCAGGGTATAATACAAACTAAAGTAAAAAAGGCAAAGCTTATAGTTGCAGTATTCTATCTATATCGGCTTTAAGTTTCTTCACATCAGTATCTAGCTTTTTCTTCTTTACTACATTTTCAAGTAAATCCATCTTATTCAGTATGGCTTCTTTTAGAAATCGATACCTCGCTTCTTCGGTTTTGCTGAAAAAGTTCTCATCTGTTACGATGATTAGAATGCCTATAGACCTATCCTTTTTGTGATAAGAACCTATTTCTTTCAGATATGACAATTCTGTTGGAGTGGGCTTTACATGAAACTCAAGTAAAACTAAGTTCAAATCCTTGCCATAATCTTTAATCTTCATTTTTTTCAGATTACCAGATATACCAGATGTGCCTCTCTCACCCCAAATATAAGGGCGAAATTGTTCGGCTAAATCAGCGAAATCTCGTTCACGTAAATTAGGATCAAATCCTATTTTAAAAAAGCATCCTAAAATATTCGTTTTATCCATATTTAATGCATATCCTTAGAAAAATAATCTTTAGGCAAATTTGTTACAAATTGAATCATTTGAATATCTCTATTTAGAAGAAAAGTATCTAAAGCACAACCTAATTTATTCAAATAGATATTTTGTATTATTCTACTTTTTGAAGGAGAACATAGCTGATATCCTCTGTCTCTATCATATCTTAAAAGACATGACTGAAATTTACTCCTCTGTACAGTATCTGTTACATATTTGTCACGAATTTCTTTTCTTATTATATAAAAATCCTCTTCGTAATCAAAATCTTTACTGCAGTAACCCGAAGAGTTATAAAAATAAGTAAAAAGAAAACTTCTCTTTTTTATCATTTCGCATAAATCAAATTTAAATTTCATCCATTTTTTACCTTTCCAAAGAACATCCATTGATTTGTTTTTTACTTCAAATAAAATATCATCCTTATGCAAGGATAAATATCGCAACAAATCTTCACGTCCTGTTCTTTTTTTATTTATAGCCTTCTCAAAATCACTAAATGATGAAAATGTGTTATCATTAGCATCATCTATCATTTCCCAACAAAAATTCTTCAATTCCTCTACAGATGGATATTTCAAGTTAGCACGATAATACCATTTTACATGACTGTATAAATCAAACTTAAAGTCATAATCGATAGAATCACCACCTCCTGAAGGTAGACTTTTACAACTATATATAACTAGAAGAAGTCCTGTAATTACATAAACTATTTTTTTCATTTTCCTCTGTTTAAAAATAATCGATTATATTTATCAACTAAAGCATTGGCGACAAACCTAGAATATTTTAAATGAAGTATATCACCCCTTTTTTTTTGGAAAAGACTCCAAATTTGTTTTATTATGCTCCAAAGCATGATTGTTTTATAGAAAGCCAAGCTAAAACACTATTCACATTTAATCATCCGACATCCGCAATAAATACCAAGTGCTAATATCATTGCATAAGTGAACATTATTGACTCCATATATAATTTCAATAAAGTATACAGAAAAAAGTACCAAGAAAATAAGGTTTCAATGACATTGTAATAATTAAGATAAAAACGTTTTTCCATAGTTATATCTTTAATATTAACCCAAAAGCCTTTACTACTCAAATTCATAACATTGGCTACAACTACCATTACTGATCCTATTAACACAACAAATCTTATCAAAAAATGATAAGGCAGCAAATCCACATCATTAATGAAGATAGCTATGCAGATTACAATGCAACATAATGGTAACGCTACCTTATTGACTATTGCTAAAAAAGACTTTTTCATTTCTAAGTTGTTTACATTAATAACTCATTTATCAAAAAATATCTTCCTCGACAAACTCTGACATGAATAGACTTTATAATCAATTCATATCAGAGTGAAATTTCACCTATTTAAAAGAAAAAATTTCAATGTCAAGATTTCAAACAATTATTGGCTTTTATCGCTATTCTACATCCCAGAAACACACCAAAGATCAATAATATTATATAATTGGGGAATATATAACTCTTAGGTAGAAATACATAAATCGCCAACGAATAATAAAAGAATCTTTCGATTGTTCGATAAGTAGTCTGAAGACTAGACTTAGGTTTCAACAAAACTCCTTGAGGACATATTTGTGGATACTTTAGATATAATACAAAACCAACAAATACAACCATCCATATAAATAACAATATCATTTTTAAAACCAGTAAATATGGAAAATCATATAAATACGGATAAGCTATATGAGCAACTATGGCTAAAAAAAAGGCAAAGAGATATGTCTTTCTAAATACTGTTACTAAGAATAATTTCATAATGATACAAATTACTTGTTTTTAAATAATAAGTTAAATGTTTTCTCCCAGAAAGTTGGTTTATGTTCATCTATCCGTTCTTGCTCCGCCTTTGTATGAGCTTTAATAGCATCTTCTTGTCCCGGTTTAGGGTTTGTTACTTCCAATATACCATCTACTAAAGTTCCTCCAGCTCCCATTATTAGGCCTATCGTTGTTTTCCATCCTCCATCTTTTGGATTTCTTTTCGGAGCCGGATCACCATTAGGCATCATCCCCGATACGTTAGTATCAATGCTTTTTGCAACATTCGCCTGATTCCTATCCAGTTCTTCTTTACTTTTCCTTTCTCTATTCCGCTGATGCTCATATTCCGGACTAATAGCATTCTTCACTTGATAGTATAAAAGAGTACCAAAAGCATAAGACATCCTAGGAGTATCTGTTATTATTTGTCCAGCTTCCGCAAACTTTCCTGACGCATGTCTCATTATTTGTTGATCCGAAGGCAAATTATAACTTTGAGGATACGTTATCGGAGAATAGAATGGAAGAGGTGCATAAGGCATTGGAACAGGTATTACTTGTTTTCCATCTGGGTCAATATATTTAATTGTATTGTTCTGACAATAAACATACACGCTCCAACTATAATCCTTATCCGCCATCGGATCCACCACATGCCATCTTCCCAATGCCGCATCATACATTCGCGCTCCATAATCATACCAATCCAGTCCGCCTTTTCTATCCAGCTCTTTCCCGTTATATTTGTAAGGTTGAACGGATGAAGTTGAAGCAAACGTACCGCCAAACGGATAATAATGATTCACTTCTTCCACTGCTCCGGCTTGGTCTGTAACGACCCGATTGTTACCCTGATGATCCTGTAAGTAATAATGATACTTATTATCATTCAAAGATACGAATCCGGCATCTGTCAATAAAGTCTTAGGAGTCCCATTTTCATAGATCACATTACCGCAATAATCGGTAGTAGTTGTATTTCCTGCGATACTATGTACAACATGTAGTTTTGTGCCTGCTGCATCATAAAGGTAAGAAATAGAGCTGCCATCTTCAAACTCTATACGGTTCGGTAAATTTAGGAAATTATATTGAATATCAATTATCTTTTTATTCAAATCTTTCAATAAATTACCATTAGCATCATAAAAGTACTCCGTACTTTGTTTTGCTCCGTCTTTAAAATCAAAATTATCACCAAAAGCGGAACCCGAAACAGAATCATCAACCCTTTTCAGTTGATTGCCGTTCAAAGTGATGGCCAGATTATCTACTAATCCATAACCATTGGCAGAAATCTGTCCGTATCGTTTCAACCCCAGGATATTACCATTTTTGTCGTAACCCGTTATTTGCTCATTAAAGCGGTTGGTATTCAGAGAGAGCTTTTCTCCCTCACCGTAAGTGGCATTTTTTAGCCGGGATAGCAGATCATATTCAAAACGATAGTTACGAACGTCTGTGTCTACGCCGGTCTTCCAACTCATACTACTGATATTTCCATTATAACAAGGTGTGCCGATACCATCCGTATAATAAAGTTTCTGGGAGAATAACGGACTTTCGATAGAAGTCAGCCAACCCCGTAAGTTATAACGGTTGGTCAAAGTCAGTGAATGGGTTCCATTCCCTCTTTTGAAACTGGCGATACGCCCCAATTCATCGTAATTATACGTCAGAGTATCAGATGCCAAACCATTAACCAAACGAGCTTCTGTCAACAGTCGCCCGGCATGGTCATAAGTCTTGTGTTGAACAAGCGATATATTCTCCACTTTATCACTGGATGCTATGACATGGTCGCAGAAATCATACGCCATGCTCTGAACATGCACCTTGCCATTTATATCAGTACTGCGCACTTGCACCGGACGTTGATAATAATCATAATAGGTAGTGGTGCAAAGCATTTGATCTGCACCGATAACCCGTGTCATCATTCCGGTCTGCAAATTCTTGCAGTTCAGCGGTTCAAAGTCGTCTCCATATCGATGCCCGTAATCATTGCTATCTATATAATCCATTGCCGCAGTGAAGCGGGAGTTAGCCTTTTTATATTGATAGGTATCATAATATATCACCTTTTGAATATCCAGGCTATCCATCTTTAAATAACTACTAAAGAGATAACCATAATGGTTGTTTAGCCTATCCGGAGCAAATTCAACCGATTCAGAGATGTTGTATGACATCTGACCTTTATAAATGCCTGTCAACACTTCTCTTCTCAACTTATCATAAAAAGTACATTGCCATTCATTCCTCTTGCGCATCTCCCCATCTCGAACTCTTAATAACTTTCCGTCCTTACTGAAATACATATCTATCCATTCCGCACCGGGAAGTTTCTTACCTTTATAATGATTGAGCTCATCATAGCGATATTGATAAGCATAAAGGTCTAACGCATCTTTCTGTCCGAGAGTATGTAAACTACTGACTGCCATTGGTGGAAGAACAAAAACCAGGTTCCCGAAATCATCATATACCTGATAAGTATCGAGTGTATCCGCACCACTGATAGTACGTGACAAAATGGTTTGTTCCAATTTATTCGTATAAGTAAGCGTAGGAAGCCCTGCTTCATCTTTCTTTTCTTCCACTACCAATTCTCCGGTTGCATAAAATCCTTTGAGAGACAGAACTGGATTATCTTTTTCTCCGCTCGCCTCAAATAATCGAACTTGTGATGCTCCCGAATTCGTCTGATAAGAAACTTTTTCACTATGCCCCGTAGTATGCCAGTCCTTTCCCGGATTGTATTTCTCCATCAATCGGTTCAGGGGCGAACCGTCATAAAAAGATTTTTCACAAGCGTACTCATCATTATACAATTCAAGGATACACTTTCTGAAGTCGGAAGATGAAACATAATTCCCCGAACCGGGACAAGCGGCCGGGAGCCATGAACAACTGTCACGATACATCTTGTCATATTCCTTTCTACTCACCAGACTGCTGAACGTAGGAGTCACACCATATTGTACCGTCTGCTCCGTTCTGCCGAATGGATCAAGGTAATTTATTTCATGAGTGGCATGCAATGGATTTTGCAGATCCGAAGAAAAAAGAGTATTGGTAGTTGCTTTAATCGTTGATATATAGTTTTTCGTATCAGACCATTTTACTACAGACTTTTTCCCTTTCACATTTATGTATATAGTACCACTTCCCCCTTCTGTTACAAAAAAATAAGTCCCCGGAGATAACCCAAAAACATCCAGACTTGTCAAGTAATCATCTTTTACTACCCGCCTAACTATGTGATGAGCTGAATCATATAAAGTGATATTGTTCAAGAAATCTTCTGTTGTGATAGATATATCCATTGTCTCTTTTATCGTAAAACGGTGATATACATAAGGTGTTGAAGAAGATTCTGCAGGAACGAACATACGTGGACAATAAAAAGTTTTATAATACAAACTATCCGAATAACTACCTACTTCCAAAGGGTGTTCCCAGTCGGTTCCTGCATTATCAACCAAACCCGTTACACGCAATCTGGGAGTCCTGTATACAGAATCCGGATAACAAACCTGGATATTAAATTCGCCCACCCCACATCTGAAATCTTTAATCTGTGGTAGAGAATCTTCATTTAACGGATATTCATTACTAGTAATCAATCGTTGAAAATAAGTTCTCATTTTCAGGACAGGACGTTTCCCCATAGTATCCAAAGGAACTACACTTATCATATTTATACTATCCAAATTAAATTTATACCATATATCTCCACTACTAAAAGTTCCAGGTTTTACTTCTTTAGAGAATTTTTTGTTGAAGTGACCTATATCTATGGAAGTGCGTTCATCAACTCCCACCGGAGATAAATAGACATTGGTTCTAAGTTCTTTGGTAGGGTTTTTCATATCAGACGTACCTTTGCTATAAAGTTCATATTCGCCAGGTTCCAAAACACCATATAACACAGGGCAATAAATAGGTATTTGGGTCAAATCTTCGTCAAATTCAAGACCAAATTTTTCTTGGTTTTTAATAGTTTCTTTAACGCCAATATTGTTTTTAGCCCTATTCCTACACGAAAACCGGTCAGAGGTTGGAGGTTTATAATAAAGCTCCAGACTAGTACCATATTGAGGTTCAGTTCCCATCAGATTAGCCATAAATAAAGTAGAACGATCATGTATCGTGAACGTATAGATAGCATAATTACGGATTCTTCCATCAATGAGTTTATTGAGCGGTACATCGTGAGGATGATGAATAGCAAAATGATTATAAACATCTTCAATATGTATCTTTTTATCAACATACTGCGGGATGTTCTGACTACTTGCCACCGTCAGCGTAGCAAATAAGAGCAAGATTAATGTTAAATACTTTTTCATATCTGTCTTTTATTTATTATAATGATATCTATTATATTCCATCAACTGCATTTCTCCATTTTCTCCTTTCCTGAATCTTTGTTTCAAACGTCCTTGAGCATCATACTGAAAGAAGGAAGTTTGGCCATTGGGGTCCGAAGTATATTTCAGGCCTACTTGTTGTTTATAATCATAGGTCGTAATCAGGGCATTAGGAAGAAGTTTACGCAATTGTTCTATTTCTTTAATATGAGATCCACTCTCATCTGAAAGAAACTCCGGTTGCCTCCCTAAAGCAGATTTAACTTCTTCATAAGTACTTCCTTTTATTTCAGCTATCGGATATTTACCGTGATATGACCATAGATAAATCGTAATATTACCATAAGTATCTCTAAGAGTTACAATATTTCCGTATCTATCATAGTTGTCATAAGCTTCGACGAAACATCCCAAACTTTGGAATAATTTATCTGTCAGATCCATATCTCCAGGCAATGTTTCTATGAGCTTACTACCCCACAAGGTTCTTTTCTGAACACCTGCACCACCTACCGGACAATAATGGAGATACACAAAATCTACTATCTTCCGCTTTTCATCCTGTGGTTTCTTCAAATACTTTATGATGCCTACCGGTTCCTCTATTCTATTCGAACTAATCAAATTATCCCAATATATAGTAGATGGAAGATTAGACGATTCTCCCGGATGCACATACTTCAAATACACATGATCCCCATTACTATTGACAGTCTCTTTCTCTGTGACAAACCCTTTGGAATTATATTCATAATTATGAAGAATTGCCACTTCATTCTCATCCGTCAGTTTTTCCTGAATCAGCAAACAGGGGACAGTAAATATTTTACTCGCCAGAAAAACTCCGGTATTGGTATCTATCGAAACTTCATAATCAGCAGTTTTATCTTCTACATTATAATGATACTCTTTCTCGGCTACTTTATGATGGCGATTGTTATAAGTCTTTTTGGAGAGTATTTTTCCTCTAAATGCAGCTAGATCATTGGGAGCATAATTCAAAGCCTTATCCAATATCTGATAATAACCAAAGCTCCTGCTGTGCAAATTGTCCGGTGTTTTAATGTAGCCATCTCCCAACTCCGCATTATCAGGCACATTAGCTAATGAAGAAAAATGGTAACGGCAAAAGCTTCCGTCGTCGAAAGTCTCTGTAACATAGCTATAACCTATCGGATATTCGGATATATTGTTGAATCTTCCCATACAGTTACTGCTGATTGAATAAACATTCAGATTTTTGTTTTCCGTATAATCATAATAGTAATAACCGTAGTTCATACTTTCTTCGGGCATACGATAGCGTGGCAGTTCATGGGTTATTCCACTTTCCACTCCTGTTGTAGGGTCAAGGTAGTTGAACGAACGTTTCCTGTCTTTTTTTGTAACAGGGTCATGTAATGTCAGATGTTTAACACGCACTCCGCCAAACGGAGCATCATAAGTTGCCATATTGATATCCCAAGCAAAGGAATCAGTTCTTTTGGTCAGGTAATGTCGGTAACGGTTGTATTCATAATCGATTTTTTCTTCCCCGTTGGTGGGATAGGTGATTTTTTTCAGCATTGTACAGCCGGAAACACCTATATTGACAGCCTTTCTTTGTTCAAAATTCCCATCATAGAAAAACGTATTGGCATTGTCTATTTTTTCATAACCACCATTCCAGAAGCCCCAATGATCGACGTTTGTAGTCAACGGATCCGGCAGAGCGCTACTCATATCATAATCAAAAGAGTAAACGGCGGGACTTTTACTCTGGTCGCACAAACTGGCTTTCTTCAAAAAGAAATATCGTCCCGATGTTTCATAATCAAATTTGCATGACTTTAGAATGTTCAAGTCTTGTTTCATTGTAATCCCTGAAAGATAGATTAAATCGTTTCCATCAGAATCTCCGAAAAAATTAACAGAGAAAGTTTCAATAGTAAAATCTATTTTTATATCATCAACATTAATTGTCTTCAGGATAGGAACATACACTTTATCTTCCATTAAAAAATGATCTGTATCTTTATCGTTTATACTTCTTGATTCTGTAGGTTTAGTATATCCATTCTTATCAGGTTTATAATATATCCATTGTATTCCGGTGACATAAGAATTCATAAATAAATGATACTTATTTTTTTGCAGACGGCTTTGATATGAAAAAGAGACTACCTGATTTCTTGTTTTATCTTTGATAGAGTTCAGATACCAGGAAGTAATCTGTACTGGCCTGCTTCTTAACTTACTGGGATTATTGGGTATGCTGTATTCCAAACATGAGACTCCCCCTCCAAAACTGTAAAGATAGCCATCCGGGGTTGTAATGTTGATGACAGAACGTTTAGGAGCATTTATGGTACTATAATCCTGCATAGACATTTCGCTTAGATCTATCCTATATCCGCCTCCTGATATACATTTAGCATTTCCGTTATTGTCGATAATAAAACGTCCTTTATGCCGTCCGAAATTAAAATCGAAGATATCGGGAGCCATGTCATATTCAGTTTCCGGATAAGGACGATTTTTCGTAGCATGGGGAATATTCAAGTTGAGCAAATCCTCTTTGCTATACTGCTTGAACTGCCCATCACGGATGGCGGCCAACAGTCCACTCTTCTGTTCCTGACGAATATCATCGGGATTCCCCATTACATTTCGTGTTATCGAGCCACCCACATTCAATATCCAATTATTGCCAACCATCGATGGACGTCTGCCCGGCTTGAAACCATCGGAAACATACTTGATAGACATATCCAGCTCAAAAGCCGTATCCTTGTAATCGAACAACGGGATATCCAGATCAAGCAAACCATTATAATAGTTCACATTTGTGTTGCCATATTGCACAAATTCAGCTGTCTGTGGTGTGGCGAATCCCAGATTTTGAGGAGAAAAGTAGTACCCTTGAAAATCTGTCGGAATAAATCCCGAATCGCTTTGTGCATGTATATGTGTACCTATGCCCAACAGCAGGGTAAAGCACAACATTTGTTTTATAAAATTTTTCTTTTCCATTTCTTTTTCTGATTTATTTCATGATTAGTAAAAAAAATAGAGAGAGGGTGAAAAAGATAGAAAACTTATACACCCTCTCTTCAAATGAACTAACTTCCTGTAGACTACAGATTCATCGCATTCGCACCAAATACGCCCGCTACTGCCGAAGCCACCGCGATGACTACTTTCAAAATCATATCCCAAACGGATTTCTTGACTGCCATAACTTTACACACCTCCTTTCCACGCTCTTTTTAAATGATTAATTACTTCCAATGACTAGTCACTTCCTGAAAAACCTCTTACCTCATTTTCTCGTTATCCTATTGAAAACTAAGCCTCTATGTGGCTGGAAGTTCCAAACTCCGTTTTCACCTCAAAACACGGACACGCTTTGATCCATTCTTCCGGTTCAATTTCCCCGTTCCCGTTGCGGTCGGGACTTAAATCCCGGTGACCGCACACCCGGCTACCGGGGAAAGTCTCAAGCAATTGATGTACAAGCAAATGGAGTGTTGCCCGTTGAGCCGGTGTCCGTGTGTCCGCCGGACGACCGTGACAATCCAGACCGCCTTCGTAGCAGATGCCAACACTGCCGGTATTCCAACCTTTCACGTGGGCCCCGATGCGTTCAATCGGCCGGGTGATATGTACCGTTCCGTCTTTGCGGATATAGTAGTGATATCCTGTTCCGTTAAATCCACGTCGACGGTGTTGCGTTTCCAGGTCATCCGGGGTGAGCGAACGGTCGGCACGGGTGGCGGAACAGTGAATCACGATCAAATCAATCTTTCTCATCATAGTGCCACTGTTTTTCGTATCAGTTGTAAGCATTATCTACGCTCTATGACTCAAGCTGCTGGGTCCGGAGCTTCACCACTGCCTCCACCGGTGCCTCCTCCGGAGTCTCCTCCACCTTCATCGCCGGGATCTCCACCTTCAGTTTTCTTTTTCTTGGGTGCATCGAGGTCAAGGAACTCGATTTTCTCACCGGCACGGGTAGATGTCAGATTAGGACGGACACTGCTGGAAGGACGGAAATTGATATTCACACTCTTGATGTTCTTCATCGTACACTCTTCCTTCGTTTCCACTCCCCGCGTCGTGGCAGAGAGACTGAATACACCGAAGTCGCGGATATTGACGGATTTACCGTCGAACAGCGCTGCACGCATCGCCTCAACAAGATTGGTTAGCACACTCTGGATATCGCCTAACGACAGGGAACTTTTCTCTTTCATACTGTAAGCGAGATTGTCCAAATCAACACTCTGTCCCTGTGTCACAAGTTGTGGGTGATACTTCACCACCCCATCAACCTTTCTCGGGTCTTTACGACCGATTCTTTTAAATGGTATTGCCATAATCAATTAAAAATTGAGAATTAAAAATTAAAAGCCAGGAGCTGGAAGCCAAAGGCCAGGGACTAAAGGCCGGAAGCCGGAAGTCAAAAGCCGGGAATTGGGAATCAAAGATCACAAGCTAGAAATTAAATTACAGATTGTGAGTTTCACAATGGGGTTGAACAAGAAGAATGAGCTCTATTCTTTCCTTTCAACGAATCAAAGGTACGGCTTTACAGTGGCGGCAATAGATGTACTTCATCGTACTTTAGTGTGCTTTCATTCAATTTGGGTTTACTTTCATTCAGATTGATTCTACTTTTATTTATATTGATTTTATTTTACTTATTCACTTGTGTATTCCAGTCCGTTTCAGTATATTTGGAGTACGAAAAAACCAATTCAGAAAAATATGAAAGCTGAAAAAACAGAGGCGGAAGAAGAACCGTTCGTCATCCGTCCGTATTTGAAATCGGAACTTGCCCATTTGTATAATCCTCATTTGCCACTGATATACGCCATGCAGAAATTCAGAGGATGGATCAAGAATAATCAGGAACTTTATGAAGCCATGTACAGCGGAAGCGAAGGGAAGAACGATCATGCTTACAGTACCCGGCAGGTACGTCTCATCGTGAAATATCTCGATGAGCCATGAGACGCTTTATAACAGAGGATGACTAAATCAAGGAGAGCTTTCAGATAGTTATAGGGAGATTACGGTTTGCTATAATGAAAAACGGATTTGCTATAATGATAACCAAATTAGCTATAATGAAAAAAGAAGGTAGCTATGATGAAAAAGAAGGCAACCTATAATGAAAAAGAAGATTTCCTATAACCTAATAGAGTTGAATTGGGAAAAGGAAGTGGCATAAATAATACATTGTCTCTTATATAATAATGTACGCATCCGCACATACACACAATATGTTTCTTTTCTTATAAGTACACGCACGTTTTATAAATTGGAGGTGGTGGTAGTACCTCCTCTCTTTCATAAAATGTGTGTGCGTGTACTTTATATATAAAGAATATATAATATATAGACAGAGAGAAAAAAACAGAAAAATATCCGTTATCAGGACTTCAATATATATTTTCTTAAAAATTCTTTATTTGGAACCTAAAAAGTACTATATTCGCAGCTTTTTATAAATAATTATTAACCCATAAAAACAAATTAAATTATGGAAAAAGCAAAGTTTTTGTGTTCGAATTTCAAATAACAGGCGAACACGCGCAACAGTTAGATTTATACAATAGAAACGAGTTGTCCGAATCGGTAAAAGCCGGTGAAAGGCTGTTGGAACACCTTAGAAAGCAGAAGAAAGAAGTGTTCCCCAGCGAACGGAATGAATTTCTCGTGCCGATTATCAGATTCTTCGACGACAATCCCTTCCTGACCCAGAAAACTCCTCCTCACATCATCGCCGAAATGGCCATGCAGATGGCAGACTTCCGCAAGGCAAACGCGAAGGACGGGTATCTTTCTGAACACCAACTAAGTAGATGCATTCAAAAGGTACGTCTCATTCTTTACGGAGAATAACACAGCCTCTTTTGCTCCGCTACAATCCGGAGCCTCTTTTCAGGGCGGAAAATGTCTTTCACCGCCCTGAAAAGAAATCATACCTTTGACACCGAAACAGAACTGCTATATCTAAAGCATAAAGTGACACAACACGCTTTTTCCCTTTTCTGCAACAGCTATCTGTTAATAAACAAGTTTTTATCATTCACTAATTTTTTATTATTATGAATCAATTTTATGTAACCTGTTATCGCGGGTATTCCAAAGTCATCGGTCAGATTGAATTCTGCAAATTCTTCGAACAAATAGGCAGCAATCTTCACCGTCGCAAAATCGAACAAATTGAAATGGCTCTTAACGAGGATAATTTAACAAAAGCGGATAGCATCAAACGCCAATTACCTTTTTATACTCTGACAACCAACTACTCCGAATGTCGCCTCCCCCATAGCTTGTCGGCATACAACGACCTGCCGGTGCTCGACTTCGACGAAATGAAGCAGGAGGACATTCCGCGTCTGCGCCGTCTCGCCGAGGAAGATCCCGCCACGATAGCCTGTGCACTTAGTCCCCGCCGCCACGGTCTGAAACTGCTCGTTTACCTACAAACGGAGGAGGCAATGCGCCTGCGCACGGAGTTGAAGGCCAAAGGCTGTGTGACGTATGCCGAACTGGAGCAGTATCACAAGCGAATGTTCGAACTGTCATCGCATTACTATTCTGAACTGCTGGATAGCAAAGTAGATCCCAGTGGCAGTGATTTAGGGCGTGGAATGTATGCCACCTATGACCCGGACGTGTTCTTCTCCGGAGAACGGCTGGAGCACGTATCTTCTCTCCAGATTGAAATCAAGGTTCCGACAGCAGAAGAATCATCGCCTAAGAAACGAAAAGAAAATCATCAGAAAGCAGCACTTCCCGTTGCTGAACCACCAAAGGAAGTGGCCGTTTCCACCCCCTCCGGCATCTCGGCTCTCTCCAACATCGATCCTTTGTCGCAACTGGAATACCGCAAAGCAGTGGAATACACGAAACGGAAATTCCGTTTCGAGCCCAACAGCCGCGACAGTTTTATCTACTGTCTGGGCAACCAGTGTTACACACGCCACATCGGCGAAGAAGACGCTGTATGCATGACGCTACACGACTTTGGCAGCGAACCGGATTTTAACGCGGAGACGCCTCTGCGCAATGCTTACCTCTACACCAACAAGACGGATGCCAACGAGGAGGAACTAAAGAAACCGCTCGTACAGAAAGTGATCGACTTTCTGAAAGAGCACTACGAATTCCGTCGTAACACGATTCTGGACAGGGTGGAATTCCGGCGCTTCGCCGGTTCTCAAGCTCCCCTGCCCTTTATGGCGATGCGGGGAAAGGACTTCAATTCCATCTACACACACTTGCAATTATCGTCTATTTATTGCTCGCTGCCTATGCTGAAAGCGGTAGTCGATTCCAATTTTGCAATCGATTTCGACCCGTTTATCGATTACTTCCTGTCACTGCGTCCCTGGGATGGCAAGACCGATTATATCAAGCAACTCGCTGCCACGGTGACTACCAACGATCCGGACTTCTGGGAAGACAGTCTCCGCCGATGGCTGGTAGGTATGGTGGCTTGTGCATTGGACGACGAGAAGCAAAATCAGGAAATGTTATTGTTGTATAGCAAGCAGGGAAAAGGAAAAAGTACATTCATCCGTAACCTGCTGCCGGACACGCTGCGCACCTATTACCGCAACGGTATGATTACTCCGGAAAACAAAGACCACATGTTGCTGCTGTCCACCTGCCTCATTATCAATCTCGAAGAGTTTGACGGAGTAAGTTCCAACCGACTGGCCGATTTGAAACGTATCATCACGCAGGAAAAAATAACCGAACGCAAGGTGTACGACACGCAATCGCATACGTTTATCCGGCATGCTTCATTCGCGGCAAGCACCAACAATCCGCGCTGCCTGCAGGATATTGGAGAAAACCGCCGTATGCTGTTCAACAGCATTAAGAGCATCGATTATCGTCGCCCGGTGAACCATGAGGGGATTTATTCGCAGGCGTTGGCTCTCTATCGCCAGGGATTCCGGTTCTGGTATGAGGGTGACGAGATTAGCAACCTGAACAGTCGGAATGAGAATTTCCGACAGAAAGAGCCGGTGGAAGAGAATTTGTTCTTCTACTTCCGACCCGGCAAAGCCGGAGATATAGAAGCCAAATGGTATCCTGCTTCACATCTGCTTTCTACCTTGAGTCTGAATGGGCGTATTCAGTCCAACAGTCAGATATTGAAGACGTTGGTCACGGTGCTTGATGAAAACGGGTTCCGTAAACGGACCACTAAAAACAGGGTAACGGAATACTGTGTGGTGGAATATTCGCAGGAGGAACGGGATAAGAATTCTGTGTTGCCACAGGTGGCGGAACAGAAGAATTTGGAGTTGTAAGAGAAGCGGCAGTACTCTTGTAAAATCAGATTATATTATCAGGTTATATTATCAGGCACGGATTACGTGGATTTCACGGTTGCTTTGTATGTATCGCACTTACCCCCCCGTGTAATTCTGCGTAATCCGTACCTGAATTTATGGTATAATTGAATCAAGAAGACATGCCTAGTAGTATTTTTCAATTCCCCCAAATCCTTTTATCATTTTATTTTCCTTCGTTTTATTGATGAAGTTGTTCAATCTCTTTTCAAATTCTTCGGGCCGTTTTCTGGCAGCTTCAATGTATGCAATTCGGATACGTCTATACGCATCGGAAAATTGTTGGTAATTCTCCCATACTGTTTTATCCTCTTTCAGTTTTCCGATGATATCATTCGGGAAGACAAAAGGGGCTGACAATACTTTTCGTATATTTTCTTCCCTATCAGGGTGAATCATATTATGTTCCAGCAACCATTTCAGTCTCTCTTTGTTGGCTTGCGAGTAGGAACTTTTAGGGTTTCTGGGTGTGAAATGCTGGATTTTATGTTCTTTGTCGAGCGCCTTTATGGTGCTGTCGATCCATCCGAAGCAAAGGGCTTCTTCGACAGCGTCGTTGTATGTAACACTTTTTTCGCCCGAAGATTTGGAGGGGAATACAAACCAAACGTCACTGGCGTTTTCAAAGTTGTCTGCCAGCCATTTTCGCCAATCCTCTCTGTTTTCAAAATATTTTATTTCCATAGTGCTAAAAAGAACAGCAACCCATTGTTGAGAATAGGTTGCTGTTAAATTGGTTATTCATCAGACTTCATGTATGGGAGTCAGGAGCTTTTGTCCGGTCACTTATTTGTCTCCGTACATCTTCGCCCGCAATTCCTTAATATGGTCGGAAGTGATATATTCGTCATATTCCATCATCTTGTCGATGATACCGTTCGGTGTCAGTTCGATGATGCGGTTGGCAACGGTCTGGATAAATTCGTGGTCATGAGACGAGAAGAGGATATTTCCTTTGTACGTCTTCAGGTTGTTGTTGAACGCCTGGATAGATTCCAAGTCCAGATGGTTGGTCGGAGTGTCCAGAATGAGGCAGTTGGCATTGCGCAGCTGCATACGGGCAATCATACAACGCATCTTCTCACCTCCGGAGAGTACGCTTACTTTCTTCAGCACCTCTTCGCCGGAGAAAAGCATACGGCCGAGGAAGCCTTTCATATATACCTCGTTGCCTTCTCCAAACTGGCTCAACCAGTCTACCAGGTTCAGGTCGGAATTGAAGAAGTCGGTATTATCCACCGGCAGGTAAGCAGTGGTGATGGTTACCCCCCAGTTGAAGGTACCTGCATCCGGTTTCATGTTTCCGTTGATAATTTCGAAGAAAGCAGTCATCGCGCGCGGATTGCGTGACAGGAATACCACCTTGTCACCTTTCTCTACGTTGAAGTTCACGTCGTTGAAGAGCACTACGCCTTCTTCCGTCTTCTTGCTCAATCCGGAAACTTCCAGAATCTGGTTGCCCGGCTCGCGTTCGGGAGTGAAGATGATGCCCGGATACTTACGTGAAGAAGGTTTGATTTCTTCTACGTTCAGTTTCTCCAACATCTTCTTACGGCTCGTTGTCTGCTTGCTCTTCGCTACGTTCGCGCTGAAACGGCGGATAAACTCTTCGAGTTCTTTCTTCTTCTCTTCAGCCTTCGCCTTCTGGTTCTGTTGCTGACGGAGAGCCAATTGGCTGGATTCGTACCAGAAACTATAGTTACCGGCAAACATATTGATTTTTCCGT